>Ga0209815_1001111_pt1 | contig 18347 bp, 12 predicted proteins | sample CoawatmetaG00DNA_FD_187507 | JGI IMG/M metagenome (GOLD analysis project Ga0209815, IMG submission 187507) | Marine microbial communities from the West Antarctic Peninsula - Coastal water metaG002-DNA (SPAdes) (version 2) | ecosystem: Environmental > Aquatic > Marine > Coastal ...
AGTGCCTTGGGGCTGTCGGTCGATTTAGTGCGCTTTTGCCGTGGAGCGAACGGCGACGGCGACACGGCTTCGAGCTCCGTCTGCCTCTTAAGGTGTCGCTTCCTCAGCGCTTCAAGGTGTCGTTCGAGCCGCGTCTGGCCGCCCTCACTTCCTTCGCTTGGTGTTTTGTTCGTCGCCATGCCCCGAAACTTATACCGACTTGGCGACCTGTTGAAGGGGTGGCTTAGAATTGCCTTCCCGCGCGTCGTGGTCGGGCTGTCGTGAACCGAACCCGCGAGGTTTCCGCCGTCCTGCTTCCATCCCTAACGGGTCTTGTGCCGCAGACGCGGCATTTTCTAGTCGTGAATCCAATATCGATGCTTTGCCGGCACGGCTTCCCGCCAACCCAATACTAGATCAACCTCGCGCTGTACGGCGTGGATGGCCGGATTCGCAGGGAAGTCTTTGGCGAGTTCGGCCAGATATTCGTCGCGCCATTGCCGCCAACGCGAATTTGCGTGTTTTGCTTTCGGCTCCTCGGCCACGCCGCGCGAAGGCATGGTGCGAAAGCAGCTTAACTGCGGGTGGATCAGGCGCAGGTATTTTTCGAATTCTCCGGCGCTGTACAACTTTTGCAGGAACTCGATGTTTTCCCCGGTCAGCTCGAAGTCAAAGCCGAAAGCCGGATAAAACGGCAAATCGATTGCATTCATTGCGGGACTGCCTTTCGCTCGATTAGGCCGACTTTACGCAGTTGCTCATTATCTCTAGGGACTTGGCGCCTTACAACCTCATCGGATCGATAATCGACCGCCAGGGGGCGTGACGCACGACCGTTCTTGTGATTCATTGCCGACGTGCTTTGTGCGGGGTGCGTGACCATGATCGACCGACGCCAGCTTGTGACCAGCCTTGCGGCGGTTGCCGCCGGTGTTACCGTGCCTTCTCTTCGAACTAGCGCGGCACCGGTTGTTTCCACGGGAGTGACTTTCCGTCTGGGTACCTACGCGTATGGCTGGAGCGAGGCTATTTCGGATACCGCCTTCAGTTCAATCTGGCAGTTTCAGGCCTGGGATTGCTGGACATCGACCATTCGGCATTGCCCTACCGCCCTCACCTTTGCGACCGATTATCGCGAAAGTGAACTCGTAGTCGTATCGCCCTGTGAGCCTTTGCCGGTTGATGAGCCAGCGCTGCACATCATCGGCCATGCGGCGGACATGGCCAGTATCTTTGCACGTTCGCGCCGCATGCGGCACGAAGGCGCTTTTTATTACGCCTATCGCGATGGCTCACCTGATGACGCGTTAACGGCTGACGCGCCGGAATTACCGCGCGTGGTGCGCGCATGACCGGTCGCCGCGCCCCGCATGTGCTTGTCGGCCGAGCCTTCACGCAGGACGACCCTGAATGCGATGACGACATGATCGAGCAAGCCGTTGCCATTCGGGAGGATTCACGTTGGCACGTGCATATCCACAGCCGCACGACGAAAACATTTCTTCACGTCGAAAGCGGCTTGCTCTTTGCATCCGATCCGAGCGAGCCGTTCCACGTCTATCTTGTGCAGCCCGCGCACGCGGATCTTCCGGTCCCGCCACGGGAACAAATCGCGCCCTTCGCTTATGCCGTCACCTTTTGTGACCGGCTGGCAACGCTGACGCACAAGCTCCGCATCGAACGCGAACAGAAGGACGCATTTTTTCTTTTCAGCGAGGACAGCGGTGGCTTGAGATTCACTCGAAACATGGACGCGCCGACGCTACCACGTATTACGAGATTTTCCCACAGCCGGTTGTGATCGATTCTACTGAAGCTAACCTTCAGATATTTATGTCTTGTAACAAGCGGTTGATCGTTTCTCATTCAAAACAAGTAAGAACTTTCAGTCTCCTCGCGTATCTGAATATACAACCTCTAGACGTTGTGCTATAAAGACCCGCGAAAGCAGTTCGAAAAATAATCAAGACAAGCGCGCCAGGCGCTGAAGTGAATTGCAGCAGGCAGTGCCTTCGCCTACGCGACTTTGCCATCCTTTCCCGCTTACGCCTTCACAACACGCTTTTGCTCTTGCCGCACGGCGGAGCTGCATCGGTTTCAGGAGAAGTTGGAAGATGGAAATCGTGGTTGCGCAATCCGTAAAATGCCGAATGAGAGCAATGATGACCAATCGACCTTTATCGGTAACCATAGTCTCTTGGTTCTTGATTGCCTCCTGCCTCAGCGGCCTGACGATTGTGCTGGCTACGCTAGCCGATCCTACCGTGAGGGATCTGGTCGCCAACAGTTCACTTCGGCAGCTCCGATACGGTGCGCTATTGCAGCTCTAACAAAGACGAACTCTAACTAATGGAGATTTTCCTTTGAACGTGCCTTTGCGAAAACTATTTAAATGGGCTTTTCGAGCCACTGCCTGCATTGCGCTTTTATCGGCGGTCTTCATCGCGCAAAGAATGTACTTCATGCGAGAGACAGGCGTTGGCTTGTGTTTCCCCGACGAAATACAGAGTAAGGCGGTGAGCGCTAAAGGGGTTACTGCCGAAATTCATCTCTGCGGAGAGGCGTTTGGCTCTTACTATTATCTGGACATGCCTTTTAGTCCTTTTTCAGAAAGAAAAGTGACTTTTAATGACTCAACAACTCCATCCGCAATTGTGGTCCCTAAAGTCGAATGGATTGATGTCAATACTCTGAAGGTCATTGTGCCGAAGTGGATGAAGATAGTTGATAAAAAAGCATCCTTTAACGGCGTCGAGCTTGTGTACGAAGAAACACAATGAGGTGAATTTGAACTGTAAGTGCCGCTCATCAATAAAAACAGAGGATACTCATGACAAATCTTGTTCTGAACGGCCAAACGATTACTATTGACGGGCAGCCAATTCTGATCCCCGACGGATTCAGCGCCCAATCATTTCAAGATCAGATCAATACTGCATACAGTTGGTCTTTGTTAGGAGGCGTAGCTGCCGATGTTTTTCTCGCTCAGAATTTTATATGGGGCGGACAAGGCGACCTTCAGCGTCCAAATGGTGCCATTGGTCAGTTCAACGGGAATTATACGGCCGCTGCTGCATATTTGTATGGTGCCTCAGCTGCTGTCTCTGGATTAACGTTAGATCAAGCATTGCGGGGCGCAGCAGCATTGAACGAGTTCAGCACTAACGCGGATCATAGCGGCGCATATGGCTTACCGCAAGCACGAGTGGATCAGATAACCCAAGCATACACCGACTACAGTAATGGCGTGTTTGCGCCAAATAATTCAACGTCGCTTTCGACAATGAATAAGATCGATTTTGCTGATGCCGACAATATCGGATCAGTCGCTATGGCTTTTATTAAAGCTGGAACTACAGCCTCTATATCAGCATTAGGAGCCGCCTTCAGTGATGCCGACCAGCTACTCAAAGAGTTTGAGACTACTACACTGGGTAGCTCTCCCTCCTCTGTGCGAACTGCTGCTGTCGCTGTGGGTACTGTAGTTGATCAATTTATGATTCATGACGGCTATTACATCCCGCAAGCGGCGGATGCGAACGGGAGCGGCGGCGTCTCGAACAACATTGCCGGATCTATCGTTACAAAGTATGGGCTCAGTGGGGGTTTTGATGTGGCAACTTTGGAACGGATCAACGTGCCGTTTGCTGACGCAAGCTTCGCGGTTGGCGGCCTTGTACACGTCCCTTTTGCTAATCCAATTACCGTAACATCCGGCACCGATGTTCATTTGCCCCCTCTCTTTGGCGAGACCTATGTGTATGATCCGTCCAGTAGCAAGGTATTCGTAGTCGGATCGAGCATCGACGGCCACGATAGTGGCGCTCTGATAATCGACACACCGGTGTTTGGTGGTTTTGCAACATTTGCCAAAGGAACCTATTCCGGCTTCACGCTGCAAGCCAACGGTAACGTCGCGATCGACCTGACGACTTCAGCCGGTGACGCGCTTGGCACGCTGTCCTTCAATCCATCGTCCGACGCGGGCACCTTAACTTTACCTGGCCTTCCCGCCGATTTTGCGACAACGGGAATGTCGATTCCAATCTCTGTAAGCTCAGCAGCACATTTAGTTGCTTCTACGGGCTCCGCTGAGCAAGCCTTGCTTGGTGATTTGTCTGCGCTCGGCGATCCCTTGACGGCAGCGCAGCTGGATCAGCAGGAATTCAACTATCTCAATCCGGTCGGAACTCCTTCGACACTCAGTGGAACAGTCACAAATCCCAATAACACCTACGCTACGCTTACCTTTACGGTTGTTGGAGGCAGCGCTGGTGGGCTGACCATAACCGGACAGAACACTGTGGTAGTTAGCAATGGTTCTTCGAACCTCACTCTGCCCGTGACAAACAACATTCTTAATACCGACGGTCAGGCCGGCGGTCCGGTTGATCTAAGCCGAGATACGATCAGCAATATTCAAACACTCGCATGCAATGACGCCGTCGGCACTATCATCCTTACGCAGAGCGAATTGGGCAGCTTCAATGCGATTACTGTTGGCGCAGGCATGCAGGGTGGTACGTTCGTCGCCGCGACGGGCGGAACATACAGCCTCAATATTGCCAGCATCAACTCGACCGCAAGCTTCAACCTTACGGCCGCCGACTGGTCTGGTACGACACTCATTGGAAATAATGGGGGAAATGAGCAGCTAACGGCTAGCCAGTTCGGCAACGACACGCTGACTGCGGGGAACGGTGCGGGTGATTGGCTTGTCGCGGGCGAAGGCGTCGATACACTTACTGGCGGTACAGGTGGAGATACATTTTATGCCGTGAATGGGCTTGCGGCTGGATCTGTATTGCAGGGCAATGGCAGCAATAATACGCTGTACGCTTGGGGTGACATTAGCAGCGCTACAGTCTCAGGCATTCAACGTCTGTATGCCGGAGAGCAAGGCTTTTTCAATGATGGTACTCTGGGGCTTACTTTAACCGCAGCTCAATTCAACGCATTCAGTTTTGTGCTAGCTCAAAATTTGCCAACATATGCAGCTTCAGCCGGAACATATTCGCTGAATAATGTCACCAACTCAATCAATTTGGTGGCGACGTCGACTGGCGGAACGACTCTGGATGGCAGTGGAAGCGCCTATGGGTATGAAACTCTGACAGCTAGCGCAACAGGCAATGATACGTTGAAGGCCAGTAATTTCAACAATGATACACTGATCGCAGGCGGCGGTGTTGATACCTTAATTGGCGGAACTGGCAATAACCAAATATTTGTAGCCAACAACGGACTGGCCGCAGGTTCGGTCATCAATGCAACCAATCATCCTGCGGGTTACTTTGAAACGCTACAAGCAGCAGGAGATATCAGTGGCGCTTCTATTTCCGGAATTACCAATCTCAATCTTACGGGTGATATTACACTGACAGCAAGTCAGTTAAGCAGCTTCACAAATGGACTCTTTGAAGCTGGAGTAAATGCTACCCCGAGCACCATCTTTGCCGCGACAGGCGGCGTCTATAATGTGCTGTTTTCCTACAGCCGGGTAAATCCGTTCAATATGGTCGCTCTATCCTCAGCTGGGACGACGCTTGAAGAAGGCGCTGTCAGCAACATAACATTGACGGCAAGCAGCTCAGGCAACGATACCTTAATTTCCTACGGCTCGTCCAACATCACTCTGGACGCCGAGTTTTCTACTGGCAATGACAACCTTTACGCGGCTGAGAGCATTTCGGGGACTTCTTCCGGTGGTAATGGCGACAGCTCGGTGACCATGCTTGTTGGCCAGGGTAATGACAACCTCTACGGTGGTGGCGGGAATACCATCTATGACTTTGGAACTAGCTTTGGGCAGGATGTTATAAATCATGCTTACGGATTAGGCGCCTCTGGCTCGTACGGAGCCATTAATTTCGCTTCGGGCATCACGCTCGAGAATTTGTGGTTTACGCAGAGCGGCAACAACCTGATCATCAGGCTGCTTGGCACAAACGATACGATTACTGTCCAGAATTGGTTCGGCAGCGTGGTGGCGGAGGTCCAAACCATTAATGCGGGAGGACTGACACTGCTTAATACGAGCGTAAGCGCACTCGTCAGCGCCATGGCAACGTATCAAGCAGCGCATTCAAGCTTTAACCCTGCAACGGCGACAAGTATGCCGACCAGCACGACGTTGCAGACTGCGCTTACCTCGGCATGGAGCGCTGCTTCCGTTGCTGGAGCGATGGCTAATCAGTCTACGCTCGATTCGATTGTTGGTGGCTATAAAGTCGTAGACACTGGGACCAACGTTGCAGCAAATCTGGCCTTCCTAGCCTCCGATGTCAGCCATATCGCTTCGATCATCTTGACAGACATCCTCGCGCCAACGCTGTCATTAACCGGATCGCAAGTGACTTCTGACGTATCCGTTTTGAATAAACTTATCAGCGGTTACAATTTGTCGCTGTCTGGCGGCGGCACTTTCACAATGGGTAGCTTCACAAACAACATCGACACTGTAACTCTGCAAGCGGCGCCGTCGGGTCAGACCCAACCAGCTTTTAATGTTACATCAACCGTTGGCGACTTGACGATCGTAGACTCGGGGAGTGGCGATAGTGTCACCATCACCGGTAGCTCCCCCGACACCGTGAATATGAATGGAAGCAACGACACACTCACGGATTCGTCGACCGCAACAAATACGATCAACGTCAACGCCACGGGTGCCCTCATCTACGGCGATAACGACACTATCAACGCAGCGGCCAATGTCATAATTAGCGATGGCTATGGCGGCAATATCGTCAATCTTAACAATGCCGGCGGCACGACCTTTTATGACGGTGGCAGTTCCGGCGAAACCATCAATATCTCTGGTAACGGTAGCAACGATGATTATGTCTCCGCGTCGAGCTCCACGATCACGTTCCAAAACAATGCGCGTGCGGATACCTATGGAAGCCATAATACAATCTCCGCTGGCTCCGGCGACATCGTCGGATCCTACAACGGCACCAACAATGCGGTGACCATCGGCAGCAACAGTAGCGCTTGGCTCGGCAGTGGCAGCAGCAATACCATCAATGTCAATGGCAGTAGCGGCGGTAGCAACGTCTATGACTCGGACACTTCGGGCGATACCGTCAATGTCTCCGGCAACGGCACCAGCGGCACGTCGGACGGCATCCATATCGCGAGCGGTACGGTGGGGATCGCCAGCAACGCCAATGCCTATATCGTTGGTAACAGCAACACCATCACCGCGGGTTCGAACGATACCGTTGGTATCTATGGCACCACCAACACGTTGACCATTGGCACGGCTGGCACCGTCAATATGGGCACGAGTGGCGGTAACACCATTAATATCACTGGTGCGGGTAACAGCGCCGTTTACGACTCGTCGAGCACCGGCGACGCCGTGAATGTCTCCAACACCAGCAATGGCGCCAACGACGATTATATTAACCTCTCGAATGGCAGCGTGGTTTATCAGAGCGGCGCCCGCGCCGATATTTTCGGCAACAGCAACACGGTGACCGCGAGCCTCAATGATACGGTTGGCGTCGACGGAACCGGCAACGCGGCGACGATCGGTAACGGTAGCAATATCTGGCTCTGGTACGGCACGAACGCCCACGACACCGTCAATGTGACAGCCAGCAACGGCGGCGACAACGTCTATGATTCCGACACCAGTGATACCGTGAATGTCTCCGGCAACGGCACAAGCGGCACATCGGACGGCATTCATATCGCGAGCGGTACGGTGGCGATCTCCAGCAGCGCCAATGCCTATATCGTTGGTAATAGCAATACCATTACCGCGGGTTCGAACGATACCGTTGGTATCTACGGCAGTGCCAACACGCTGACCATTGGTGCTGCTGGTACCGTCAATATGGGTACCAGCGGTGGCAACACCATTAATGTGACCGGCGCCGGTAACAGTAACGTTTACGACTCGTCGAGCACCGGTGATACCGTCAATATCTCTGGCAACGGCCAATGGGGAACCGACAACTATATCAGCCTGTCCAGCGGTACGGCGGTTCTGCAATCTAATGCCCGCGTTGATATTTATGGCAGCAATGACACCATCACCGCCGGAGCGACGGATGCGTTCGGCGTACATGGCAGCAACGACACGGTGACGATGGGGGCCAACACCGATCTTTGGCTTGACCCCAGCACCAGCGATACCAACGACGTGCTGAATGGCGGTGGCAGCGATCAATATAACTTCGCTTCGACCTTTGGCAATTATACGATCAACAATGGCGGCGGTACGACCGCGAACGGCAGCATCAGCTTCGGTTCCAGCGTTACGGATGAAAATCTCTGGTTCAAGAAGAGCGGCAATAACTTATTGATCGACCTTCTCGGCACGACCGACCAGATCACTGTCAATGGCTGGTTCACGAGCGGAGCCGCGGGCAACCAAGTCGCGGATATCTATGCCGGCAGCCTGACGCTCGATACGCAGGTGGCGCAGTTGGTGTCGGCCATGGCGAGCTATGCCTCCGCTCATAGCGGATTTAATCCCCAGACCGCCACGGCAATGCCCACGGATACGACGTTGCAGAGCGCGATTACGGCGGCTTGGCATACGTGAGTAAGTTGCGCTAGAAATGACCAACCGCCGGTGCTGTCCGGCGAAGCCTCGCGGCCTCATATTTTTTGCCGTGAGTGGCTTTGAGCCGTGCCCGGCAGTGCCTTCAGAATGAATTTATAGAAACACCCTCACCTTTCGTGGGGGTCGCTATTGCGTTTGTGAGAGCATTTCATGCGTCGCGCGGTTTTGTGTTTGCTGATGTTGGGCTGTGTCATGCCTTGCGGCGCAATGGCCGAAACCGAGACTCTCGAACAGGCATGGTCGGAAGCGTATCGTATCAATCCGTCTTTGCAATCCGAACGCGCCAAGCTGCGTTCGACCGATGAAGCGGTCGCACAAGCGCAAAGCCACTGGCGCCCGAGCATCGACGCCACCGCCAATATCGGCAAGACCTACCAATATCTTCCGGCGCAAAAACAGGTCGGGCTTGACCCGAATTTCTCCGACACGTCGCGTAGCTATGGTGTGCAGGTGTCGCAACCCTTGTTTCGCGGCTTTCGCACCGACTCCGAAACCGAGGCCGCCGAAAACCAGGTGCATTCGGGCCGTGCCAAGCTCGATGACGCCGAACAGCAATTGTTTGTCGATACAGCCACGGCCTATCTCGACCTGATCCGCGACCAGGCGGTTCTGGAAAGCAACCGCGAGAACGAACATGTGCTGGAGCAGAAACTCAAAGAAACCGGCGTCCGCGCCCATTATGGCGAGCTGACGCAAACCGATGTGCGGCAGGCGGAATCGCGTTTGGCGCGGGCGCATGTGGCGCGTTATCAGGCCGAAACCTCCCTCACCGCTGATCAGGCAAGTTACGCGCGCCTTGTCGGGCACATGCCGGAACAGCTGGCATCGGTTGATTTGCACCTGGCAGAGTCGAAAGAGCTGGACGACCTCCTGCATCTCGCCGAAACGCGGAATCCGAAAGTCATCGCTGCGCGTTATGACATCGACGAAGCCAAGGCCGAGGTTGATCTGAACAAAGGCAGCCTCCTCCCTGAAATCAACCTTGTCGGCAGCAGGACGCAGAACTGGGGGCAGAGCATTACGGTTCCCGGTCATCAGGATTCCAGCCAGATCCTGGTTCAGGCGACCATGCCGTTGTACCGTGCTGGCACCGATTACTCCAAGACGCGGCAGGCCGAGCAGACCGTCACCGCCCGGCGCATGGATCTCGAAGAAGCGCGGCACAAGGCGCGCGAGACTGCGCATAACGCCTTCCAGACTTTCCAGTCGGCGGAATCCGCCGTGGAAGCGGACAAGGACGAGGTCAAGGCTGCTGCAGAAGCGCTGGCAGGCGTGCGTGAGGAATCCAAGGTCGGCACGCGCACCACGCTCGATGTTTTGAATGCGGAGCAGGAGCTGCTCGACGCCAAAATTGACCTAGCCAAATCTCTCCATGACCGCAATCTGGCGATTGTACAGATCAAGGCCGCGATAGGCATCTTAACGGTCGCGGCGCTCCAGCTGTCCGTGCCCGCCTATGACCCCGAACAGCATTATCATGACGTGCGTAACCAGTGGATCGGCTTCAGCCGCGACGATGACCACTATCAGGTCCCGCCTGCCGATGAAGAGGCATCGCGGTAGCGCACATGACAGCGGCGGATATCATAGCACCCAACTCTCAATCGCCCGGCACCGGCCTGTCCTGCTTTATTCTGGTCTTACGCTTTCTAGGCATTGCCGCCGACCCTGAACAGTTGATGCACCGCTATGGGCGCGAGTTCGGCGTTGAAGAGATTTTACGCTGCGCCAAGGAGCTGAAGCTCAAAGCCCGTGCCATTGACAGCGATTGGGACCGGCTTGGCAAGACCGCTCTTCCCGCCATTGCCGTCCGGCGTGATGGCAGTTTCTTCATTGTCGGGAAGCTTGCTGCCACCACGGTTCTGATCCACGAACCCGTCACCGGCAAAATGCAGTCACTGAGCCGTGACGAATTCGAAAATCTCTGGAGCAACAAACTGATCCTGATGACGCGACGGGCAGGGCTTGGCGAGCTGGCACGCCGGTTCGACGTGACCTGGTTCCTGCAAGCGATGCATAAATACCGGCGTTTGTTGGCCGAAGTGCTAGTGGCCTCGTTCTTTTTACAGGTCTTCGCGCTGATCTCGCCGCTCTTTTTCCAGGTGGTGATCGACAAGGTGCTGGTGCATCGCGGTCTGACGACGCTTGATATTATCGTCTTCGGCCTCGTCGTGGTTGCGGTGTTTGAAAGCCTACTTACCGCGCTGCGCACCTACGTTTTCTCTCACACTACCAACCGTATCGATGTCGAGCTTGGTGCGAGGCTGTTCAAGCATCTTGCCGCTTTGCCAATAGGCTATTTCGAAAGCCGCCGCACGGGTGACAGCGTCGCCCGCGTGCGCGAGCTTGAAAATATCCGTAATTTCCTGACCAGCTCAGCGCTGACCCTCGTCATCGACTTGTTCTTTACCTTTGTCTTTCTTGGTGTCATGGCCTGTTATTCCATGACGCTGACCGGCATCGTTATCCTGTCTTTTCCGTTCTATATCGCCATCTCGGCGATTGTGACCCCGGTCTTTCGTCGCCGTCTGGACGAAAAGTTCAATCGTGGCGCCGAAAACCAATCATTTCTTGTCGAAAGCATCACCGGCATTGAGACCCTGAAAGCCCTCGCGGTCGAACCGCAGATGCAGCGCCGCTGGGAAGAGCAGCTAGCCGGTTATGTGCGTTCCGGATTCCGTGTCTCCAATATCGGCAACTGGGCGAGCCAGTCGATCCAGCTAGTCAGCAAACTAGTGACCGCAGCCGTCCTGTTCTTCGGTGCGAAGGCCGTCATCAATAATGATATGAGCATCGGCGAGCTGGTCGCCTTCAATATGCTGGCGGGGCGCGTGGCGCAGCCGGTCTTACGCCTCGCACAAATCTGGCAGGATTTTCATCAGGCGCGTATTTCGGTCGCGCGTTTGGGGGATATTCTCAATACCCATCCCGAACCAACCTTCACGCCCGGACGCACGGCTTTGCCAGGCATCAAGGGCAGCATCAGCTTCGAGCATGTCGGCTTCCGCTATCGCGTCGATGGTCCCGAAATCCTGCACGACATTAACGTCACCTTCGCCGCCGGGCAGGTCGTCGGTATCGTCGGGCCATCGGGATCGGGCAAATCCACTTTCGCCAAGCTGGTGCAGCGGCTTTATGTTCCGGAACATGGCCGTGTGCTGGTGGATGGAGTCGATCTTGCGGTCGTCGATGTCTCATGGCTCAGGCGGCAGGTCGGCGTGGTGCTGCAGGAGAATGTCCTTTTCAACCGCTCGATCCGCGACAATATCGCCCTCGCCGATCCCGGCATGCCGATCGAGCGCGTGATCGAAGCCGCGACGCTCGCAGGAGCCCATGAATTTATCCTCGAACTGCCGCAGGGTTACGACACGATTGTGGAGGAGCGCGGCTCCAACCTCTCCGGTGGCCAGCGCCAGCGCATCGCCATTGCGCGTGCGCTGGTGATGAACCCGCGCATTCTGATTTTTGACGAAGCCACTTCTGCCCTCGATTACGAAAGCGAACGCATCATCCAGCAGAATATGAGCCGGATCGTACAGGGCCGCACCGTCATCATCATCGCGCATCGTCTTTCCGCCGTACGCCATTGCCACCGCATCATCACCATCGAGAAAGGCCGCATCGTCGAAGACGGTGCGCATGATGAGCTGATCGAAGCCAAAGGCCGCTATGCCTCGCTTTGGGGCATTCAGGGAGGCGCGCATGCGGCTGGTTAAGTTCATCAAGCCCTATGTACTGCAGCTAATCGCCTATCTCAAAAAACACTATGAGATACAAAAACCGCGCGTGATCGCGGGGCTGCGCTTTTTATGGCAAGAAATCACCGAACTCCGCAAAGACCCGCAGAAACGGGCGGAGCTGCGCGACTGTATCCATGCCTTTGCGAAACTGGCCTACACCAATGCCCAAGACCTCAAGAAGTGGGAAGAGCTTAACAACCGCATCCTCGGCAAAATCCGCGAGCTGCCGCATTCCCATCTACTGACTGGCCAGACCGACGAGCATGAGTTTTTGCCTGCCGCGCTTGAAATCGTCGAAACACCGCCCTCACCCGCCAGCCGCCTGATTGCGGGAAGTATCATCGCATTCCTGCTGATCGCGCTGCTTTGGTCGATCTTCGGCTCGGTCGATATCATTGCGACGGCGACGGGCAAAATCGTGCCGACCGGGCGCACCAAGATCATCCAGCCTCTTGAATCCGGCGTTGTCCATGCCATCCATGTGCAGGACGGCCAGCATGTGAAGGAAGGTGATGTGCTGATCGAGATCGATACGACGGTCAGCGCGGCGGAGCGTGACCGGCTACAAAGCGACCATATGCAGGCGATGCTCGATGTGGCGAGGCTCAAAGCCGCTCTCAACCTCGACGGCGATCCGGTCGCAAGCTTTATGCCGCCTGAAGGCGCTACACCGACGCAGATCGACCTGCAAAAAAGCTACCTGACCAATCAGGTCGATGAAATCCGCGCCAAGCTTAGTGGCCTCGACCACCAGATCAAACAGCATGAAGGCGACCGCGATTCCGTCGCCGCCACGATCGCCAAGCTAAACCAGAGCATCCCCTATCTTGAAAAGCGGGCAGAAGCGCGCGAGGCGCTGGCCAAGAAGGGCTATGGCTCAAAACTGGAGTCACTTACGACGCAGCAGGACCTCGTCGAACACCAACAGGAATTAAAAGTCCAGCAGGGCAAGCTGGATGAGGCGGAAGGAGCCCTTGCCGCGCTCAAGGAACAGCGCCTGCAAGCCGAAGATGAATATAAGCACACTAATCTCAAAGACTTATCAGAAGCCGAGCAAAAGGAAGCCAGCCTTGGCGCCCAGCTAACTCAGGCGGCGCAGAAATATCGCCTCCAGACCCTGACAGCGCCGGTCGACGGCACGGTTCAGCAGCTCGCAGTCCATACCGAAGGCGGCGTCGTGACCCCGGCGCAAGTGCTGATGTCCGTTGTTCCTGCCGACAGCCATATGGAGGTCGAAGCCATGATATCCAACCGCGATATCGGCTTCGTTCGCGAAGGGCAGGAGGCCGAGATCAAAATCGACACCTTCAACTTCACCAAATACGGCCTCGTGCATGGCGTGGTGCAATCGGTCTCGCATGACTCGATCCAGCGCGAGAAACCTGCGGACAAATCAGAAAGCCAGCGCCACACTGGCGACGAAAGCGACACCAGCGAACCGACGGGGCAGGAGCTGGTCTATTCCGCCCGCATCGCCCTCGACCAGACCGAAATGGATATCGACGACCATATGGTACCTCTGGAGCCCGGCATGGCCGTCACCGCCGAAATCAAAACCGGCTCCCGCCACATCATCGAATACCTGCTCTCCCCGCTCCTGCGCCACAAGCAGATGGCGTTGAGGGAGCGGTAAAAAGGCCACAGGCCGTGTGATTGTGGGTTTACCGAATTTCCTTTTGGGAACGCGCCGATTGCGCTATTACCCCATGCAACGGGGCAGACGGTTTTGGGTGGTTAGTCTGTTAACGGATTTGCTTTAGTGCTTGCCTGGCGCGGGTTACCGCGCGTTTAGCTCCAAAGATCGAGCGAAAAGAGTCCGCCAGGACGCGGGATTTCAGGCATTTCTAGCACAGAATTTAGCACATCCGTTTTTTGACTCCGAATACGCCAATAATTTCAATTACTTGGCTATACGGCATAACACTTAAAATCCCTCGGCTCGTGAGAGCTGTGCCGGTTCGACCCCGGCTGCCCGCACCACCTGAGCTGAGGCCACATACTCCGCCCACAACATCACCCAGAAACACACCAGCGCCGCGGCGAGTTGGACGAAGCTGTCCCCGATCGATAGCCCCGCGAGCGCGACGAGTGCTGGAGCGGCAACGCCTGACATCAGCACGGCTGCAAGGGCCGCGGCCGGGAGATCGACGATGAGGATGGCGCTGTAGAGCGCCGGCTCGAAGAAGGCGTATTCCTTCAGGCGCGGCGCGCAGAGATAGAGCGCGACCATCGCGAGCGCCGTGATGCGCAGGGCCTCGCCTCGATGATCGATCAGCCAGCGATCCAGTCGTGCCGGGAACGTGCCGTCACGGCCCGCTTGTCGGTTCACCATGCGCAGCACCACCAGGGCAAGCGGCCCGAGCAGCAGCACGACGGCCAAGAGCGCATAGGCTATGAACACGACTGGCTTGCTGCGGCCGAGCCCGAGATGGTCCAGCGCGCCTTGCGCCAGCAGCAGCAGCGAAGGCGTGGTGTCGACCACATAGATCGAATGCTGGTCGGGGATTTGCCCCCGCATCGCCAGCAGCCAGCTCGAAAACAGATCGGGATAGAGCAGCATCGAGAGCAAGACCGGCAGCACCAGCCCTGCGGCCGCGGCTGCCATCAAGCCGATCTTTTGACGGCGCGGCAGCGGCAGAAGATAGAGCGCGGCCAGCACCGGGCTGTAGACGAGCTTGAAGGAGGCGACGAGGCCGAGCAGCACCGCGCCGAGGACACGCAAGCCGAAGCTTCGATCATCGTCCGCACCCGGCGCAGGGACGCGAAGCAGCAGCGCCAGCGCAGCCGCACTCAGCGTGCCGCTCAGAAGCGTAAAATTGCCCGAGGCCGACACCCATTCGAAGCCGACGAAGGCGCCGAGCGCCCAGAGTACCCTGAGCGCAATATCGCGCACGCCGCCGCGGTCGCGGCCCACACCCGGCAGCAGCAGGCCGCACAGCATGGCGAGCAGGAGAAAGACGCCGCGGTAATGATCGACCAGCCAGCCGCCCGCGCAGAGCGGACGGAACGCGTCGAGCGTCACCGGCAGATAGGGATAAGAGAGCTGCGTGCCCTTGAGGTTTTTCACGAAGTAAGGATCGAGCCCGCTGGCATGCGCATCGACCGCCGCGCAATTGACGCGCACGTCCCAGCCATATTTCACATCGAGCGCGAGATCGCTGAGGAGATTGCCAAGCACCAGCAGCGTCACCAGCGCGATCAGGCCGTCGAGCGGTCCCGTCCAACGTGCTGTTCCGGTGATATCCGACACGTCTGGTCCTGCCCGAGCCTCGCGTTCCCTCGGCGCCCGACCGGCGCCCGGTCCGGCCACACTGGACACGATGCGTTGCGGATTCATCTCCCCGATCGGTTGCCCCCGCTCTTATGGTGAATCCCTGGTTTCCAGAGTTGCCTAGCGCGAGCCACGGGCGGCGAGCCAGGCATCGAGCGCCTCTCTCGTGTCCTGCGTCGCCGCCATGCGGGCGAACTGCTCGCCTTCGATGGCCAGGCCCTCCGCGATCGAAACGTTGAGGCCGCGCGTGGCTGACGTGATGATTCGCGCCACGGCGAGCGCGGAATGCCTGCTGATGCGATCGGCCAGTGTGAAGGCCGCGTCCAGCAGCTGCTCATGCGGCACGACGTGGTTGACCAACCCGATCTCGCAGGCCCGCAGAGGCGAAAAGGAATCGCCGGTGAGAAGATATTCGAGCGCGCGCTTGCGCCCCGCTAGACGCGGCAGGCGCTGCGTGCCGCCGAAGGTCGGCGTGATGCCGATCGCGATCTCGGGCTTCGCAAAGGTCGCCCGCTCGCTGGCGACAGCCAGATGCACGGCCTCCGTGATCTCGCAGCCGCCGCCGAAAGCGATGCCGTTGACAGCGGCGATAACAGGCTTTGGAAACGCCTCCATGCGCGCCGTCATCGCCTGCCCGCGCCGCACGAAGGCCTTGACTGCGGCATCGGGGCCATCTTTCACGCTCTCGGAGAATTCGGCGATGTCGGCGCCCGCCGAGAAGGCGCGATCGCCGGCGCCGGTCAGGACCACGGCGCGTATGCGCGCATCGTCCTCGATGAGATCGAACATCGCCATCAGCTGATCAATGAGCGCGTAGCTCAGCGCATTGAGCTTGCTTGGGCGGTTAAACGTCAATAGCGCGACAGCGCCGCGCATTTCCGAGAGTACGAAATCAGGCAAGTGCAGGCTCCTTCCAGATCGAAGAGGAAGAAGTCAGCCACAGCGGATTTGTTGTGTATACTCACTAGGCGGTATACATTGCCAAGATGGCAACCAAGGGTGACAGCACACGGGAGCAGATCGTCATTGCGGCGACGCGGCTGTTCTATGGCGAGGGCATCAGGGCGGTGAGCATGGACGCCGTCGCCGAGAAGGCCGGCGTCACCAAGAAGACGCTCTATTATCACTTCACCAGCAAGGACCAGCTCGTCGCCGAGACCATCGCGGCCAGGGACCAGCCGACGCTGGACCTCTATATGCGCTGGTTCGCCGAAACCGACGGCACCGTGGCGGACAAGATCCGCGGTCTCTTCACAAGGCTCGGCAAATCGGTCGACACGCCGAAATGGCGCGGCTGCGGCTTCCTGCGCACGATCGCCGAGCTCGCCAACACGCCGGCGCACCCGGCGGTCAAGGCCGGTGCGGCCCACAAGAAGCGTTTCGAAGCGTGGCTGGAAGCGGAATTGCGCGACCGTGACATCGCCGATGCGGCCGCGCTTGCACGCCGGATCGTGATCCTGCTCGACGGCGCCACGACGGTGATGCTGATCCATCGCGATCTCGCCTATGTCGAGACTGCAGGCCGAATGGCGCTCGATCTGGTCACGCAGGCCCGGCGCGCAGGCTGACTCCGCTAAAGCGCGATGAGATTGGGTTGAATCGTCATCGCGCTTTAGCTCTCTGTTTGAGCAGGATCTTTTCGGAAAACCGCTTCACACTTTTCCGGATCCTGCTCTAGCGCCATCTTCACCATTTGTTGTCCGTCTTGTTGTCCGTTTCGCTGCCCCGCCTACCACCCATCCCAAAACATGGGTTGTGCGACGCAACATCCGCGTTAGATATCGCCTCTGAAATCAGAGGTGAGCTGCTTGTCCGACGTCAATGCCGACGAATGGGTGTCCTCGGGGCACCGTCCAATGGGTTTCCCCGAATTCGTTGTGGTGATCGCGTCCATCATGGCGCTGAATCCGCTTGCGATGGACATGATGCTGCCGGCGCTGCCCAACATCGGGGCGGCGTTCGGCATTCCCAACGCCAACCATCTCCAGCTCGTGCTGTCGACCTTCCTGATCGGCTTCGGCGCCGGCCAGTTCGTCATGGGCCCGTTGTCCGACCGGTTCGGTCGCCGGCCGGTGCTGCTCGGCGGCATGGCTGTTTATGCGGTGGCGAGCGTGCTGGCAGTCGCCGCGCCCTCGTTCGAGACGCTACTGCTCGCCCGCGCGCTTCAGGGGCTCGGCACTTCTGCGACGCGCGTGATCGCGACTTCGATTGTCCGCGACTGTTACGCCGGCCGCCGCATGGCCAGCGTGATGTCGCTTGCCATGATGATCTTCATCGCGGTCCCAGTGATCGCGCCCTCGTTCGGGCAGGCGGTGCTGCTGGTCACGCATTGGCGCGGCATCTTCGTCGTGCTGATGCTCTACGGCATCGTCGCGCTGGCATGGAGCGTGTGGCGGCTGCCTGAGACACTGCCTGAAACCGAGCGCCGGTCGCTCGCGCCCGCCGACGTGCTCTCGGCCTTCCGCCAGACCGTCACCAACCGCCAGACCATCGGCTATGCGACGGCTGCAGGCGCCGTGATGGGCGCGCTGTTCGCTTTCGTGTTTTCAGCCCAGCAGGTGTTCACGAGCATCTATCATCTCGGTCATTATTTCCCGCTCGCCTTTGCCGCGATTGCGGCCGGCACCGCCGGCGCAGGCTTCCTCAATGCAAAGCTGGTCGGGCGGCTCGGCATGCGCGTGATCTCGCACGGCGCGCTGATGCTTTATGCCGCGGTATCAGGTGTGATGCTGCTGACCGAGATCCTCGGCGTGTTGCCGCTGCCCCTGTTCATGGT
>Ga0209815_1001112_pt1 | contig 18338 bp, 21 predicted proteins | sample CoawatmetaG00DNA_FD_187507 | JGI IMG/M metagenome (GOLD analysis project Ga0209815, IMG submission 187507) | Marine microbial communities from the West Antarctic Peninsula - Coastal water metaG002-DNA (SPAdes) (version 2) | ecosystem: Environmental > Aquatic > Marine > Coastal ...
CTGTATTTATTTTGATTGTATGAAAATTAATTTAAGAAAATTTATTTATTTATTATTAAAATATAGTAGAATTACGCGTTCTGGATGTCCCCATCGTCTAGAGGCCTAGGACACTGCCCTTTCACGGCGGCAACAGGGGTTCGAATCCCCTTGGGGACGCCAATTTAATAAGCTACAAGCCTAATAAGCACTACAAGTTAGACAATTTCACATCTCCAAATATAGCATATATCACTACTTTGGCATTTACTAGGACTACCCCCCCCATGACTATTTTTTATAACATTCATTAATATTCAGCCCTCATAATCGGCCTCTAACAGTCTTTCTATTTAACACCCTATTTTTTTATTCTTTTCCCTTACTATTTGATTATAAAAAATAAAGTTCTTAAAATTTAAGCTGTTGTTAAGAATTAAAACTTAGCTTTATTCATCTTACATACACCATTAGCACTTTGATAAACAAGTCGTGAATCTTCAGATGTTTGAAGCTTTGTTTCAGAGAAAACTTCTAATGTTGATCTACTGATTCGAACATAGTTTTCATTTAACCAGTCATCAGATGGTTTGCCTTTGTTTTCTCCATACATGATTGGTACTGGATTGTTCCACTTAACACCTCTTAAGCTATGGCAATGAGTCTGTGGACTTTCTTTAGAGTTCTCACATTTATACATGACTTCCCAATGATATAGCTCTTGTTTGTTTCTAAAGTATCTATAGGCAGATGTATGAGTTGATCTTTTATCTTTATTCTCAAATGTACCTTGGCATCCATTCATAGGTTCACTATCACCATAGAATGTACTTTTCTCGCATGTAAATAGACAATCAAAATATATAGGTTCTTCTGCCATGCTTATTGAAGGAATCATTAATAATAGTAATAGCAGTTTCTTCATATCAGTCATTTGTTATTTATTACTATGCCATATAGTAACTTTTTTAAAGATAATGTAGTTTGGCGCAAGAATAATTACTCCCCATCCCACAGCAATAGAAAGTAATTTATTTATGGTCATTGGTGGGTCGCTTAAAATTAATAGTGTAATAAATCCAACAGCAATCATTAATATATTCATCAGTCTTTGAAAGGCTTTAGTCTCTTTTTTCTTAGCCACATCTTTCCCCGGTTATATATAAATCATGATCCCATAAATCACTATCTTAATATTTCTACTAACGATGCTTTTTAGCCTGTGAAAAAAAATTAATTCTTATTGGCTACATTCATAAATCTATTGGCGTGTAACCTCAATACAAGCCGCTACACCGCTGTGCTGATTTGAACTTTCCGGAGCGTGAGCGTAGCACCACTCAAGTTGGTTAGCACTTTGTACATTGAAGCGATAGATGCCATCGATATCAGACATCACGCCGCCTTCTCTGTTGGCATTAAGCGAACCAAGCACTACTTCCTTGTCCTTGTTGTCACCTGAGACAATATACCCCGCAAAATTCTGACCCTCTTGGGCATCCACAATAAGCGTAAAATTAGTACGTACAAATCTAAATTTATCGGCATTCTGATCTATTTCATGATGTAGTGCAGATCCTTTTACAGTCGAGCTTGATAAACCCTTCCAAGTACCGACCATGCTAAATGCATTATCAGCTAAAGAATTGGTGCTTATTATTAAAGCTATTAATGCGATAGCTAATCTTCGTATATTTATCATGGTAAATTTCCAATAGTTAATTCAAAACTTTAACATAACCTTGAGACAATATTGCAGAACGATGCTTTTAGCCTGAGAGAAATAAGCTTTTTGTAGGGTGCGTAGCTACAATAAGTCAACGAGAATACTACCTTCTCAACGTATCATATGAGCGATTTTAAGCCGTTTTAAGCGATTGCCATTTTGGAGATTTGTCCATCTATTTTCGGAGACCTTGTAGGGCTTTCTATTGCCTTATATTGAAAATATGCATTTTTATAGCCTCATTATATAAGGATTTCAAGCCACTGTTTTTTTTGTCGGATTGCATTTGCATTTCACAGGTATTGATCTCTTCCTTATATAGTCGTTAAGAGAATTAATTACATTACTAGGACTTTTTGCAACGCCAAATGTCATTAGTACACTCACTGGGGAAATCTTAGCTATTAACCCTATAGTTACAACCTCTAATGATTGCTCTTACAAATTCGATAGTTATGTATAGGAGCTAATAAAGTGAACGCCAAACGAAGCCCAAAATCTTCTTCAAAAAGACTGTAACTACAACCTCTTTAGATAGCAGTTCTGAATTCTTTATTAGTAGTAATGATGGAATAAATATTAGGTCGCATGAGTAACCAGAAGCAAAGGATATGACTGGCTGCGATGATAATTGCATATTAGGGATAAAAACTGCAAGTTAGCCCAATTATCATATAAAAAAAACCATATGTAACCATTTTAGCATTTGCTACCCATACGCCCCACTGACTTTTTTTACATATATCACTAAGAACATTTGTCTATTAATTAAGCATTTTGATGACAGCGATTTAAATTCTTCAAGGCAGGGTAACAAGGGCTAAATCAAACTGGAGAATTCCTAAAAACAGCACCTTCAAATCCCTTACTTTTAAAGGCGCTAGAGAGGCATAAATTTAAGAATAAAAGTGTCTAAAAGTAATAATTACTAAAAAGGAATAAAACTATCAAAGCTGTAACTATCAATATCCAGTTACTAAAGATGAAACTTAGAATGGCTTCAAGAAAATAGAAACCAATTATAAATAATACAATAGCACCAAAAACTATAAGAATGTTTGTAGACCACATCCAATTAAATATATTTTCTAATGACATATCACCATCCTGTTTTAAAATCTGTTTATTGTAGCACTGTGGTGTAACTATATTCATGAAGATAGCTTAAACATATTAGATAATACTGGCTGTATTTAATTATTAATTTAAAAGACAGACATGAAAAAGTTATTACTTCTATTATTGTTAATACCGACTTTAATCCAAGCTGAAGAGTTTAAGTTGATATGTAAAGGTGAACGAGTATTAACTAAAAGTGATTCAGATGTCTTTAAAATCAAGAAATCCATAGTTGTAAAGGTTAGAAAAACTTCTATAAGGGCTGAAGATGAAACATATTACAATAGTAAATCTGCTCGTTTTGAAGGAAGTTATATTAAAAATAAAGGTAATAGAGAAAGAAAAAAATGTTACTAGATTTTTTATTTTTAGTAATAGGTGCTGAAACAAACAACGATAGACAACAAAATACGACATCAGCTGTCCCTTGGGGATGCAACTTATCTGCTTTAAAAACCTTTAAATTTAAAAAATAAATAAAATATAACCCCTAAAAGAATAATTGGGACACATAGAATGAGTGATTCCTTAGGAGTCTTAAGTACTTCTGAAATAAAACGTCGGTAAAAAAAGATAATCATCGCTAAAAGAATGAATGCACCTATTAATTGAAAACCAGAATAACCCATTTTTAGATTTAAACTTGTTTTTTAACCACTGAATGTAGGTCATTATTAGTATCAGAAATAATTTGGAAGGCAGCCAGTTCAAACTCTGGTAAGGCGGCCAAAAGATGATCAAAAATATCGCTCTGAATATTTTCATAATTGATCCAGTTGATATCATTGGTGAAGACATAGATTTCGATAGGAATACCACTTTGGCCAGGCTGAAGCTGCCTAATGAGGAAAGTTAAATCATCTCGAATATATTCATTTTCTTTAAGGTAGTTATAGATATACTTTCTAAACAGACCAATGTTAGTTAATGCTCTTCCATTCAGCCTCTCACCTTGGGTGTTTGCTTTTGAGTTATATAAGCTAATCTCTTTGATTACATCTTTAATGTATTTGGTTAAGTTTGTAATTTTTGATAGTTTTTTTAGCAAAGCTTCATCACAAAACTTGATCGTTTTAATATCAATATTGATAGCACGCTTAATTCTTCTCCCCTTTGTTTCTTCCATGCCACGCCAATTTTGTACCCCATTGGTAATGAGAGATGCCGTTGGGATAGTTGTCACTGTTTTATCAAAGTTTCTAATTTTTACCGTATTAAGTGAAACATCCTCAACATCACCATCAACTTGTAATTGTTTTATTGTAATCCAATCACCAACCCTCACCATGTCATAGGAAGCTACCTGAACACTAGCTACAAAACCTAAAATGGTATCTTTGAAAACAAGGATAATAATTGCAGAAGCAGCGCCTATTCCAGTTAAGAATGCCATGGGTGACTTATCAAGCAGCATTGAGACTATCAGGACAGATGCTGTCATAATAACAATAATCTTAACGAGTTGAATATAGCCTTTGATTGATGGCTGATGAGATTCCTTTATTCTTTCATAATAGCTATTAGAGACATTAAGAAGAGATAAAAGGAACCAAATAACTGCTAGAATTGAATAGATGATCCCCCCATCCTCCAACCACTCAATGGATTCGTTAACCCAAGTTATACTTGAATCATTTGTTTCCATCAAATCAGCGAGCGAATAAATAATAATGGAAGATACTAAATGTGCTACGTTATCAAAGGGTTTGTATTGCTGAAAAACTGCCGAAGATGTGGTATCTTTTTTTGAAAAAAGTGTTTTTCTTAGCTGCTTAATAATATAATTTTTAGTTAGATAGTAACCAATAAAAGCGAGGCCAAAAATAATCAATATCACTTGAAAGACAGAGAGTATTGCTGTCAGCTCAAAATTTAAACCTAAAAAACTATAAAAACGGATAACTTCATCTAGCATTCAAAAAAAATCCTTTCTTTATTTTTAAACATAAAAATCTATTTTGTAAGTATACCTAAATTTAATAAAAAAAATTTTAAATAGCACGACTGAGAAGCTCTGTTTGCTTTATAATTAGTGGCTAAATAGTTAACCATTTTTAAAACGACTTTTACTTAGATCAAGTCAATATTAAGTATCCATAAGTATCCAAAAAAAATTTATTATGATTAAAAAGCTTATCAAAATGTCTGAAAGTCATTTATGTCCTGACTTCTTAATTAGGTTTGGCATTAGGCAGCTTTTAAGAAGCAGGTTAACTTCACTTATTAGCCAAGGTACTGAAAATGATAATCAAAAAAAAATGAATTTTATTGAGGCGATGAATAGCTCCCCAATAGCTCTTGTCCCAGAATTGGCCAATGAACAGCATTACGAAGTCCCTTCAAAATTTTATGATTTCTGTTTAGGGAAGCATAAAAAATATAGCTCTTGCTACTGGAACGATAAAACTAATAATTTAAATAAAGCAGAGGAAGAAGCACTCAAGCTAACTTCAACTCATGCAATGCTTGAGGATGGTCAATCAATCCTCGAGCTTGGTTGTGGTTGGGGTTCATTGACACTTTGGATGGCTAAAAAATTTCCAAAAAGTCAAATTACCGCTGTGTCAAATTCAAAATCGCAAAAAACTTACATCTTAAGTAAGGCAAAAAAAAGAAAGCTGAAAAATATCAAAGTAATCACACAGGATATGAATAAATTCTCTACGAGAGATAGGTTTGATCGAGTCGTTTCAGTCGAGATGATTGAGCATATGAGAAATCATAAAAAGCTTTTTAAGAGCATCGCAAGCTGGCTAAAGCCTAAGGGTATGTTCTTTATGCATATCTTTGTCCATCAATCACAACCGTATTTATTTGAAGTTGAAGGTGATGATGACTGGATGAGTCAATATTTTTTTTCTGGTGGAATGATGCCATCAAAAGACCTCCCCCTCTTCTTTCAGGATCAAATGAAAATTGTTTCACAATGGGATTGGCCTGGCACTCACTATGAAAAAACAGCAAATGCATGGCTTGAAAATTTAGATAGCAATAAGGCTAAGGGTTTACTGGTATTAAATGAAGCTTATGGAAATGAAGAAAGCGAAATGTGGTTTCAAAGATGGCGTATCTTCTTTATGGCATGTGCTGAATTGTGGGGATATAAGAAAGGCGCTGAATGGCGTGTAGGACATTATCTGTTTAAGAAATGATATTTAAAATAATAAATTTTGTTTTATTTCAGGCTGCATGGTTTGTATGTGTATTAGGTGCAGCTTATGATCGTACTTATTTTGCCTTATTGATAGCAACAATAATCCTATTACTTCATTTTGCTATTATAAAAAAACGGTTGTTAGAACTCAAACTTATATTAATCGCCGGCATCATTGGCCTTTTTTTTGATGGGGCACTATTAAATTTTAACCTAATTATCTACAACGACCCTGGTCTTCCCTACCCCTTGACTCCAATATGGATTGTGATGCTGTGGATGATTTTCGCAATGACACTAAACCATAGCCTAGCTTGGCTAAGCCAAAAAATTTATATATCTATTTTTTTTGGAGCTATAGGCGGTCCATTGGCTTATGTTGCAGGAGAAAAATTAGGTGCAATTACCTTGCTTAGTAATAACTCAATTATCACATTGAGTATTGGGTGGGCCTTAATCACCCCAATATTGATAATTATTGCAAATAAACTCAATAAAAATGCTTGATTTATACTTAACAACTCTCATCTATTTCTTTGCTTTTGGTCTTGTTGGTTGGGTTTTAAGCTTAGCTTTAAAAAATGTGACTCACGTGGATAGCATGTGGGCTCTATTTCCACTGTTAGGAATGTTTGTTTGTATTCAATCATTTTCATTAAACATGATGCAGGTCCTTTTTTTCTGTTTAATTCTTTTATGGTCTTTGAGATTATTTGTATACCTAACGAAAAGAAACTGGGGAAAACAGGAAGATAATAGATATCAAGTAATTAGAGACAGCAATGAACCCTTTTTTAAATACAAAAGCCTATACATTATATTTTGGCTTCAGGCATTTATGGCATCCGTTCTTATGTTATCAATCATACCAATCTTCATAAATGATATACCCCTTAATACATTAAGCATAATAGGCCTTATAGTTGCCTTTTTTGGGCTTACTTATGAAACCATTGCCGACTGGCAGCTCTCAAAATTCCTTAAAAGCAAGAAAGGCGGTGTCATGAATCAAGGGTTATGGAGCTTCTCAAGACATCCGAATTACTTTGGTGAGTTTCTAGTTTGGTGGGGTATCTACATAATCTCCTTTAATGGTATATTTTCTGTCACTCTTTTATCACCCATGCTCATGAGTCTGCTATTATTTAAAGTGTCTGGTGCGGAACTATTAGAGAGTACAATCGTCGATAGAAGACCAGGTTACGATCTTTACATTAAACAAACACCTATGTTTTTCCCATGGTTTAAAAAAAGATAGGTTTTTATCAAATAATTTACATTAGATTAATAATATAAATGACTATAATTAAACAATTTTTTTTAATTTTACTACTAACTGGATGTGCTATGAAATCAACGCAAATTAAAACAGTTGCTGAGGTGGACATCAATCGCTTTATGGGGGATTGGTATGTGCTAGCTCATATACCATCATATGTCGAAAAAAATGCTTTTAATGCGGTTGAGTCCTATAAGTTAAATGAAGATGGCTCAATAGCGACTACATTTACCTTCAATGAAGGCTCAATTAATGGCCCTGTTAAGACTTACCACCCAAAAGGCTTCGTTATTCCAGGAACAAACAATGCAGAATGGGGAATGCAATTTATTTGGCCCATTAAAGCCCAATATAAAATTGCTTACTTAGACAAAGACTACATGATTACGATTGTAGCCAGAGATAAGCTAGATTATGTTTGGTTAATGGCAAGAACAAAAACTCTTCCCCATGATGAAATGATAAAATTTAGAGAGATGATAAAAAATATGGGTTACAACTTGGATAACTACAGGGAAATTGAACAAGAATGAGTTTCGTAAGTTACATATTAGGCTTAATTGACAACAAAATCGTTGAGAATAAGTATAAGAAATCAGTTTTTAAGGAATATGAAGTTGATTGGTTAAGGGTTATTCCATTCATCTTAATACATTTGGCTACTTTTACAGTCGTTTTAGTAGGTTTTAGTTACACAGCTTTACTGGTATTTTTTTTGATGTACAGCATAAGAATGTTCGCAATTACAGGGTTTTATCATCGCTATTTTTCTCATAAAGCATTTAAAACGAGCCGAGTAATGCAATTTGTATTTGCAGTCATCGGAGCCTCTGCAGTTCAGAGGGGTCCTATTTGGTGGGCGGCGCATCATCGTGGTCATCACGTTCATTCAGATACTGAGCAAGATAAACACTCACCAAAGTCACATGGTTTTTTTTGGAGTCACATGGGCTGGTTCTTATCAAAAGCAAATTTTCTAACACATCAGAAGTTTGTTAAAGAGTTAATCAGATTTCCTGAGTTGAGGCTTATTGATAGATTTGATATATTAATACCGATTTTAACTTGCATCGCTCTTTTCTTTTTAGGTCAACACTTAAGTACTAACTACCCTCACTTGTCTACAAATGGTTGGCAGTTAGTCATTTGGGGCTTTATCCTATCAACCGTATTGCTTTATCACACAACATTCTTGGTTAACTCAGTTGCTCATATTTGGGGCAAAAGACGATACAACACAAAGGATTCTAGTAAAAATAATATGTTTATTGCGCTTTTAACCTTTGGGGAAGGTTGGCATAACAATCATCATCATTTTCCTGGGTCAGCCAATCAAGGCTTTTACTGGTGGGAAGTGGATATTACATATTACGTATTAAAGTTTATGTCTTTCTTTGGTTTGATATGGGATATCAGGAAAGTCTCACCTGCTATTCGCGAATCTAATAAGATAAACCCGAAACAGCCTCGCTAAACGATGAAGGTTGCAGTTATTGGCTCAGGTATCTCAGGCAACACCCTTGCATATTTATTAAACAAAAAACATGATGTCACTTTATACGAAAAAGATAAGCGAATTGGTGGCCATTCTCATACGCACGAAATTATTATTAATAACAAAAGAATAAACGTTGATACTGGCTTTATTGTATTTAACAAAAAAACTTATCCCTTATTTACATCATTACTCGATAACCTTGGAGTGAAATATGAAAATAGTAATATGAGTTTTAGTGTTTTTTCAAAAGATAAAAATTTTGAATACAATGGAACCTCTCTCAATAGCCTATTCTCTCAAAGGAGAAATCTATTAAACCCAAGGTTTATCAAAATGATATTCGAGATTCTTAGATTTAATAAAGAGGCCATAGAGCTAAAATCAAAGACCATTCTTCTTAAGCAATACCTAAAAAATAATAATTATTCATCTTATTTTTCCGAAAACTATATTCTCCCAATGGGTGCAGCTATTTGGTCATCAGATATTAAAACCATCCTTAACTTTCCTGCTTATTTTTTTATTAATTTCTTTAAAAATCATGGCATGCTTTCAGTAAGTAATAGGCCACAATGGTTAACAATTAGAGGTGGTTCTCAACAATATGTTAAAAAACTAACAAGCAGTTTTAAAAATAAAATTAGGTTAAACAGTAAAATTAAAAATGTAATTAGATATAAGAATTATGTAGTCATTGAAGATAGTGAAAGTAAGAAGCAGTATGATTATATCTTTTTTGCCTGTCATAGCGATGAGGCACTTGAGGTTTTACAAAAACCCACAATTGATGAAAATTCAATTTTAAAAGCTCTTCCGTACCAAAAAAATAATATAGTTCTACACACTGATAGCTCTATCATGCCTCAAAAGAAGCTATCATGGGCTGCATGGAACTATAATATTGATAGCCCAGAAGATTCACCAATCACACTTACTTATAATATGAATATATTGCAAAATATCAAAACAAAAGAACCGTTATTGGTAACTTTGAATCCAAAGCAACCTATTTTAAAAGATAAGGTAATAAAAAAATTACAATATACTCACCCAAAATTTTCAAAAGAGAGCATCGTCGCCCAAAAGAAAAATAAAATTATTTCAGGTCAGAATCGAACTTTTTATTCAGGGGCCTACTGGGGTAAAGGTTTTCATGAGGACGGTGTAAAAAGTGCTTATGATGCAGTAAAAAATTTTGAAGACGTCATAAAGAAGTCTAATGCATTCAATCTATAAAGGAACAATCTCTCACTCAAGAACAAAAGATGCTCTTCATTCTTTTAGCTATGCTACCTCAATGTTATTTCTTGATCTTGATGAAATTAAAGGTGCATTTAGTAAAAATATATTTTGGAGTAATGAGAGTTTTAATTTAGCTTCTTTCTATAGGAAAGATTTTTTTGGTGATTCAAAAAAATCGCTCAAGAGTGAAATTTCTAAATTAACTACTAAGAAGTTGAAACTCCAGATTGAAGGTAAAATATTTCTTCTTACCACCCTAAGATATTTTGGTTACTCTTTTAACCCAGTCAGTTTTTACTATTGCTATAACAAAAAAAAAGAATTAGTTGCCATTGTTTCTCATATTACAAATACACCCTGGGAGGAACAGCATGCTTATGTCCATGATTGTCGAAAAATAAAAGGGGGAACAAAAACATTTGAATTTAAAAAAGACTTTCATGTTTCACCGTTTTTGCCTATGAGTTTAAAATATAATTGGCAGTTTACTGAGCCAAGAGATTTTTTATTTATATCAATGGAATCCTCCAAAAATCAAAAAAAATACTTCAACGCGACCTTAAAAATGACAAATCAGGCATGGAGCTCATATGCGCTTAATAAACTATTGTTCCTATCGTTTCCGATGGGCATCAAAGCAATTATTAGTATCTATTGGAATGCGTTAATATTATATTTAAAGAAAGTAAGATTTTATCCACACCCTTAACATGAATCATTTATATAAAAAAATAATCCATCAAAGACTTAGTCAGATTATAGATGCACAAATTGTTATCAAGGATGGTGAATCGACAATACAATATGGTAAGTGTGGCAACCTTTCAGCAAGGATTGACGTTTTGGAACCCGCATTTTATAAAAATATAATTTTTGGGGGATCGATTGGGGCAAGTGAATCCTTTATTAGGGGTGAATGGACCAGCCCAAACCTAACAAATGTCGTCAGAGTGCTCGCAAGAAACACTGAAGCTCAAGACAAACTTGAAAACTTTTTTACCCTTCTATCTCAACCTATCTTAAAGGTTATACATAAGCTCAATGAAAATTCAGTTAGGGGAAGCAGGAAAAATATTTCTCGTCATTACGATTTGAGTAATGATTTTTTTAGTTTATTTTTAGATAAAAGAATGATGTATTCATCGGCGATTTACAAAACTAAAAAAACAAGCCTAGATAATGCGGCAATTAATAAGCTAGATACAATTTGTAAAAAACTAAACCTTAAAAAATCTGATCATGTGATTGAAATTGGGAGTGGCTGGGGAGGCTTTGCGATATATGCAGCTAAAAACTATGGATGCAAAGTTACGACAACCACAATATCAATCGAGCAATATAATTTCGTAAAACACAAAATTAAAGAAGCAGGATTAAGTAACCACGTAAAAGTTTTGTTAAAAGATTACCGTTTATTAAAAGGGCAATATGACAAACTTGTATCAATTGAAATGATTGAGGCCGTTGGTCATCAATACTACGATGAGTATTTTAAAGTTATTAGTAAGCTACTCAAGAATGACGGAGATGCTCTCATTCAAGCAATCACTATAAAAGACCAAAGATATTCGAAAGCAATCCAATCAGTTGATTTTATTCAAAAATATATTTTTCCGGGAAGCTGCATCCCTTCAATTACAGCAATTCAAAATAGCTTAACAAATTCAACTGATTTAGTGATTAATGATATCAGGGATATCGGACATCACTATGCCAAAACCTTGGCCGACTGGAGGAAGAAATTCTTAAATAATAAAAAAGAAATTAGAAAGCTTGGTTTTGATGTGAAATTTTTAAGGATGTGGTTATTTTATTTTGCATATTGTGAGGGAGGTTTTGAGGAGAAAGTAATCAGCGATATTCATTTACACATAACTAAACCAAGCTATAGAAATTCTATATGAGTTCCCGAGCTAAAACTGCTCTCATAATAGGTGCAGGTATTGCAGGCTCTAGCTTAGCCTATCAGCTTGCAAAAAAAAATTATCAAGTCACTTTGTTGGATGAAAATAATCATGACGAAATCGAAATTTTTCATAACAAGGCTGCCGTAATCTCTCCTCACTTTATGTTGAATAATCCAAAATACAATTTACTTATGAATAAAGCCTCAAAATATGCGTATGACCTTATAAAAGAGTTTAATTATTCAAAAAAAGATGCTGTTATGGAGGGGGTGATTAAGCTTTATGAGGATGATATTGCGGATAGACTTATTAAAAAAATTTCTATAATTGGCCTTAATCAGGCTGATTTTAAATACTTATCGAAAGATTTGATCAAAAGAAAATATAATATCGAAAATAAAGCAGGCATCTTCTTTAAGTATGGTGGCTGGGTATCACCAAATAAAATCTGCTCCACACTTATTAATCATAAAAATATTAAATTTATTTCGAAAAAAAAGGCAAAAGAGATTACTTACGAAAAAAAATTGTGGGTCTTACGTTGTCAAGATTTAAATGAGTTTGCCGCATCAAATTTAGTCTTTTGCAATTCCTTTGCACTCAGCGAGATCAAATTATTTAATGATATTGATTTAAAAAAGAATAGAGGTCAAATTAACTGGCTTCCTAGCAAAAATAAAACTGTGCATAAAGAAATTATTTCGGATAGTGGCTACTTAATCCCTAATGTAAGTGGATTTGATGTTTTTGGCTCCACATATGAACGAGATAATGAAAACAAAGATTTATCAATAACTGACTTTGAAATAAATTTTAAAACCTACCAAAAACTTACAAGAGATAAGCCTATGCAAAATAAACCGCCCAATGAAGGTTGGGTTGGTTGGAGAGCAGTTACTCCAGATCGCACACCCTATGTAGGTCAGGTCCTCAAAGAATCAAAAGAGATTGACAATAAACCACGTTCGATTAATGACTTAAAATGGCACCCTAATCTTTTTATAAATTCAGGCTACGGCTCAAGAGGTTATACACTTGCCCCCTTTATCTCAAAATGCCTAGCGTCAAAAATAGATGGCACTGAAACCCCTGGTGAAAAAAATATTTTAAACTATTTAAACCCAAGCAGAAGCTCAATAAAGAAAATGGGTTTTAGAAAAAAAATGTTAGTAAATTCAATATGACAAACAAACTAATTACGGCAGCAAAAGTAAAAGAAAATGATGGCGATATTTTAGGTGCGATTGAGCTTTATAAGGTAGCTTGGCGCGCAGATTCAAAAAATATTTTCCTTCAAATTGAAATTGGAAACTTATATGCACTTATTGAAGATTATGAAGAGGCAGCTGGTTTTTTTAGAAGGAGTCATCATGCACTAAAAAACAATCAACCAGTTACAGAGGCTTTAGTTTTTTGCCTTATTAAAATTGGAAATACCTATTTTAATAAAAGAGAATTTAAAATGGCTGCGAACGCATTCGAAGAAGCTCTTAGCTTTAATGAAAATAATGCCCCATGTCTATTTAATTATGGAAATGCCCTATTTCATCAAAACAAATATGATGAGGCAATCAAGGCATATAGTATGTCCCTTAGAATTAAACCTGATGCTAAAACTTATAATAATTTAGGAAATGCACTCCAAAGAATATTAAAAACAGAAGAAGCAATTAGCTCTTACGAAAAGGCACTTTTAATTAACCCTGACTTAATACACACATTCATTCAGATGGTACATTTAAAACAAAGCATATGCGATTGGGGCAACATTGATGAGATGTTTTCAAAAATTAAAAAAATAATAGAAAACCCAATAAATGAAAAAATACCTCCTTTCGCCTTATTTTCAATGCCAAATCTTACAAACAATGATCATTTGAATGTTGCTAACTCATGGGTAAAGCAGTCTGGAATCCAGATTTTAAAAAAGTCTGGACACCAAAAGAAAGGAAAGATCACACTTGCATACCTATCATCAGATTTTAGGTTACACCCTCTATATTATTTAATTAAAGAAGTTTTAATCAATCATGATCGAGATAAATTCGATGTTAAGCTTTTTTACTCCGGGCCTGATGATGGTTCAAAAGAGCTAGATGAGTTCAGGGATATTGGTGATACATATTTTAATATTACAGAGATGAGTGATGAAAAGGTCTCGGGCTTAATGGTAAAGGAGAGAATTGATATTATGGTTGACCTGACAGGATTCACTCAAAACAGCCGATCATTAATCGCTGCGTTAAGGCCTGCAAAACTTCATATTAATTGGCTTGGGTATCCTGGAAGTATGGGTGGTATAGGTTCAAGGCCACTTTACGATTTCATACTTGCAGATAAATATGTTATTCCAAAATCTAAAAGAAAAGACTATGCGGAAAAAATTATCTATTTGGAAGGTTGTTATCAACCTAATATAGCCTCCAGACCCACCTTAAAAACTGTTAATAAATTAGATTATGGCTTTAAAAAAAATGACTTTATCTTTGCGTCGTTTGGGCAGTCACTTAAGATCACAAAAGAAATGTTTTCATTATGGATGCGTTTGTTACAAAAGGTTCCGAATTCTATCTTATGGCTATTAACATCAAATCAAACCTGCGAAAATAATCTCAGAGCTTTTGCTGATAATAAATTTGGAATACAAGCCGAAAGATTATTTTTTGCAAAAAAAGTTAGCTTTGATGATCATATACAAAGACATCAAATCATTGATGTGTTTCTTGACACTTTCCCCTACAATGCACATACATCTTCGAGTGATGCTTTATGGGCGGGATGTCCTATCATTTCTTTTTCAGGAGAAACTTTTGCTAGCCGAGTTGCTGGCAGTATTCTCTCTGAAATTGGTTGCACTGAATTAATCGTTTCTTCAATTGAAGAGTATGAAAAAAAGGCAATTGAATTAGCTAGTAAGCCAGATAAAATTGTGTCTCTGAAGCAAAAGATATTAGATTTAAAGAAAACTAGTAACTTATTCAAGCCAAAAAAATTTACAATTGATCTAGAAGGCAAAATGATAAAACTTATGGGTTAGCTTTTTAAGAAATTTTCTATTGTTTCCTTTATAACGCACTCCTTGTTCTCATCAAATGGATCAAAAATTTTCAAACCACCCATTCCCCTCATCCAGGTTAGCTGTCTCTTCGCCAACTGCCTTGTAGCAATAATGATCATCTCTATGAGCTCGTTTGTTTCTACTTTTTTATCTACTGAGTTGAATATTTGTCGATATCCGACACAACGCATAGAATTATGATCTGCGTTTAGATCAGGATATTTTTCTATGAGCTCCCTTACCTCCTCCAAAAATCCTTTGTCGAACATTTCTTTGGTTCTAATTTCAATTTTTTTATGAAGCTTACTTCTGTCTTGTGGCATTAGACCTATTTTTAAAAAATCAAATTCGGATTGAGGTGTTTTATTTTTAGTTTGGAAGGAAGAAATAGGCTTTCCGCTTAAATAATAAACCTCAAGAGCACGCATAACTCTTTGTTTATCTTTTGGTTTGATTATTTTTTTTGATTCGGGGTCTATCTTAATTAACTTTTCGTATAGATGATTTAATCCTAATTTTTCTAATTCCTGCGACACTGTTTTTCTCACAGCTTCACTTGATGCAGGCATATCATCAATTGGGTACTCCAAAGCATTAAAATAAAGCATTGTCCCACCTACCAAGAGAGGTACATTTTTATTTTTTAGTATATTGTTAGAGGCTTCGGATTCATCTTTTTTAAACCGGCTAACTGAGTAATTTTCTGTTGGCTTAATTAGATTTATCAAATAATGAGGATAGCTATTTAGTTCTGAATAATTTGGTTTGGCTGAGCCAATATTCATATCTTGATATACTTGTGCAGAGTCAACACTAATTATTTCAGTTTTAAAGTTATCAAATATAAACTTTGCTAGCTGTGTTTTACCTGAAGCGGTTGGCCCAATAATAAATATTTTTTTCATCTACTTAATTATCTGGGTCATTTGTTGAGGTAATAGTTACACCTGATTTTATATATTTTTTTATACCGAAATAAATCGCCTTTGCCAACTTCTTCTGAAACTTGGTAGTTTTAAGTTGCTTCTCTTCTTGTGGGTTGCTTAGAAATGCAACTTCAACAAGGATTGATGGTATATCTGGAGCCTTTAGAACAGCAAACCCAGCTTGTTCAGGCCATTTTTTATGAAGATTATTTACTTTTTTTATCTCTTTTAAGACAAAGTTAGCAAGCTTGAGGCTGTCGTTGATTGTGGCTGATTGAGATAGATCTAATAATGTTTTAGCAAGCAAGGGATCTTTATCATCAATACTTACGCCTCCTATTAAATCAGCTTCATTTTCCTTATTTGCAATAAATTTTGCAAAAGCACTGGTTGCTCCCCCTTCAGACAATGCAAAGACTGACGAGCCACTTACATTTCTTTTTCTAAAGGCGTCTGCATGAATAGAAATAAAGATATCTGCTTTTTCTTTTCTGGCTTTAGAAACTCTCTTATTTAAGGGAATATAATAATCACTATCTCTTATCAAATATGCTTTCATCGATGGATCAGAGTTAATTAATTTTTTAAGTCTTTTGGTAATTTGCAATACAATTTTTTTTTCTTGTGTACCTCCCTTACCAATTGCCCCGGGATCCTCCCCACCATGTCCTGCATCAATTGCGATAACTACTTTCTTTTTCTTCTTAGGCTTTTCTTTTACTACTGGATCTTTCTTTTTCTCAATTTTCTCTTTTTTCTTAACTTCTTTATTTTCAAGCTTATTTAGGAGATTGGTTAAGCTATCCTTTTCTGCTGGATAGACATCAATGACTAATCTGTTTTGGTAGGGTTTAACTGGAGGTAGGGAGAATATTTTTACTCTAGCAGAATTTTTTAGATCAATTACTATCCTAGAAACTTTTGGGGTGAATTGACCTACTCGTATATCTAAAATATTAGGATCATTTGGCTTTACCTTAGTAGATAAATTTTTTAAAGCTTGGTTTACGGCAATTCCTTTTAAATCAATGACGATTCTCTCTGGATTTTGAAGCATCATCTGATCATTATTAATTTTTGAAGATGATTCAATGGTAATTCTTGTGTAATCAGGGGCGGGCCACAGACGCGTAGCTTTAACTTCGTTTTCTGAAAAACTGTTAAATGAAATAAGTGAAAGCAAAACGAATAAAAAATAATATCTCAAACTAAATCTTTGCAAACTGCCTCCCCTTTTTTAGATTTTACTTTTATTAGAGCCCTTCTACTTATCTCTTTATCGTAAACGATCTCAATTTCAATATCTGGGTCACATAATACATTCTTAGCCTTCTCAGGCCACTCTATGATGGTAATATCGTGTACATTAATGTAATCGTTAAATCCTGCAGAAAGCCATTCTTCAGAGCTTTTAAAGCGATATAAATCAAAGTGATTAATAGTTTTATCATCAATGCTATATTGTTCAAAGAGACTGTAAGATGGACTTTTAACTTTTCCCTGGTAGCCTAAACTGATTAATATTGATCTCACAAGAAATGTCTTTCCAGCTCCCAAGTCCCCTTTGAGGAATAACAATAAACCTGCAGATAGTCTTTCTGATAATTTTAAACCAAGTTCTGCGGTACTTTTTTCGTTTTCTAAGAAAACTGATGTCTCATTAATCATGTTTTTAGTTTATTATTTTTAACTATGAATGAACAGTTAATCATGAAGAGAATAGCAAAAAAAATTAAAAGCCTGGGTCTTGAATTAGGTTTTAATCATATTGGTATATCTGATTTGAACTTAGATCATGCAAAAAAACCCTATCAGGATTGGATAAAATCAAACTTTCAGGGAGACATGAGTTACTTAAAAAGGCATTATGATCTTAAATTTAACCCACAAAAATTAGTTCCAAAAACAATAAGAATAATTAGCGCAAGAATTGACTACTTTCCAAATGATAAAAATACAAAGCTAGCCCTAAAAAATAAAGATCAAGCATACATATCCAGATATGCATTAGGTCGAGACTACCATAAAGTTATAAGGGCTAAACTTAAAAAACTTAGTAGCAAAATTAAAGATGAGATAACTAACTACCCAGTTGAATTTAGAGTTTTTACAGACAGCGCACCTGTATTAGAGGTGGAGTTGGCTGAAAAATCAGGTTTAGGTTGGCGAGGTAAACATACATTATTAATAAATAAAGATCATGGCTCATGGTTCTTTTTAGGTGAAATTTTTATCAACCTACCCCTTCCAATCGATAAAAAATTAACTAATCATTGCGGAACATGCTCAGCATGTATCGACATATGCCCCACTAAGGCAATTGTTGCCCCTTATAAGCTTGATGCAAGAAAATGTATCTCATATCTGACAATCGAACATAAAGGGTCTATACCAGTTGAATATAGAAAGGCTATAGGTAATCGTGTGTATGGTTGTGATGATTGTCAATT
>Ga0209815_1001114_pt1 | contig 18329 bp, 23 predicted proteins | sample CoawatmetaG00DNA_FD_187507 | JGI IMG/M metagenome (GOLD analysis project Ga0209815, IMG submission 187507) | Marine microbial communities from the West Antarctic Peninsula - Coastal water metaG002-DNA (SPAdes) (version 2) | ecosystem: Environmental > Aquatic > Marine > Coastal ...
GGTTGAATTAAAAGATATATGTAATACGATAGAGAAATACCATCAACAAAATATATTGGTGGTAGAGCATTTTGAAAACATACTTCCTTCTATATTGCGTGAGAAGTAACATCTATGCGAGATCAACGTATGTGACTACAAAAGCGCGTGCGGTTCTCACCTCCCGAGTTGGTGTTATATTGCGCTTTGCATAGATGTCTGATTTTCTTAGAAACATGTTCTTTAATCATCACTAGTATTTAGTAAAATAAAAATCATGATATTATTCGCTATAAGTTCAGTGAATAGTAAGTATCAACTATATAATCCCCTATTATGTAATACTTTAGTATAAATAATCGTGTTAGTATGCTATAATGTATGCTAATTATTAATGATTATTAAATCATACTGGAGGACATACAATGTCAATACTAAGAAAGATGCGAACAAAATTCGCAAAACGTTCAAGCAGCAAATCTAATCAAGAGTTGAAGTCATGGGCACAAATTGAATACAAGAATGATTGGCAAATGGTATATAACCATATGTTAAAAAATGAAGGCAAAGCACCATCAAAAGAGGAATTATCATAATGAGTCGAATCCGACATGCATTAACGAAGTTAAATAAGAGATTACGTACACGATCACTAACACAGGAAGAGGCATATCTTGCAAATTCAACGTGTTTAGCAAGTCTAGAACATAGACAACGAAATTTACAACGTGGCAATGCACCTTTTCAAAAGGTGGCAATGACAAGATTTTTACCATGAGGTGGAAGAGATTTATTAGAGCGATGGAATTCAGAGCATATGTTATTGCGGAAAGAGAGAAACGCGCAATGGGATCAGATTATGAAAAAGTGCTAGATGATTGGCATTTGCGATTAGTCAAACAACCACAACATCAAACTACTATCGGTGTTGATATGGAAGAATTAAAAAAAGGGGTGCTGTAAGCGCCCTTTTTGTTGTCTAAAATTAAGTGTATTCAATATCCACATCAGTAAAATACCCTTCAATGATATTCTGCACTATAGTAGGATTGCATAATACAGTTTCCCGATTAACTTTAAATGATTCACGTAATAGCGATAATATTCTACGTTCATGGATGGTGTCTGGGATGTCATATACTTTTTTGAAGTAACAATCTGGTGCAGCAGTGCGATATGCTTTAATACGTTGGAGTGGGTCGGTTGTTATTCCTAACTTACAGAAATTGGGTTTGTCTGGATCAACCATAATGTAATACTTCATATATATTCCTTTTAATTATATAGGTATTTATTCCCGATAAATAGTTGTATGAATAGAATAGCAAAAGTACGTAGGTTCTCAAATGCATTGCATAATGCATCAACTCAGCCCGAAAAATTATTAGTATTAGAAAAATACAAGAAAGATTCACTAATACAATTGTTAGTGACGTTTGCATATAATCCTATGATGCAATTTGATATGAAAGATTGGGTCCCGAGTAAAACTGGAAAAACACATGGAATGGGTATACCTAAGTTTGTGCATTTGTATGAAGAGATTTTAAATAACAAGTACACACTATCCGAAGCAAAATTCGCATGTAATCTAGCAGTTACACATATGAATGAAGAAGAAGTTCCCATATTTGTTGCAATAATGAAAAACGATTGTGATTGGGGTCTTGAGTTAGATACCATCAATAATGTGTGGGAAACTTTAATATCAGCATATCCAGTTCAACATTCTAGTGAATACTCCGAAGAGAGTATTAAAAACATTACATTCCCATGTGTTGCACAACAGATAGTAGATGGTGTTCGCTTGAATATTATTGTGCGTAATGAAGTAGTAGAGTTTAAGAATGAACTTGGTGAATTAATGCATGAGTTTGATGAGTATGGTGATCAATTTAAAATATTAACACAAAATGGTACAACTGTATTTGATGGGTGTGCAGTAGTTGTAGATGATAAACTGAATGTGATCGGTACTACACTAGATGACATTAGAGCAGCAAACATAGCAGACATCAAATTCTTCTTATGGGATTCTGTACGATATGATGGATTTGTAGAATATGAAGATACTCGTATAGGGTATAATTGGCGATTTAATGGTATTGAACATATGATGTTCCTAGCAGCAGACAAGAACACGACTCCATGTTATACAATGCCGCACACAGAGGTAGTAGCAGATATTGATGGTGTACATAAAATGATAGCAGCAACTAATTTCAATGTAGTTGTAAAGGATTTTGCTGGTACTTGGAGAAACGGGATCACTCCATATGAGGTCGTTATGTAGTTGAAATTACTATATAAATACCTTGACAAAACATGTAAACATAGTATATAATGGTATCAATGTTATAGTATATACATATACAGATATAAAACTTATAGGGGATTACCAATGATTAATACAAACACAGTAAAAAATATCATCCAAGATGAGATTAATAAAAGTACCGATAGTAGTGTAACAGAGGTTTTGTTTTCAATTAAATCACGCATCAAAGATTTAGAAGAGAATGATTTGAACAACATGTTTGAAGATTTCTTGCAGCGTGAGATTGTAACCGCAGAAGAGAAGAGATCATTAAACATGAGCGCAGAAGCAAAATTACTGAGCGAAATGTTTTAATTAAATGAAAAATACATTCGTAAGTAGAAAGGATCTACCCACCTGTTTAGCACCTTGGCACGCATTAACCGTTAAATGGGGTGGGAATGTTATCCCTGATATTATCTATAAGGGAAAATTAGGTAATATTAATAAGCAATCATTAAGTGAAATACTTGAGGGTGATGCATATACTGAACTAAGACAAGCACATCGTAATCGTGAGATTCCTAAATCATGTCAAGGTTGTGCAAATAAAGAAAAAGTGGGTCGCAGTCGTCGACTATTTTTTTGGGATAGAATTGATCATGAGACAAAAGTTGCAAGTAAGGATCTTACTGTAGACTCTGCTCCTGATATTAGGTATCTTGATTTCACGCTTAGTAACAAATGCAATCTAGCATGTATTCACTGTGACCCGTTTGTAAGCACTGGTTGGACTAAAGATGGTAAGGCTCTTAATAGAGAAAAGCCAGACTATTGGACAGACCAACCTATCGGGTATCATGGTGCAAGTATATCATTCATGGATAATCTGTTTAAGAATCCAGAGTATTTCCGCAACCTGCAATGGGTCGCGCTTCGTGGTGGTGAGCCGTTGTATGATGAAATCTGTTTAACAGTATTGCAATGGTTTGTAGACAATGGTATTGCTAGTAGCGTATCATTAGACATCAGTACAAATGCCACAGTATTCAAAGAAGAATTTAGAGAATTGTTTGCTCACTTTAAACATGTGGAATTATTGATTAGTGTTGAAGCAACTGATGAATTATATAGTATCATTCGTGGTGGTCCAGGTTACACATGGGATCAACTGAACGAGAATATAGAAAAATTCTATGACATACCAAATGTAGAGGTAGTATTTGCTGTTACAGTAATGATCACTAATATATTTAATTTAGATAAAGTCTATGATTGGTTTACTACCCACCATGCACATCGTGCAAGTATTTCTATGAGCAACGTGGTAGTTCATCCTGGATATCTGAATATAGGTAATATGCCAGAAGAGTTGAAGGCATTGGCATATGATAAAATAAAGCATGTACCAAATTTAGAGTTATGGCCTAGTAAAAGTGCAAACTCAGATGAAGGTGAATATCAGACAGGTATTGAATCTATTCGTAATGGATTGATGTCGTCTAGCGATGATGTGGAAGAATGTAATAAGCAATGGGAGTGGTTTCTAAGATACACTGCCGATTTAGATAGGTTGCGAAAAACAGACACATTGAAGTACATACCAGAAATAGAGAGTTATGTCCGATAGTGCAATTTGCACATTTGTATCAACACAAGATGGTATCGTAGTTGTACATCACAGAGAATGGGCCGGCTACATATATGACGATGAATGCATATGGCATAATGATATTGGACCCGCTGTTGTATGGCCCGACGGACATGCTGCATGGTGGTTAGATGGAAAAGAATTTAAATTTAATGAATGGGTCAAAGAAGTTGACCTAGCAGATGAAGAAGTGTTTTTACTAAAGATGATATATTTGTAAAGACATAGCATAACAGGGAATACATAATGAGCAACAATCCAGACTTTGGTAAAACAGGCAACAGTATTTGGAATCAACCATTTATTGATTATATACAAGATGAAGTATTGCCGAACATGAATTTAGCAGATGTTGGTACAGCACCAGCAGAATTTTTAGAACTATATCCAAAATGGATACAAAGCAGCAAATTAAATAACTTTACAGGTTTAGATACATATCCTGATCGTTATGTTAGTTTAGGTACTACGCAAGCATTAGAATGGTGGCAGTATTGGTGCATCGCTACTGGACAGAACTTAAAGGTGTTCAGAGGTGAGTACCCATACAATCGTGATGTGTGGTTGGGACCAGAAATGAATTGGTCAGATAGTATTGACGATACGGGATTATCCGTAGGTGATGCGGTTATCATTAGTATTCCATTCAGTGGTAACGGTCGTAAGCACGAGCGATGGGATTGGTTAATTGAAGAGTGTACAGCAAAGAATATACCTATTCTAGTAGACTGTGCATGGTTTGGAACTTGTTTTGATATTGATGTTGATTTGTCACATGATTGTATTAAGATGGTTGCATTCAGCACTGGTAAAGGATTAAGCGGTGGCAACTGGCGTGCTGGTATTGTGTTCAGCAGATTAGATGAAGATCGTTGCGGTATGCGTGTACAGACAGAATGGAATCACGGAATTCATTTGAATGTAGCATTGTCTAATGCGCTAATGAAAAAGTTCAGCCCAGATACTATGCCGAACAAATATAGAGAAGCGCATAAAATTGTATGTGATCATTATGGATTTAGTGAGACTAATACGATACATATTGCACAAGCACCAGATACACCAGAATGGGATATGTTTCATCGTGATCGTGCATATAATCGTATCAACTTAGCAAAGGCATTGAAGAGGTATAAAAATAATGGCAAATTTGCCGAGTAACGCCTGCGCATATCCATTCAAGGCAGCAATGCTTGCAAACGGCACTCCTGCTACGCCTTGTTGTAAATTCCATGATCGTTACTTGTCGGAAGATGATAACAAGTACGTTTTCAAAGATATCCGTGAGACAATGTTAAAGAACGAATGGCACAAGGGTTGTTGGAAATGTAAAGCCGATGAAGATAGTGGTCATGCTAGTATGCGAACAGAAGCAGATGAATTCTTTAATGACTTTACAGATTCAATCCAATTAGAATATCTTGAGATCACAGTAGGAAATCTGTGTAATCTCGCGTGTGTGGGATGCGGACCTGAGTATAGTCATACATGGGATAAAGACGCTCGTGCAATTAAATTAGTTACAAATGAAGTACTAGAACATTTTTCAAAGAATAGGGAATATGATTTAGATTCACTAAGCATGGATCAATTATCTCACTTAAAAAATATGAAAGTTACAGGCGGTGAGCCGTTCATGCATAAGCAGTTTTTACGATTCATTAAGAGATTAGTAGATAGTGGTATTGCGCCAAATATAGATATTGAGATTTTTACAAATTGCACATACTGGCCAGCAAAGATGAACTTAGATTATCTACTAGAATTCAATAACTTGAGAGTTACGAATAGTATAGATGCAGTAGGTGGATTAAACGACATCTTGCGTCACCCATCTAAATTTCCTGATATAGAAACTGTTCTCAAAAAATGGGCTGAGTTAGGCACTAAATATGATAAGGTAGAAGTATTTGTTGCGTGCACAGTTGGTGCATTAAATGCTCCTGTATTAATAGACTTGATGAAATGGGCAAGATTTGATATAGGTGTACAGATTATGTTACAGACTATACATGAGCCAGATTGGTTGAGTATTGCGCATCAGACAGATACATATAAAAATAATTTGAGAACGATGGTAGAAGAGCAATATAAAGACTGTCATTGGAAATTAAAGAAAGCATATACATTGTTAATTTCGCTGTGTAAAACTAATAACGCAGAAGATAATAGTGAGATTTACTTAGATCAGATGAACACGTTATTTGATTTACGAAACAATAATGCAGAAGAATACATACAAGGATATAAGAAATTATTAAATGAAAGATATTAACGAACTAGCAAAAACAACTTCATTTTGTATGATACCATTCATGCATACTTACGGAACTGCGGGCGGTGATATCGTACCTTGCTGTGAAGCACAAGATACAAATTTTAATGAGCCGGGCGCTGCTATTGAAGACACATGGAATAATGACAAATACAAAGAACTTCGTAGGGCACTCACTAGCAATGAGATACCATCAGAGTGTGATGTATGTTGGCACAATGAAGGAAGTGGTGTTAAATCAAATAGACAGCAATGGTTTGAAGATGATTGGCATAATTATAAAGACTTGATTAAACTCAATGATGATTACTCTGTAGATAATCCTCCATTATGGATAGAATTAAAGGTTTCTAACTTCTGTAATTTGAAATGCATTATGTGCAGCACACATAGTTCGTACAAGCGTGTACAGGACTTAGATATCATAGAAAAGTATATGGGTTCTGGTTATCACGAAACACGACTCCTACGACCTACTACGCTGTTTGAGAGCATAAACGAATGGGACGGCTTCTGGGATACTGTTAAGATACTACAATTTACTGGTGGTGAACCAATCATTAACCAAGAACATTACGACTTGCTTGAATCTATCCCAGTACATTTACGATCTACAATCAAGTTACGATATGCATCTAACATGAGTCATTTAACATTTAAGAAATATGACTTAATAGAAATATGGAGTCAATTCAAGCATGTTAATATCAAAGTGTCACTTGATGGTGTCAATGATGTTTATGATTACATTCGTGAAGGTGGTGATTGGAGTAAAGTAGAAGCGAATCTGAGTGTACTGAATGACATAGAGCATATAGACTTAGCATTGGGTATTACTATACAGGCACATAATATATTTCAGATGCCAGAATTTTATGAATACTGGAAGCAGAGTGACATTGACTTGATATTCATTACTGCTAATATATTACAGACACCAAAGATATTAAGCCCAGCGGTATGGCCTGAACCTTATAGGTCAGCGATAATAAATAAATTAAGAAAGCACGAAGCAGATCATCCAGAGATGGATAAATTTGCAACTTATATGGAAAATAATCAACGAGATTATATCCAATATACTAAGATGCGTAAGTACACTCGTGATTTAGAAAATAGATATAATCCTAAGATGAAGTTAAATGAGATGATTGAACATTATCTTGAGATGCCACTTACTGATTTTTTAATAGATATGAACAATGATATATAAATACGAAGATGTTGATCTAATAAAAGTAGAAATGGAAATAACTACATATTGCAATGCAAGGTGTCAATATTGTCCTCGCACTGACAAGATAACGGGCGGTCCGCAATCGTGGTTAGTACAAGAGCATATGTCACTTGAAACATTTAAACTCATATTTGACCCGCAAACTGAAAAAATACGTCAACTTAAATTCTGTGGACAGTTCGGTGATCCTATGATGAATCCTAGTGTGGGTAAGATTCTTGATCATGCATTGCGGTATGATAAAATGAACATACTAATAAACACAAACGGTGGTCTTAGGAATGTTGAGTGGTATAAAACGTTTGCTCAACGATATGGTCAACGACTAGAAATACATTTTGGTATTGATGGATTAGATCATGACACCAATTGGAAGTACAGAGAAGGTGTAATATTTGACAAAGCATATAACAATATGTTATCGTTCCATCAAAATGGCGGGGCCACGACTTGGCAATTTATAGTGTTTTCATGGAATGAACACCAACTGGAAGAAGTACGTGCAAGAGGATTATCACTAGGTCTTAATCAGACATTTTTAGTTGATGGTGAATATAGACAACATCTAGAACAAACTAATCCTGCAAAGATAGACGAGTTTAGACTGAGGTTTGCAAATATAGGAGTACATGACTATCAAGGAATCTAATAAATTTTCTAATAAAAATAAAAATAATATTGAATGTTCGGTCGGAATTAATAAGTATATGGATGAAGGAATGGTTCAAAGACCACTTGAACTGACAGTGCAGGGCAGGGTATTGCCATGTTGTTATTATGCAACATATACTAAAAATCCTGATCGTGGACTTAAAGATCCTGTATGGGATAAACTGTTTGAAGATGATCCTGATTGGAATAATGCAGTAGTTCATGGATTTGATAAGGTTTCACAGCACGAGGTATGGTGGTCACATATATGGGACGAAGGATTTGATAGTGATAATCCCCCAGCCATATGTGCACATTTTTGTACTAAAAATAAGTAATAAAAATGACAAAATATAAATATGATGATATAGATAGCATTGATCTTGAAATGGCAGTTACCACACATTGTAATGCTAGATGTCGTGGTTGTCCAAGAACTGATAAAGATACTGGTAAGAAGATATCATGGTTGACACTTTCACATATGAAATTATCAACATTCAAAGCGATTACCACTGGACAAGACAATGTACGTCATATTAAAATATGTGGTGAGTTCGGTGATCCAGTAATGAATCCACAATTGAAAGATATGATTGATTATGCTATGACCACTACTAACATAACAATGATGATTAATACGAATGGTGGGTTACGTAATGCATCATGGTATAAATCTCTTGCAGATCAGTATGGTAAACGAATTGTTATTGTGTTTGGTATTGACGGATTAGATCATGATACCAATTGGAAATATAGAGAAGGTGTAGAATTCGACAAAGCATATAACAATATGTTGACATTTCATGCAAATGGTGGTAGAGTTAAATGGCAGTTTATATTATTTGAATGGAATGTTCACCAATTAGAAGATGCACAAAAACAAGCAAATGATCTTGGTATACCAATGATATTCATAGTAGATTTTGATTTTGCAGAGAGTCTTGACAAATCTGAGATAGATCAATTAAAAGAACGACTTAATAAAATAGGAGTTGCGTATCGAAAATTCTGAATTCACCAATAAAAATAATATCGTATGTGACGTTGAATGTGAGACATTACCAAATGGTGATGTAAACCGAATATTTGAATTGACCATAGAAGGTAGGGTATGGCCCTGTTGTCATTATGCAACTGATGCAGAATACCCACAACTTGAAGGTATGGATATATCAGATCCAGTATTAGAACAACTTAAAAAAGATGACCCAGAATGGAATAATGCAGAAAAGCATGGACTAGATACAGTTATGAAACATGACGTATTTTGGACACATTTATGGGACGAGGGATTTGATAGTGATAATCCACCAAAACTATGCGTATTAGCATGTCAACGAAAAAAACCAGATCATCAGGACAGTGAATAATGAAGAAAGGACAAAGTTTATGGAATTATTATCATGGAGAAAATGCATGGCCTATAGTACACGCATTCAACTCAAATAACACCGATAGTATTGAACTAAGTGACGCACCAATATTAAAGCAAAAGTTACGTGAAGTAGCAGAGGTAGAACACAATAATCACCTACGTGGTGGAATAGTTAACATTGTAGGACAATCAGAAATTAGTTGGTTGATCGCAATGCGTAAACTAGGATATAGATACGTATGCATGTGGTTTGATGGTTGCTGGTCTGCGACTGACGAAGTTAATTTAAAGTTACTTGATGAAATAAATCGCATCAATGACGAATTCGGTATAGACAAATGGATGGTCGCTGGAAACATACTGCAAACCAAAGATGAAAGATTTTCACATTTTGATAGAAACATTATACTGATTAATTTAGAAACTTGGTATGCAGATGGTGTACAAGATCCCGCTGATGTATTATATGAGCAAGATGTAGCAGATCGTTATTCTCGTCAAGGTACACGTCATGAAGTTGCAAGTGATAACTGGACCACTAGAAAAGACGGAATAGTTGAAGATTATGAAGACAGTCTATTTGGTATTGGAAAAATGGGCAATTCAAGATTAATGAATAAAAAAGCAACTTGGAAACCTTGGGTAACACATGAACAATTCGATGAACAATATCATCATAAAATATGCAATCCATTATTGACATGGTCATTACGACAAGAACTACTTGTGCCTGGATTGAGTACAGAATTCATGGATTGTTTAGTCACACTAAAGCCTTGGGTTGGTGCGATTGAATTTGAGAAGGCTATTCAAGGTTTGCCATTTGATAGTGATAAAATATCATACCAAGCAAATAGAATGATAACCAATATGTTTGCACCAGACAGTCCTATATATTTCGTAAATACGGAATCTAGTCAGCCTGATATCGCAGAGCAAATTGAAGGAACTGTATTTGATCAGTATATAGGTGCAACAGCAGGATTTAAATTATTCTACTATGCATACAAGTATGGGTTTACAACAGATACGAAGTTTGTATTATATGATTTTGATCCATTGAGTTGTAAATTCAAACGAGATATGTTAGAACAATGGGATGGAATGAACTATCCAGAGTTTGTTGATGCGTGGCTTGAACAGCATCCAGATGCAAATGGAAATCTTAGAGACTTGACTGTTGAAAGATGGCCCACTGTAATTGATCAGTTTGATGGATATAGTAATTGGCAAGAAGTATGGCAAAAGATACAACAAAGTGATTGGGAAGTAATTGAATGTGATTTGATCTATGGTCATGATAAATTATTTGCAGCAGTTGAAAATAAAAGAACATTGATGTGGACATCTAATATCTATAGTTATATTATACCAAAGATGCTTAGTAAGCCGTTTGCAATGGAATTGAGTTTCATTAGTTTAATTACTAAATTAACTTCATTGCATGATGATTGTTGGTTTTCTGGTACGGATATAAATGACAACGATTTAACATGTCCTTCCACTGCGATTATAAGCACAACCAATAATGAAACATTAACATTTGAACAATAGGAGATAGATTATGTGGTTTGAAGGTGCACCATTAGATAAGGAAGAAATTGATGATGAATCAATTGCATGGCATGAAGAAAATAGAATTATTAAACCTGATTTCAAAATATTAGATGGTTCACATTTTTTAGAAGAAAGTAAAGAAGATGTTGATTACATTATGGATAACACACGTTTTCCATATATATCAATACCAGAAATTAATGTACCCCATAAAGATTTGTTTGAAGAAGCAAATCACTTATTATATACTGCATGTTTCACTGCGCATCGTCCTTGTAGTTCGGGATGGTTGAGTTTATCTATTCATGGACTTAGTAGCGTACATACCAATTGTGCAGAAGATTACAACTTACCAGAAGATTATGAAAACACCCATAGTGACTGGACTGACATTGCTAAATTCTGCCCAAAGACAGTACAATGGATGCAAGATGAAATGTTGTATAAGCGATTTGGTCGGGTGCGATTCATGGCATTACTACCAGATGGTTGGTTAGGTATTCACAATGATAGACCTAACCCAATTGGCGTAGGTGCAACCAATGTAGCATTAAACAATCCTGATGGGTGCGAATTCGTATTTGAAGATATGGGTATTGTTCCATTTGAAGCAGGATCAGTAATGAAATTAAATACAGGATATAAGCATTCTGTATGGAATAAAAGTGAAGAGCCTAGAATACATATGATCTTTGATGGTGACACAAGTGACGAATTTAAACAACAGGTGAATAGAGGCTATGCCGAAATGCTTGGCGTTTAAACACGCAGTAACGATAGGTGTAACAGGCGAAGTTCGTCCTTGTTGTGCTTGGAATGCTGCATCATCTGGTGTTAGTATCACCGATGATTGGGAATCGCTACACAGTAAATACTATGCAGAGTCTCTACGTGGTTGGTTGCCTGAATGTATTGAGTGTAAGCAAGACGAAGAATCAAACGGTAAGAGTTATCGCATGTACATGAATAATGTACTAGCAGATAGCATTGGTACAGAGCAATGGGACTTGAAGATTAACAACACGTGCAACCTCACGTGTGTATCGTGTGATAGTTATAGTTCAAGTTCATGGGCGGTAAAAACTGGTAAGCGTAAAGCAAACACTGGTTGGCACAAAGATATTGAACAGATATACCCACAATTACATTTTGCAAAGATTCTTAAATTTACAGGTGGTGAACCATTTATGATACCACAAGTAAAGAAGATAATTAAATATCTGATAGATGCAGACGTTTCATCTACGATTGAATTACAATTCATTACTAATGGAACAATTGACATTAAATCATATTATCCCTTGTTTGAATCGTTTAAACGTGTTATAATAGTTGCAAGTGTAGATGCGATAGGTGAGCGTTTTGAATACCTTAGACGTGGTGCGATATGGGATCAAGTAAGTAATAATATAATTGACATACATAAAAGTTCACCAGATAATACGAGTATATGTATTACGTGTTTACCAAGTGTGCTAAATATTAATAACATTCACGAAGTTAATGACTGGGCTATAAGTCAAGGCATTCACTTCAATAGAGCGAGTGATCTGATTAGCCCTGCATACATGGCACCCGGAGCATTAGATGATCAAGATAATAAACAACAATTGATTGATCATGTAATGATACTAGATGATAGTGACGGAAAAGATTATAAGAAATGGATTTAAACTAATGACAAAAAAAGTAAGTGACACATTCTGTGTTTTACCCTTTATGCACGTAGCAACTAATGCTGCGGGATCGTATCGAGTGTGCTGTAATAGTACGCCAGGCGAGAATACAATATTACAAGAGAATGGCAAACCATATAAAATCTATAAACATGATTTAGATGAAGTGTGGAACAGTCCGACTTATAAAACTATCAGAAAGCAGTTTATTGATGGAGAACGCCCAGACATGTGTGCGCGTTGTTTCAGAGAAGAGGACGCTGGTGTTCGTAGTGCACGTGCAGGCTTTAATGAAAAATGGCTGAAAGAAGACGTGAAGATAGATGTTGAAATTCCAGTTGACGTGAAATATGTAGATTTACGATTAGGTAACTTATGTAACTTAAAATGTCGCATGTGTAATCCGTGGGCTAGTAGCATGTGGGTTAAAGATTGGAATAAAGTACAAGATGCAGCATTTGCAGAACCATCACAGAAATTAGATGATAACACATTAGAATTCATGAATACCATGACTGAATGGCCCGATTGGGAAAAGACAGGTGTTACGTTTACTGAAATTGCACACACAGTTGAAGAGATTTATTTAACAGGTGGTGAACCTACATTAGCAGTAAGTCAATATAAATTGTTAGACTATTGTATTGAGCATGATCTAGCATCTGGTATTCGTTTAAAGTACAATACCAATTTAACTAATGTACCACCTAAGATGATTGAATATTGGTCACATTTTAAGCGTGTGCAGTTGAATTGCTCAATTGATGCAGTCGGTGCACGTGACAGATATATTCGTTACCCTAGTCATTGGCATGTAGTAGAAAGGACGTTTGATGAATTATCTAAACTAGATAATGTATATATTCAGATTCATTGTACGGTACAAGCATTGAATATATGTGCACTACATGAGGTTATTGAGTTTGCAGAATCCCGTGGACTACAACACGATCAGTTATATTTAAATATATTAAACCATCCTCGTAGTATGAATATACAAGTATTACCACATCATTTAAAGACGTTAGCATTATATAATTTAAAAAAGCATAGCGCATGGCCCAAGGTAGATGATGTGTTGAAGTATTTAAATGCTGGTCATACATACGATGATCATTGGCAAGAGTTTATCGATTATAATTTAAAAATGGATGAATTGCAACGAGGTACGTTAGTTGACGCATGTCCTGAATTTGCAAACCAGCATCCGTTATTAATGATCAAGAAAGATGATTAATTCAAACTCAGAATGTAAATTGATTAAGAATGGATTTGTGATGAATCCTGATGCAGAAACAATACCGTGCTGTACAGGAGAATTCAAAGAGTTTGAATTTGAGAATTGGGATGAGAAGAGACAGTCTGAAATACCTTTATACGATTTAAGTAAAAATGATTGGATTGATGAATGTAATCGCTGTCGTGTATCAGAGATTGCCAATGGTACATCCGCTCGTTATGTTGAATCGCACCTATTACGTAATGTAGCAGACGATGATTACAACATAAAAACAGCGATTATCAATGGAAGCAATACGTGCAATTTGATGTGCAGAATGTGTGGTCCTGCAATTTCTACGCGCTGGGCACAATTAGTAAAAAGCAGTTCATTTAATGACTATTATCATATTGATGAATCTGATCAAAAAAACAGAAAGGTGTTAGTAGATGGTTCTCATGCATTGCCTTATTTAAAAGAGCATGTTCTGACGAACCATTTACTTCGTCTTATATTAGCTGGTGGTGAACCATTGTTGATACGTTGGTACGAAGACATTATTGATCACATGATGATTAACAACTATACTGAAAATCTTGATTTAGCAATGACTACTAATGGCACATTACGATTTAATGATAAATGGCAATCTATATATAAATCACTCAAAACATCTTCTATTGGATTTAGTATAGACGGCGTTAAGGATGGTTTTGATTATATACGTCCTGGACATAGATGGAGTAAATTAAAAGATGTAGTAGAACACACGCATATGATCTTCAAAGATCATCTTCAAGTAAACATACAATACGCATATGTGTCGCAAGCATTAAATGTTCATACATATTGGTCAGATAAGGAATATATAACTAAGTGGTTCAAGTCATTTAATAGAGAACATGACTGTGAATGGGAAGATAACATTAATATATTGTTTGAAGCACCATATTTAAGTTATAGTGTAATTAGTCATGATCTACGTAAAAAATACAAAATAGAACATATCTCTACTGATTTTGAATATTCAGATGATTTGTTCAAGAAATTCATGCAACAAATGGCATGGCAAGATGTTGCACATACAACGAGTTTATTTGACCATAATCCAGATTTCTTCGACACCGCATATTATGCAGAAGAACTAATTAACGAGTATTATCTAGTAATAAATAAAGAAGGAGTTATTAATGATTGATTTAACGAATAAGAAAATATTATGCACAGGTAATCCTGAGATTGGATTGGCGAGTGAGATATTCAAACGATTCCCACAGACAGATTTTATTAGTCAAAGCATCAGTGATCATGATTTAACATTGAATCATGTGAAAAAGACGATTGGAAATAAAGCACTGGAATACGACTTTTTTATTAACTCTAGTGCACTCTGGCAGTACCATCAGGCACTACTACTAGATGTAGTGTATAAAACCGCACAGAGTGCCCGCAAATCCCTACATATAGTGTCTATAGGGTCCACCACGGACAGGGCGACAAAAGGGTCTGATTGGACATATCAGCAAGAGAAGAAAGCATTGCGTAGTGCGAGTAATGCTATGGGATTGAAAAGTATCTGGCAAGGCGGACCTAAAGTTAGTTATGTTACATTTGGTACATTGCCGAATAATGCAGAAAAACATCCAGGTCGTAAGTTAATGACATTTGAAGAAGCGGTTGATTGTATTGAATATGCAATGATGTTGCCTGAACATTTGTCATTAAATGAATTAAGTATTGATCCTATACAAGTGACTGATGAGGAGTGGAACAGAACGTAAATGAGTCAATGTAGTTTGATAAAAAATGGATTGGTTTATTATCCAGAAAAGGGATCAACATATTGTTGTGAAACAGAACCATATGATGCCCAGCGTGAATTGTTTATATTTGAAAAGTGGGATGAAAAGAGAGCGCATGAAATAGATAAGTACAATCAATCTAAATCAATATGGTTGCCCGAATGTGACTCATGTCGTCACCACGAAAAAGTAATGGGACACAGTGTACGAACCGAAGATAATGAAACGTGGAGTCACGTTAGCGATGATGATAACAATATCAAAACCGCCATAATTAAAACAAGTAACTTATGTAATCTTGCTTGTCGTATGTGCAGTCCTAATGTTAGTACAAAATGGCAACAAGTGGTTGCAAATAATTCAATTAATGGATTCTATAAAGATGAGATGAAAGAATTACAACAAACCACGATTGATGATATGACTTACATGAAAGATTTAGTATTGACTGAACACTTAGAACATATCTCATTTTCTGGTGGTGAACCAATGTTGAGTAAATGGAATGTTGAGATATTACAATACTTAATAGATAAAGATTTATGTAAAAATATTGCATTTGGTATAATCACAAATGGTACTGTTAAATTCACAGATGCTTGGTTAGAAAGTATAATTCAATTCAAACATTCATCTGTTGCATTTAGCATGGATGGATTGGGATCAGTTATTGAATATATCAGACCAGGTCTTAAATGGCAAACGATGGTTGGTGTGATAGATCATTTACACACAACTTTACCTGATCTTCCTATTACATTTTCATATGTAGCACAAGCATTAAATGCTCATACCTTTTGGGATGATCAGACTAGAATGGAAAAGTGGCAACTGGACTTAGAATCTGAAACAGGTTCGTTCTTAGATAATGTTTCAATATGTCGTTTCCCACAACATCTTTCGTACAGAGTATTAGCACCTGCTCTTAGAGATAAATATAAAATGACTGAGTATACAGAAGATTTACCATATGAAGAAAGACAATATAAAGTATTCATGCGTCAAATGGCATGGCAAGACAATGCTCATAACACAAGTTTAAAAGATCATAATCCAGATTTCTTTGATACAGAATTTTATCCACAAGAAATGATTAATGAATACTATAACAGACGCATAATGGTGCGTAATGATTAACTATAAGGAGTTTAACATGAAGAAAAATATTAAGGAAATATACATTAGTATACTATTGTCAGTGGTTGTAATGTTAACAGCATCGCCTCTAATGGCGAAAGAAGTTGAGATGACAATCTACGACTATAAAATTACAAGAGTTATTGATGGTGACACAGTTGCATTTGAAGCAAACTTTTTACCAGCACCATTGAAGCAAGAACTAAGCATTCGTGTGTATGGTGTAGACACTCCAGAGAAGAGTTGGAGAGCAGAATGTCCCAAAGAAGCAGCATGGGGTGAAGAAGCGTCACAGTTTACTAAAGATATGTTGAATGCAGCAACGGTTATACAAGTAGCCATTTATAAATGGGACAAGTATGGTGGTCGAGTACTTGGTGATATAATTATAGATGGTAAGAGTTTAAGACACATGCTCATAGCAGAAGGTTTTGCTAGAGAATATTATGGTGATAAAAAAGTTTCATGGTGCATCTAAAATGAGTGAAGATTTAAAATACAGTACATACGATTTTACTAAAATACCTTTTGATGATTTAGTAAGAGTAGGACAGCGCACAATGCTACATCGCGATTTATTCAGCATTAGTTGGTTACTTGGACGCTTCTGTAACTACAAATGTAGCTACTGTTGGCCTTACGCCCGCAGTGATCGTAAAGACTTTAGACCTACTGAGTTATGTTTACTTACAGTTGACGAGATTAAGCGTCAAGCACGAGACAATGGTTTCAATAGTTTCCACTTTAGTTTAAGTGGTGGCGAACCAACATTCCATCCGGGCTATTTGGATATAATGAAACATCTTGCAGATGATGTGGATAACACTAATTACACATCAGTTCACATGACAACTAATATGTCACGTCCCATGAAGTGGTTTGAGACTTATGTTAAGAATGTAGCACCATTTCATAGAGCAAGCATTACAGCAAGTTTGCATACAGAGCATTTAGACACTAGAGAAAAGATGCAAGTCTTTGCTGATAAGTTAATATTCTGTCAAGAACATGATGTACAAGTAACTATTAACCAAGTGATGGTTCCAGAATGGTTTGATAGGGATTGGGATAATGCATTGTTCTTTCATAATCAGGGAATCAACTGTACATTAAAACCACAATCAGATCCCACAGCAAGTAAGATCGTAGATGGTTATACACCAGAAATGCTTAAAGCATTACACAACGGAATGCCTCAACGTGCGTATACAGAAGATAAATCTAATAAGACACAGTTAGTTACACGTCCGATACCTACTTTTAAGAAAGATGGTGATCCTTTGTATTGGGAAGAGAATGTAACTGTACCTCAACATTTTCAAGTTGAGTTCATGGATAAAGATAACAAGCATTGGTTCATGGATCAGGCTGAACGATTCAACGCATTTGGTTTTAATAAATTCAAAGGTTGGGAATGTTCATCGGGTCATCGTAGTATTATTATCAGGGAACCAGATGGTAGTGTGAAACGTAGTTATAGTTGCGTAGATCAACCTTTAGGAAATATAGA
>Ga0209815_1001117_pt1 | contig 18319 bp, 22 predicted proteins | sample CoawatmetaG00DNA_FD_187507 | JGI IMG/M metagenome (GOLD analysis project Ga0209815, IMG submission 187507) | Marine microbial communities from the West Antarctic Peninsula - Coastal water metaG002-DNA (SPAdes) (version 2) | ecosystem: Environmental > Aquatic > Marine > Coastal ...
TTCCTATCGCAGACGTGTTTATTAGCGATTGACGTGTAGAGTTTTAAGCCACTTAATTTTTTTTAGCATAGATGTTTCCCCTTGGTAATATAGGTTTAAAGAAGTTTAAAATTTTTTTTAGTATCTTTTAGGACAGAAAAATTAGGTTGATATACTATATATCACTATATTTGTATCATAATATACTAATAGTCTAAAGCCTAGAAGCGGTAGCTCTCCAACCTTACAGATTATTGGTATATTTTTAACCTTAATTTATATATATATGAAATCAGTAAAAGACGTAGAAGAAGTACAAGAAGTAACAACACAATTAACTGAACAAGAGTCTCAATCATTAGAAATTTTAATCCAAGCGGTTAGAATTGCTACAAAGTCAGGTACTTTTGAAATAGAAGACGCAGTTGTTATTGGAACGGCTAAAGTTAATTTAGAAAAATTAATCTTAAAAAAATCATAATGAAAAAAAATTTAGTATCGCCTAAAAAACAAGGCGGGACAATAGGGAGTTTTGTAAGGCTCCCTATTGCCTTAAAAGAAGAAGCACAGATTTGGTGTATAAAAAACAAGAAAAGTTTAACTGATATTATTATTGAAGGTATCGAAAACGCTATCAAGTAATATGGGAAAGTTATCTATAAAACACGCAAGGCTAAACCCTTCCGTTTCAGTTTCTTTAGTAAAAGACGAAGATAGCGGTGTTTTAAATTGGAGATATAGATTCTTGACTATAAGTAAAAACGGAACTTATAGAAAGCACGAGTTAAAAGACTATGACTATGAGGAGTTTTCTACGTTAGCAGAATTTAAGTCTCGTATTGAATATGAAATATATCAAGCTAAAGTCGCAGAAGAGAACTTATGAAATCAGAAGCAAGAATACAGCAAGAAATTGTAATGTTTTTTAATAATGAATACCCCGAACTAAGAGGTTGCCTATGTTACAACAACAATAATTCAGTAGGTGGTTTAAGAGGTAAGTTAAATAAATTTCTAGGAGTTGTAAAGGGTCGTTCAGATATGGTTTTGTATTATAAAAGCTTTTCGGTAATGATAGAATTAAAAACTGAAAAGGGAAGGCAGTCAGATTCTCAAAGGGCTTGGCAGTACCTTATGACAAATCAAGGGTTTGAGTACTATATTATACGCTCACTAGAAGAATTTAAAGAATTAATCGTAAAAATAATAATATAATGGGAGATAGTAGGGTTAAGTTTGAAGAATTAATGAAAAACGAGTTAATTCAAAACAAAAAACTTAAAGATGACGAGGAAAAAGTCATAAAAGATGTTTTTGGAGATTATTGGGTAACAAACCTAAGTACGGCAGACGTTCCAATAAAAGAAGTACCCGAGCATTACTCAAATGAAAAAGGTAGTTTATATAAGATAGGACTAGAAAGAGGTTGGAACCCTTATCAGTTCGATGCGATTAAACGTATTGATAGAGCATATAAAAAAGGTCAATTCAACGAAGATATAGAAAAAACCCAATTGGTTTTGAAATTAATGCTAAATAATCAGTAATGAATCATAAAACAGAAAAAACATTTGCAATACTATCAATTATCTCAATAAGCTTTTTTGCATTTTGTATGGTTGTAATTTTAGTAGAAGCAATATTAAAACACTTTGGATGAAATTAATATTAATAGTTGTATTTCTAATATTTTCATTGAGAATATTCAACAAAAAAAATGAACCTTTTGACTAAGAAAAAATCAGCTGGTCTTGGCGATTCAATTGCTAAGGTAACGGAAGCTACGGGATTAGACAAGGTTGCAGAAAAGATTGCCAACTTGGTAGGAAAAGAAGATTGCGGATGCGCAAAAAGAAAAATAAGTTTAAATAAAAAATTTCCATACAAAAAATAATAAATTATGGTATTATCAAAAAAAGCGGTACAATTTGTAAGCGGAGGGATTATATCTTCTTATATAACAACTCATTACTTAGAAGAGTCAAAGCATTTAGGTGTATTTAAGCAATCAGCTAAAATGAACGTAAATAGGACTTTAAAAGACTTAATAAAGATAGAACTAGACTATTTTAACGAAACAGAGAATATAGATGACAAAGATTTGTCTGATAAGTTAGTTTCAAATAAATTAACGTTTATAGACGAGTTTTTAAAGTTTGACTTTGCAGATTTTACAAAACTACAAGAAGTTTTTGTAGCATTTACAAAAGATAGAAAACGATTAGTTAGTATAAGTGACAAGATTTTAATTGCAGATAAGGCTAAAAAGTAATGACTATTGGAGAAGCTTGTAGTATTTGTTTTAAAGAAGAAATAAAAGTATATCCCGTCAAGGTAGGTGCAACTTGGCGGATTGAAGTAAAAACAGGAAGCAATAAACCAATTCGTTACGAAAAGCCATTAAAAGAGGGTTTTGATACAAGTAATGCAATGTCTAAGACATATATTTTTCTAGCAAAAAAGATTATAAAGCAAAAAATTTAATATTATGTAGATTTTTTTTAGTATTTTTGAGCAAATCTGTAAACTAATAGCATTGAATATTATTCAGAAACTCAGAAAACTTACTTGGACACGTGATTCGTCTGGTAATAATTGGTACGTAGAGAACAATGGCAACGGCTTTGGTTCGGGAGAAAATATGACAAACTTGGAGATTTCTCAAAATCATCCAATTTTAACTCCTGCATTATTGTTTATCTCTAAATTATTCAGTCAAGCTGAATTTAAGGTTATAAATAAAGAAACAGGAAAGGAAGACAAAAATCATTGGCTAATCAAACTTTTAAATAAGCCAAACCTATATCAAACAAAATCAGATTTCTTAGAAAGTTTGCAGTTTATTCAAATTGCTCAAGGAAAAGCTGTTGGTTATCTAAAAAGACCATTAGGATTTAATGATGCGGAAGATATTGACTCAATCTATATATTAGATAACGATTTAATAGACTGGCCAGATGAATACAACGATGCTAACTATCGCTCACGTATGTATTCTTCAAGGTTAGAATCTGTTGCTGATAGCGAAGAAATAATATATGATAAGAATGGAGAAAATTTAACTATTAAGATTAAGGACTTAATATTTTTCTATGACTTGCCTAATATGTTACAAAAAAACTTTTATCAAGTAAATTCAAGATTAGATGGTTTAAGACAAACCTTAATAAATACTAATGACTCTTTAATCGCTAAAAACATTATCCTAAAGACAAACGGAAAAGAGTTAATAAGCGGAGGTAACAACGAACACTTTCCTCTTGCGGGTGAAGATAAAGAAAAAGCTGAAAACTTGCTTCAAAACAACTACGGTTTAGGTTGGTTTAGAAAAAGAGGTATAGTAACAAAGGCAAGTATTACTTATAAGTCTTTACATATCGCATTAAGAGACTTAGGACTTGATGAGTCGGTAAAAGTAGATGGTAACTTAATATATACCGCTTTACATATACCTAAAGATATTATTTCTTTAGAGGCTAAAAAAACTACATACAATAACTTCAAGGAGTCTATGGTTTCGTATATTCAAAACGAAATGCAGGCTAATACAAACGCATTTACTGATGTTTTAAATCAGTTGATTGATGATACTGACTACAAGCTTGTAGGTACGTATGAGCATTTACCTATAATGCAATTCATTCTTATTGAAAGGTATGAGGGTATAAGTAAAAAGGCTAAAGCACTTAATGATTTACTAAGTACGGGGATACCTAAAGAGGTTGCCTTAGAAATGTGTGGATTTGACAAAGACCTTCAATTAGAGGACATTACGGTAATGGGTGGTACTACTCATATGATGCACGATGAAGAATCAGAAGAAGAAGAAGGATATATAGACGGAGAAGAAGATGAAGAAGAAAATATAGAAGAAAATGGAGAAGACTAAACTAACAAAGGAGCAGTTACTTAAAATAGTAGAGAAAAAAAACAAACAACTCAACGACAAAAAAGTAATAAATAAATCTGTTTGTAAATAAAGCTATGAAATTAGATATTCCAAATTACCAAACAAAAAAAGAGTTATTCGAGTTCTTAGTATTAAACAAAGAAACTCTTGTATCTCAAAAAAAGAGTGTTATTAAGTTAGCTGACGGTATTGGCGGAAGTTCTATTCATACCGAAGCAAAAAAGTTAGCAAACAAATCGCAAGACGGCTACGAGGAGCCTGTTACCGAAATAACGGTAAAAGCGGTTATAAATACTACTAACTTTTTAGATTCACACGGAGACGTTCATATTCCTGGTATTTGGAACAAGTCTTTAAAAGAGAACAATAGGATAATGCACGTTCAGGAACACCAATCAAGTTCTTTTGATAAAATTATATCAAGCGGTGAAGATTTAAAAGCTACCGCAGAAACAATGACTTGGAAAGAGTTAGGGTATAATGCTATTGGAACAACTCAAGCTTTAGTTTTTGAGTCAAAGGTAAAAGAGTCTCGTAATAAATATATGTTTGACCAATACAAACAAGGATTCGTAAACAATCATTCAGTAGGGATGAGGTACGTAAAAATGGAATTGGCTATAAACGATGAGGATTACGAAAAAGAAAAAAACTTTTATGACAAATATATTTCACAGGTAATAAACCAAAAAGATGCTGAAGATTTAGGGTATTTTTGGGTAGTTACCGAAGCAAAAGTAATTGAGGGTTCAGCCGTACCAATGGGAAGCAACCCAATTACTCCAACAACAAACATTGACAAAGAGCCGTCTTTCCTTGATTTACTTGGAAAAATAGACACTCAAGAGAAAGCCGCAGAAAGCACTTTCAGTATAATTGATGCGATTAATAAAAACAATTTTTTAATTTAAACAAACTTTAAGATGAACAAAGAAGAATTTGATGCACTTATGTTAAAGATAGAGTCTTCTATCGGTGCTAGTATGGACACAAAACTAAAGGATGCTTTTAGAGAAGTAAACCCTCAAGTTTTAAAAGCAATTTCTGATAACTCTGATGAGTTAAAGAAAACAGTAAAAAGTTTAGAAGCTAATAACGTATCATTAGTTGATGCACAAAAAAGCCAAGGTGCTGTTATTGAAGGTTTGACTGAAAAGTTAAATAAATCAAACGAGAACAAAGAAGTTTCTTTTAAAGCACAAGTAACTGAATTGCTAATCGCTAACAAAGAGAAGTTAGTAGCAATGAAAAACGGAGATTCTAAAACGAATATTCGTATGACAATGAAGGCAGTTGGAAATATGACGTTGGCTGGAAGCACAACAGGTCAATTACCACAAGCTGAAAGAGAAGCGGGAATTACTCGTATCGTAAGAAGAAATCCTTTTATCTTAGAATTAGTAAACGTTGGAACAATTAGCTCTAACTTATGGGAATGGGTACAACAAGCTAACGCTGAAGGCGCACCAGCAATGACTGCTGAAGGAGCAGCTAAAGCTCAAATTGATTTTGAATTAGTACTTGCAAGTGCAGCAGTTCGTAAAGTTACTGCTTACATTAAGGTATCTAAAGAAATGTTAGATGATATTCCTTTAATGGAGTCTGAAATCAACCAAGAACTTTCTGAAAGAATCAACTTAACTATTGATGCTCAATTGTTATCAGGAGACGGAACAGGACAAAATTTAACAGGTATTTTAGCTAACGCTACTGCTTTTGCTCCAGGTTCTTTTGCTACGGGTCAAGTTAATCAAGTTATAACTCCAATTAATGCTGATGTATTAAGAGTTGCTATTAACCAAATTTCAATTGCACTTTTTCAAGCAAATTATATTGTTATGAATCCTTCTGATGTTACAGCAATGGATTTAGCAAAAGGTTCTGACGGTCATTATATTTTACCTCCATTTTCTACAAACGCAAATACGGTTGTAAAAGGTATTCCAGTTATTGCTAACACAGGAGTTACTGAAGGAGATTATTTAGTAGGAGATTTCAGTAAAGCTGGTGTAAGATTCAGAGAAGGTTTAAGTTTTGACGTAGGTTATGAGAACGATGACTTTACTAAGAATTTTGTAACTATCTTAGCAGAAGCTAGATTAGTTCAAAGAGTTAAATCTAATCACTATCCTGCATTCGTAAAAGGAGATTTCGCAGTTGACAAAGCAGCTATCGCTAAAGCATAATGGGTCACTATAACGACACTACCGTTGAAATAAAATTTAACGGTAGAACTGTGAGAGTTTCACAGGGGGTCAAAGACTCTTTAGAGAAAGCTGGAAAACTTGATACAACTAAAAAGAAAAAAGTAAAAACTGATAAGTAATGGCTAATTTAATTAATTCATCGTATTTTCAAAAAGGGGATTTATATATCCCAAACAATACTGATATAAATGTTGGAGATGTTGGTATAACCAATCAAACTGACTTGGATTTCTATATTGTAGAATATGAACGTGAATTATTATTAAATGCATTAGGTATTGTTTTATACGAAGAATATTTAGTAGCACTACAAAACTTAAATAAAGTTCCCAAAAGATGGACTGACTTAATAGACGGTGTAACCTATACAAATCCCTCTAGCGTTGTAAAACGCTGGGAGGGTTTAAGGGGTGCTAATAAACAAAGCCTTGTAGCTTCTTTCGTATATACTAAATATCTTAGAAATTACAATGAAACATTTGCAACTACGGGAGTAGTTCGTAATGACTCTAAAAACGCTACTAATTACGATGCAACGCCAAAGTATATTAAAGCGTATAATAAGTTCTTACGACAATACCAAGCAGACAACTTACCTAATCCAATAACTTACGTTAATAGATTTGGTACCAATGGGCTAGACTGGTACGGCTCTGAAGATACAACGGTTTCATTATATCAATTTTTAACTGATTCTAATAACGAGAAAAGTATATTTCCTGACCAACTTAAGTTAATAGGAGGTAGCCCAACAAAGGTTGCATCCATTAATATATTAACAGTAGATGCTTTAGGTGAAGTATTAACTTATGAAATTGTAAACGCTGGAGCAGGTTATACTGCATTAGATGTTTTAACAATTCCTAGAGGAGATGTAAACGCTACTTTAACACTAGATGAAACTAAATTAACTGAAACAGCAACATTAGAAGCTGGAACAGGATATGAGGTTATTCCAGCTGTTTTCGCACCCGCTTTTCCTGATTTTACTTTTAAATTTTACGCAGAACAAAATTCATTTGGTATATGATTGTATCAGAACATACTATAAGGGACATTATAGCAACTATTCCAGCTATTCAAATTAACTCAGAAATACTTTCTAAACCAAAGTTTCACTGGGGAGACGAGGATGAGCTAAATAGATACGTTCAAGTTATGAAGGAAGACTCGTACCCGTTAATATGGTTACTACCCTCTCCTGATAATTATGAAGGTAGTTTAGGTCAAGACTTAACAAAAGAATGTTCTTTTATAATCGCAACAAGAGAAACGAGACAGTCGTTGTTTAATAATGAAAGATACAAAACTTCTTTCGACCTTGTTTTACAACCCTTGACCGAAAATCTTATACACGGACTTACCGTATCAAATGCAACAAGTAGGATTGGAGATAATTGGAAAATACTAAAACTCCCAAACTACTCTGCTGAAAGCGAGAAGAACGGTACTATTGATTTATGGGATGCAATTAGCCTTACTATTGATATAAGGTTTAATTCTAATTTAAAATGTTTAAACACAATAAGCTATGGCAGTAACTAAAAAAAAGAAGGTTGTTAAAAAACGAAAAATAGCAATCGCTATTGTTCAGTTTACTTTTAAGGGAGTTCTATATAAAATAGGAGATTCTTTTGAAGGTAAGCAAAACGAAGAAAATTCACTAATTAATAAAAATTTAATAAAATGGCAGTAATAAATACAATAGCTTCAAAATCCGCAGGTTGTGGGGGTGAGGCAATAAACACGGGTGACTTAGGATGTGATATATCCTTTGGTCTTGTTATTCACGCTTTAGGATTTGCTAAAGGAACTGTAATAGGAAAAAACACAGAATTAACTTTATCGGTTATTGAGGCTTTAGTTCAAAAAGGAGAGGTTATACCTATTATGGATGCTTTCTCTTCTGAACCAACAATGTCTGAAGATACTTTAGAAACTTCTCCATTAGGAGTTGAAGCTTTAACGCTTAAAGGTCTTCCTAAATATTCTTTGACAATGAAAAAAGGTCAACAATATTACAAGGAAATGGCTAAGTTAACAGGTTTTGGAAACATTAACTACGTTCTTGGAGACGTAAACGGAAATTGGAAATTTGCAGTAGACGGAAACGGAGACTTTACAGGTTTTACAGCGGGTCAAACTTTAGCAGCAATTACAACTCCTGCTACGGCAACTGAAACTGAAAAGAAAACTTTTACTTTTCAATTGACTGATAGAACTCAAATTGATTCTACTTACGCAGTTGTTGAAGCAGCTAACGCTTTTCCAATTTCTCAAGTAACGGGAGTAAACGGACTTGAACTTTCTTTTGCTGATGCAAACGGAGCAGTTGTTCCAGCTTCAGGAGATGTTACTTTAAAAGTTAAAGCGGTTTTATCTTCTGATAGAATTACTGATATTGAAGGACTTGTTTTAGCAGACTTTAATACCTCTGCAGGTACAATATCGGCTATTGTTGATAACGGAAATGGTTTCTATACTTTATCTGTAACAGCTTTAAGTTCTGGAGTACTTACGGTAAAAACTAAGGATTCTACATTAGGAACTGACGTTATAGCTAACTCGAATGTATTGTTCAAGTCTAACTTGTTGAGTGCTACGGTAGCTTAGTAAATATTTTACTAATAATTAAAAACCCTTTCTCAATGCGAGGAAGGGTTTTTTTAATATAAAAAAATAAATATGAATGTTGTTCAGTACAAAAGAAGACTACAAAGTTTTAATGTTGAAACAAATATTGAAAAAGCAGTTAAGGAAAGTTCTGAAGAAATAACTAATTTAAATAAAATAAGTTTAAACAAGGGTCTTAATTATGAAGACAAAGAAGTAGGTAGATACAAGTTTGCTACTGCAGCTTGGGCTAAAAAACTAAAACCAAATAAACCTAAAGTATTTAATAGTTTATATAACTTTGACTGGACAGGTGCTTTTATTAACGGAATTTTCATAACTTACCAAGATTCTAAGATAAAATTTAGTAGTCGGGGAATGGGTAACGCTAAAAAGACAGGATTTATTACAAGAAACAAATTATTGGGATTATCTGATGTTCAAGGAAAGATTATCAATGAAGTTATTTTAACCCCAATATTAAGAAAATTATTTAAAAGTCATATAAGTAAGTAATGAGTAAAGATAAGATATATTTAAGTTTTGAGGATTTACCTGTATATAATTTCTACAAAATAGTTGAGACATCTGATATGAGATGGTTTTACGAAAAATTTAGAAGCGATAAAGATTTTACACTATCTGATGATGAGTTATTAGAACTAGCTATTAGGTATAAAGATATTTACGATGAGAGAATTAAATACACTAATGATACAAAATCTTCAGAGTATTATAGGAAATTAAATGAAATGAGTGACCTTGAAACTAAGTTATTTAGAATAACCTCTGCATTCGATATTTTAATTGATATAAAGGTTGATAGTGATTTATTTTCCGAATATGTAATATATTTTAATGAAGACGAAGGTTTTGTTTACTCAAAAGAAGTTAAAGATAAAGAAACAGCTTTAGAGTATATTGAATGGTTACGTAGAAAAATAAAGGGATTTAGAACAAAAGTTAAAGTTACAAAATCTAATTACGCAGATATTTTAAAACCTGCTGATATTAATTCTAAAAACGCTAATTTTGACATAGTAAAAGAAAAGATACTTTTACAGGAATCTTTGGTTCTTTCGATAGATATTTATACTTGCCCGTTAATTGAATGGTGCGCTATGATTATAAGGTCAGAAGAAAAATCTATTCAAGCTAAAAAAGATTTAGATAAAATAAAAAATAAAAGATAAAATATTATGGCGGGTCAAGTTGATATTATAATTTCAAAACAAGCAATGGCGGAGATAGAAACCGCTACTGCTAAATTAGAGGCTTTAAGGTTAAAGGTATTGGAAGTCAATAAGGCTGGTGCAAAAACTACAGGTGTATCTAACAATGACAATATTGTTCAAGAAATACAAAAAACAAACCAATTAATAGCAGCTCAAAAGAATTTAATATCAACTAAGAAAAAAACAGCAAAAGCAATTGTAGGTACCGCACAAGCCTTATCAAATGAAATAAGTCAATTAAAAAAAGAGCAATCAACTTTAACTACATCAAATAAATCTTGGCTTCAGTATGAAATGAGAATTATGAAAGTTCAAGTTAAGCTTAGACAATTAACGGCAACTCAATCTCAAGTATCTATTGCTACAAGAAAGTCATCTAATGCAAGTAAAGGTTTTTCAGGTAGTCTTGGAGGTATAGGAAAAATACTTAAAGGAGGTGGTCTTCTTTTTGCTTTAATGAAATTAAAAGATTTAGCAGTTAGTCTTGTAAATAATGTTTTTAGTCTAGCTAAGCAATTTGATTCATTGAGATTTGCTTTAGAAAGAACATCATCTAGTTTATTAGAAGCTAAGATGAACTCAGCCTTTATGTTAAAGCTATCTAACGATTTAGGTCTTTCTTTAATTGCAACTACAACAAGGTTTATAAAATTCGCAGCTGCAGCTCGTAATTCGGGTCTTGCAATGAAAGACGTTCAAAAGATTTTTGGTACAATGGCAAAAGCGGGTGCGGTTCTTGGTTTACGTACTGATGAATTGTCGGGTGTATTTTTAGCCTTAGAGCAAATGCTTTCTAAAGGTAAAGTAACTACGGAAGAATTAAGAAGACAATTAGGTGAAAGATTACCAGGTGCGTTTGGAATAATGGCAGCTAGTTTAGGAGTTACACTTCCTAAGTTAGATGAAATGTTAAAAAAGGGTGAGTTGCTTTCAGCGGAAGTTTTACCAGGATTTGCTGATGCGGTTGAACAAGCTTTTGGTTTAGAAAGTGTTGATAGGGTAGAGACTTTAGTTGCTTCTCAAAACAGACTTACTACGGCTTGGCAAAATTTTGTTAAAAACATAACGGGAGAAGAAAGTACAATAAAAAGAGTTTTTAAGACTGTACTAGACTCTATTACTGAAGTAATTGATGTAATAAACCAATTTGTTAATTCTGAAATATATCAAAACCAAGAATTTATGGCTTTTGGTTTTGATACCGAAACCGATATAATAAAAAGAAAAGCTAAAGAAAAGTTAGAAGCTACCAAGACAGAAGACCAAAAGTTCGCAGCTTTACAAGAAGCGAGTAGAAAAGCATTAGCAGCTAAAAGAAATAGTTTAAATGATGCTGATGCTGAAGAAGACCTTAGATTAGCTGTAGCAGCTGTTTTAAAATACAATAAAGAACTAGGTGCGATTGAACAACAAGAGGCTTCTAAAAGGTTTAATGAATCATTTTTAGAATATCAAGAACAGAAAAAAGAAGTAGAGGCATTACAACTTGAACTAAATAACTTAGAAGCATCTGATACTCCCTTAGGTGTTGGTAGAAAAGGTAATAGAGATGCTAAATCAAAAAGAGAAGCTGACTTATTAGTTATAAGAAATAAATTAGAAAAGCAAACCCGATTTTTAAATCAGGCTGAAGGTAAACTAAACGCTGATAGGTTATTAGCAGAGACTTCTAAATCAGCTGTTCTTGACCCTAAGACTAGTGGAGATACAAAAAAGACTTTAGATGAAATTTCTGATTTAAAAAACAAAGCATTAGTTGCACAGCTTTTAAAAGAAATTGAATTTAATAAAATAAGTATTAAAAACGCTGAGACTTTTGGCGAAGAAATGATTGACTTAATTGAGTCAAACGTTAAAAAAGAAATTACAGTAGAAGGTCTTTTAGCTGAAGATAAAATAGCTAAAGCTAATAAATTAGCAGAAAAAAGAATAGCTGAAGCTAAGAAAACTCTTACAAATGGTAAAGAATTAAGTACAAGGTTAATTGCGATAGAAAAAGCTCGTGCTAATTCATTATTTATTATAGAGCAAGATAAACAAAAGAAAGTTGTTGCGATTACGCAGTCATATCTTTCTATTTTAGATAGGGAAACCAAAAATCATTATAAGCTAAAGGCAAATGAAATAAAAGCAAGTACTGCTATCGAATTAACTAACCTAAGAGATGTTTATTTAAAAGAACTAGAAACAACTGAAGATAAAAAATCTTTAAATAAAAAATATTTATTAGATAAAAATAAGCTAGAGGTAGACTCTTTTAACGCTATTATTGATTTAAGAATTGCAGAACAAGAGGCTTTAGCAAAACTTAATGACGGTAATAATGAATATACAGAAGGCTTAAAAGCAAGAATAGATATTTTAAAAGGTCAGAAAAAAGTTGCTAAAGTACCAGGAGAAGACAAAGGTGACGGTGATGAAATAGAGAAGAAAAAGGAAGAGTATCGAAGTTTATTAGGTTACGCTAAAGAGTACGCTGACGCACTTACAGGTATTGCAACTGGTATTTTAGACGGTAAAATAGCTGATATTGATAGGGAGTTAGAGGCTACAAGGTTGAAGTATGACGAAATGTATATACTTGCTGAGGGAGATGCTAAACAGACAAGACTTCTAAAAATACAAGAAGCTGAAGATATAGCAAAATTAGAGAAGAAAAAACGTAAACTTCAAAGACAAAAGGCTATTTTTGAAAAAGCAAACGCAATTATACAAATTGTTTTAAATACTGCAATAGCAGCGAGTAGGGTTACGGCTGAAACAGGTTTATTAGGAATACCTTTATTGCCTATTATTTACGGTCTTGGAGCATTACAAACCGCTGCAGTATTAGCACAACCTTTACCTAAGTTTGCTCAAGGTGGTATAATGGGTCACGATGGTTTGGCGGTAGTAGGAGACGGTGGTAAACAAGAGGTTATTAGAACTCCTGACGGTAAACTATCTTTAACCCCTAATACTGATACGGTTGTTAATCTTAAAAAAGGAACTGAAATATTTTCTTCAGTTGATAAATTTAATCAACAAAACCCTAATGAAATGAGTTCTATGTTACACTCGGCAAGTTTATTAGCTAGTATAAGTTTAAATCAAAAGAATATAAACGGAATGATGTCAGGTAAGCAACAATTAGATGAAAGACTATTAGATGCAATGTTACTCAATACAAAAGCGGTTAAGAAATCTCAATCAAATACTTACGTTAAGACACAGAATATAGATATAGCGCACGAACTTTGGAAATCTAATCTTTTAAATTAATGAGTAATATATACCCAATATACACGGATAGAGTAAGATACAAATTAACTCATAATCCAACAGGTCAGCAAATAGTTGAAGAACCCGTAGGTTTTAGAAACGATGACAACGAGTTTGTAAGAGATAAGTCTTTTCACGGTATATTCCCGCAGATGACAAACAACCTTACTTTCTATAATCAAGGAGGATTATATATAACTTCTATTTACAATGTATTTGGTATAAATGCAGACTTAATTTTAACAAAAGAAGAAAGGAATCCTAAGACAGATGTTTGGGAATTAGTATATACGGGTTTTTTAGATTTTTCAACTTATTCTTTAAAAGGTGAAGGGGTTTCTATCAAGTTTGTAAGTAGCGGTCTTTTAAGAGTGATTAAGGCAAGACAAAACGAAAAGATAGAGTTAGATAGGTTAGATACTTTACAAGGAACTGAAGTACCTTATTTAGAGCCTAGTCAAGTTTCTTTACTCGGTAGAAACATTCAGTTAAATTCTTTGTTAGAAACAGATAAAGAACTTGCTTATACTACTACACCTATTGCAAGTCCGCCATCGCCTGGTCTTAATATGCTTAATATGAGGTTTCAAACTCAAAGTACAAGAACAGGTACAATAGGTTACCCAATGATTGTTACCTACGTTTCTGATACAAGTGTAAATCAATTTGTAGGAGGTAACTTATCTCAAACTACAACCCCTTTAGAGGGAAGGCAACAAGCTATGTTTTACGCTGTAAGTGAAAAAGATACAACGCTTCAATTAAAAATAAAATATAATTTTAATGTTTTTAAAGCTAGTACTTATATTGGTGGTCAAAATAGCCTTGGAGATATAAGTAACCCTTCACTACATTTAAGATTGACTGTATATGAAAACGGTACTGATTACGATTTTAAAGAAGTAGTAAAAGATAATATAACTTCAAATCTTATTACTGGTAGTAACTTTACTACCGCCTTACAATCAGGTGCGTTTGATTATGATTTACAATTACTAGAGGGTGAAAGTGCTTCTCTTGAGTTTTTTGCATCAGCAACTGAATGGGGGGATTGGGTTTTAGGAGTACCATTTAGTTACGGTAACCTTAGAGCAAGTTTTCAAAATATGACTGGTTCAATAGAGATAATAAGAGATAGTCAATACGAGCCTAGTCTTAGTAAAATTCATTTTCCTTTTAACGTAGCAAATAGATTCCTTAAACTTTTTACGGAACAAGATAACTTAGTAGTAAGTAATGTTTTAGGTAAAACAGAAGACGGTTACGAAGAGGATGGAGAAGCTTCATTAATTGCTATGGCTCACGGATTTTGGATTAGAGGGTTTAGTAAAGATGACGGTGCTGAAATAACTGACGAAAATAGATACAAGTCTATGACTACAAGTTTTAGTGACTTTTATAAATCATATTTTGATGTATGGAATCTTGGAGCAGGTATTGAAAAGGTAGGTTTTAAAGAAACTTTTAGAATAGAGAAATTAGATTATTTCTACAACAAAAATATATTAATAAGATTAGGTCAAGTAATAGACGGCACGTTTGAATACGTACAAGTAAACAACGTTAAAAGAACATTAAATAAAAAAGCTTTTATTTCAGGTTTAGATATTGGTTATACTCAAGGTGGTGATTACGAAGAAGCTATTGGTCTTGATGAATACAATACAAGAACAACTCTTACTACTATAATAGATAAAGTTAAGTCAAGTTTTAAAGCGGTTTCAGGATATAGAGCAGATTCTTACGGAGCAGAGTTTGCTCGTAGAAAACCTTACGCAACATTCCCTACCGAAGATACAAAATATGATAATTCTATTTGGTTATTTGATTTAATTAGAAATGCTAATTCAGCTATTTTTAATCAAAGACTTTGGCAAAATGATTTTTCAGAAGAACCAACGGGTGTTTTTAGCCCAGCTACGGCTCAAAATTTAAGACTATCTCCTTTTAATATCCTTTTGAGGCACGGTTGGTTTATTGGTACGGGTCTTGTAAAATACCCTTTAGACTTTATTAGATACGGGAGTTCTGTTGCCAATAGCGGATTAACTACTAAGTTAAAACTAGCTGACTACCCTCAATACGGGGGTGTTGCTCATTCGGAAAACGGCAATATACAGAACAGTGATTTAGAAACTGCTCGTATGGACGGACAGATAATTGAGTTTGAATTTAATGTTGATTACGATTTATTACAAAAAATTCAAGGAAAAACCGTAATTTTGGGAAAAGAGATTCCAAATTTCTATGGTCTTGTAGCTTTTATGAATGAGAACGGGGATATTGAAGAAGGTTACATAGAAAAATTATCTCCAAACGGAGTTGGAAAATGGACGTTAAATAAGTTTAATAGATAAAATATGTCAAGCAAAATAACTTTAGAAATTACATCTGTTCCTACTTTTGGTGACTTTGTTGAGTTTCAACAAAATGAACAAAATCCATTTAGAGAAAGTTCTGTTTCTAATAGAACGGGCGTAGGAATGTATGAATACGGTAATTACGGAACACTTGACGATAAACTTAACTATACTATTGGTTCTTTGTTGGGTGCTTTTCAGTTAGACCACAATGCTACGGGGCAATTCACTACTATGTTAGATTATCTTACAAACCCCCTTGCTCCTCCTTTATTGCATATAACAAGCAATATAGATAATTTTTTTACAGCAGCGAAATGGAAAGACGTAGGAAATAACTATAACGCTACTTTTGTAAACGTACCCGCACCAACCCCCGTAACGATAGACTCATTTGTATTTGCTGTAACAAGTCCAGGGATTCCTTGTAATTCAGTTAATGCAACTATAACCGCAAGTGAAGTGGTTGATTCTTATGGTTTTAGTCCTACGGGAACCTTTATTCCCGTATCTACAAATCCTTTTACAGTACCAACATTAAATAGAGCAAGTAGCTATTTTCTATACGTAAGAAAAGGCTCTCAAACGTCAACAGCAAGATTAGTAAGTACTCCGAGCTATTTTGTTAGTTCTGACGTATCAACATCTTACGTAAACTCTCCAAACGGGGCTACAATAAGTATTGTTGTTAATCCTGGTTTAAGGGGTTTAACTTTTGAGTATTCATTAGACGGAGGAAGTAATTTTCAATCGTCTTCTGTTTTTTCGGGAATACTTGAGGGTAATTATACTATATCTGTAAGAGACCAATTAGGTTGCTCTACGTCAATACCTATAACTATACCACCTTTTAGTGACGGAGGGATTGGAGAAAGAACACCATACTCTGATTTACCAAGTAAATCAAACTCAATTAGATACGCTAAATACGTTGATTGGGGAATATGTAGCGATTATAAAAATGATGAAAATACTTTAAGTTGGCAATTACCTTACGTTGAAAATGCTTGTGAGTATAAACAACTTTTTCAAGATTGTGATAATATTACAACTCAAATAAAAACAAATTACTCAAATATTGTAGCTACGGTTATAGATGAGCAACTTGTAGAAACACAAGTAACTGTTACTCAAAAAACATTCTATACAAATCTAAAAGACAAAAGAGATGCTAGAATATACAATGTAGGAGGCGAGTTTACGGGTATTTATTTTTTAAGTGGTAACTTGTATGATTTTGACGGAAGCGGTATAACGGGGAGTTATAACCTTAACGGAAGTTTACCTGCTTGGGGAGTAATAGGTAATTATATATTTTATAATAACGCTTGGTTATTAATTTCAAATATAATTTATGATGACTCAATTGCTTCTTATGTATTAATTATAAATACTACTTATACGGGAGCAGATTCTTCTATTATAGTTAGTTCAATATATAACCTAGAGCCTTATAATATATTTGAGTTTAACGTTAATATGTCTTTGTTTCAAAATAAAAAAATACAAGTCAATATTACTCAAACAGATGATGACGTTTCTTTTCCTGAAGTAGTTTTTCTAAGTGAGGTTATAGACGTTGCTACTGTTCACGAAGGAACCGTATGTATTGATTATTACAATGATAACAATACCGATATGTTTTACGCAACAGGAATAAAGAATAAAATAAGGATGCCAATAGAGTATTTTGGGGGTAGCGTTATTGATGAAACTACGGCTGAAAGAACTGATATTAATACTTATTTAATAAGTGCGGAAGGTTATGAATCTGATACTATTGCTTTTAAATTAATGCCTAAGCAAATGATGCGTAAAGTTGTACAAGCGTTAGCGCATAAATTCGTATTTTTGAATGACGTACAATACGTTAAAGAAGAATCTCCTGAAGTAAGTGGGTTAATAGGTACAAATTTATATAGAATGAATGCACCAATGACTAAAGCAAATGCGGTATATACCTCAAAAGGTACTGGTGAAGTATTTAGTACGGGTGCTTTTGAAATACCAATATTATTAAAAACGGAGTCAGAAGGTTTCTTAAAAATTAAAAAAACAACATAATGAGTTCAGAAAGTTTAGGTCAAGCAGTAGCAAATAATACAAATTGGATTAACTCTGTTATTTCAAATAGTAAATTATCTTCTCAACTAGCAGAGTTATCGAGTATAGATAGTCTAGACCAAAAAATTGTAGTACAAGAGGGTGAGTTAGATGCTAAATACGCAAACGCAAAAACTATTCGAGGCTATAAAGGTAATTGGGAAGCTGATACAAACAATCCTGTACTATCTAATGGTTCGGGAGTAGTTGGAGATATTTACAAAGTAAGTATTGGTGGTAATATTAATATTGGGTCTGGCTCAATAGATTACGTTGCAGGTGACTTAGTTTATCTTTCTGAAGATAATTGGATAAAAATATCTCCAAATCAAATATCTGATATAACTGGTCTTCAATTAGCTTTAGATTCTTTAGCAGACGGATTAATACCTCAAGGAACTTGGAACGCTGATACAAACGACCCTGATATTGACGGTGGTATTGCAGAAACAGGTTATTTTTGGATAGTTTCATATCCTGGTACTACTGATGTTGGAGGTATAACTGATTGGGAAATAAACGATTGGGCTGTAAAAACTGCAACAGGTTGGGCTAAAATAGATAATACTGATAAGGTATTAAGCGTAGCGGGAAGAACAGGTGTTATTGTTTTATCTATAACTGATATAACGGGTCTTACTTCAGCTCTTG
>Ga0209815_1001119_pt1 | contig 18310 bp, 31 predicted proteins | sample CoawatmetaG00DNA_FD_187507 | JGI IMG/M metagenome (GOLD analysis project Ga0209815, IMG submission 187507) | Marine microbial communities from the West Antarctic Peninsula - Coastal water metaG002-DNA (SPAdes) (version 2) | ecosystem: Environmental > Aquatic > Marine > Coastal ...
TATCATTCTCTAAATAAGCAACTAAATTAAACATCCTAAAGATTTCTGTAAGAAAATTTAAAACATTCATTTTAGGCAACTGTTGTGTAACTACTAAACCAAATTCTATTGTTTTTAAAAAATTTAATAAAACGTAGTCAATACCAAATGGATTCGTGTCTCGCCATACAATTCTATCGAATAAAATTTGTTTGGTTGATGTTATTACTACTGTGTACTGTGAAAGCAAAAATCCCGTAATAGGTAATAAATGTGTTTGGTCTCCTGTTACTAGACCCGATTGAAATACACTTGCAATAGGTAGAGACGGATTTGGGTAAGTAGTATTTACTACAAAAATCTCATAACTATAAGTTTCTCCCGAATCCGTCTCTAAATCTAATAACCTAGAACCTGTACCACCTCCACCAAAAACTCCAAACACGCTATTTGTCATTGAAGTTGATATACCACTACCATCTGCCCAACCTGTGGCTTGTTCACTCGTGTTAAACTCTTGACCTCCATTTGTAGCCTGTCCTTTAATTCTATGCAACCACATAGACAAATCATTAAAAGCAGTATTACTAGCATTATTAAAAAAGTCATTGCTAAAAGTTATACCATATCCGCCCTCCGAAATTGGTCTTTGTATTGCTTGTATTATTGTGCTTAATGTTATCGAGTATTTTAACTCATTCCATTTTACTCCGTGATTGTATGGATTCCCATTTGATGAATTATAATGTAGGTTACCACTATCTTCTAAGTCTTGTGCCCCATTATAATACAACCTTTGCGTATGTGTTATCAAAGGCACTTGTATTGGTTTTGAATATGTAACACCACTAACTGTTTTGTTATATTGAGCAGTTAAGTACTCCTCTATGTCTAACTCGTTATATATTATTTGGTCTCCGTTTTGTTTTGTATTAAAATTATTTAACCAAGTAAGGTCTGTAAGTTTATCATCTCCAATTAAATTTTTAAGGGATAAAGTGTTCCCAAAAAATGTTATTTTATATCTATTTGGATTGTTGTTCACAAGGTCTACACCTTCTAATTTTATAAATCCCTTTCTCCAAGATAAAGAATTTAATTCTATTGTAGCAGCTACTTTTATTCTTGCATCATAACCATTTACAATATTGTAATTATAGTAATGTTTGAAAATCTTATTATTTTCCTTATCCGCAGGTATACTAAACGTTCTAGAAAATTCAGTAAACACTTTTGAAACATCCTTTGCATTTTTTATGGTATCAGTAACCGTAACACTTTCGTCTTTAAAAAGGGTTACCCTTTGACCTTCAATATATAATTCTATGTTTTGCATTTATCGTATATTATTAATTACGTTAAAAGAATTATCAAAGTCTATTGTGTATTCCACAAGCCTATCATTTAAAGATGTCTTGTAAGTAATATTGCTTGTCTTAATATTTATTGGTGTAACTTGGTAATCCTTGTCAGTAAACCAAACCTTTTCAGATAGCATTAACTGTTTAAATACCTCATTGTAAGACTCTTCTAAATAACCGCTACTCAAAGAAATGCTTTCACTACCTGTAATATTAAATTCCCTATTAACGTGATTGCTTGTACTATATGAATTCGCATTGGTTAGTATGTTAGACTTAAAAGATTCCTTTTTAACAGTCATCTTTTCAGTAGCTTTCTTAAAGAAATACATATCTTGTAATGCTCCAAACTTATTTATAAATGTCACTTTGTTTGGTGTGTACTTAGATTCACATTGTTCTTTTATATCTATAATTGTAATATCGTTATCGTCAGTAATTTTAACCTTACTAACTTGTTCAACTTCCTTTAAGGAAACGTTATCTATCACACCATCAAAACCTGAAACACTAAAAAACGATACTAAATTTGTACCTGCAACTGATTGCGTGTATTTAAAAGAATACTCACCTATCGTATTTAATATACCTGAAACTTGAGTACCACCACTACCATCAAAATACCTTATGCTCCCTGAAGTATATTCCTTAATTTCAAAATCAACAATGTACTCGTTACCTGCTATTGGAGTAAAGTTTTGAAAGTTTCTTGAGCCAGATTGTCCGTTACACCTTAAAACTCCATCCTCTATAATATCGAGACTTCTAATTTGCCAATCGCCAGGAACATCAAACGTTACATTTGTAACAAGTTGAGGGAACAAATCAACAGATTTTATTTGTGATGTACTTGCGTCACTATTAAGAAATGAAACTGTCCTTTGAGTAACTCCTGAACTGTCTATAAAAGCAACAGATGGATTGTTTTTTGTGTAAATAGGTATTTGAAAATCACCAAAAGGCTCTAAATAAATATCTATATTGTTCATTAATAAAGACTTATTATCAAATGAGTAAGAACTACCTTCTTGGAAATAAGAATAGCTATCTAAAGCTAAATCTGTTTGAGATACTGTTGAACCTTGCTGAACATTACTAACATCAAATGCTTTTAAATCAGTCTTCACCCATTTGCAAATATTCTCAAAAGTAGTATTGTAAACCCCATCAAAAACAACATCTAAATAATCTCTAATTAGTTCAGATATTTCAAAAGATACTGTTGTTGAATTGCTTACTTTATATTTTTTTAAACTGTACTTTACAGTTGTAGTTGCGTTCTTATCTCCATCCCAAATGAAAACATCTAAAGTAGCATAAGAAATAGATGCGTTTGTTATGCTTACAAAATGAGGACTTCGTGTATTAATTGCCATTGTTTATACTTTTTTTTATTAATGCTTCAACATCTAATTTATATGCTTCTATTAAATCTTTATCTAAATTCTTAAACGCTTTCTTAAATGGTTTGGTAAAGAACATACTTGCTTTTATTCCTTTCTCAAATACACTTCTTGCAATCATAAACTGCAATGATTTTCTACTTATAAATTGTCCTTTATTATTTCTTATTCCTTTTAAACCTTTTCTTACAATCCATTTATCAAATGCTTTTGGAGGTGGCATACCTTTTAAACCATTCTTTCCTCCTTTAGATTTATAACTAAAAGGAGAGTCTTTATTTTCTAAGTAATTAGATTTAGTACCTTTTACTCCTTTGTCTTGAAACACTCCGTAATCTTCCATTAAGAAAGTTAACTCAAAGCTATTTTTACTAACCTTTACGTTTGAATCTAAACTGTTATAGAGTTCTTTAGAACTGTTCTTTTTACCTTTAGTTAAGTTTGCTCTTGACTGCTGAATGACATACTTTGCAAATCTGTTTAGCTCGTCTTTAACATTGCTTAACATATACTTATATCATTTGGTATGATCACATCAAAAGACAATGCCCAACCTGCCATTTCATTTTCAAACCTATCATAGAAAGGTTCAAAACTTGGAGAGCCATCTAACTGATATAAGTCTTGGTGTAATGTGCCACCCCTTAATACTTGCACTAATTTATTTAGTACTGCTAATTGTGTATTTAATATATCTTGCTCGTTGTTATTACCTATGAATATATCTACTACTTCTTCTTTTGAAATGTTTACCACATCCATTGCTAAAACAGATAAACTAAAACGTAATATGTTATCTTCATTACCCACATTGTTAACTATAATATGAGATAAAGGAAACGTTGTCTGCTTCGATGTATCTATTCTTGTGATGTCTCCAGTTGTAACGGTATTTACATTAGGGTCTGATAATAGTTGATTCTTTATAATTTCAGTTACTTGGTAAAATCCTTTCATTAGAATTTGTTTTTAATATTTTGTGATTCTATTTCTGCTTTTTCTTTCATAAAGGATAGCATTGTAAAACATTGGTGTACATTTAATTTAGTGATATCTTCAAACCGTTCAATACATCCGTTAGCGAGACCATAAATTGATTGATACCAACCCCACTTTGCTCCGAAGTTAGCTGCTCTTGAATAGCCTCCATTTCCGTTTGATTGCTGGAAGAGTGAATCGTATGCTTCGATAACTCCATTCCTAAATTCAGAAAAAAAAACATAGAACCTATTGCAGCACCTAAAGGCATATCTTTCATTTTATCAGGGTTCTTTACATCGTACTCTTCAATGTTATATTTACCAACCTTACTTGTTTTGATTGGTCTGAATAATACATTCATTGCAATATGCATTTGCTCCCACTTAGATACATTGTTATCCAAATCGATATACTCTCCTAAAGACATTTCGTCTAAGTCTGGAATGAAACCATATTCAATACCATTTAGTTTAAAACGTTCTGTATGTTTTGGTGTTTGGTTAAGTAGTTCAGTTATGATATCTACAATAGCAGTTGCACTAGACATCTTTAGTTTGTAGCTATCTGACAAAGGAATCCCACAAAATATCTCTATCATTTTAGCATCCAAGAAATTGCCTTCTGGATTGTTTTCAGCTATCTTTAAATACTTTTGGTATTGTCCTAGTGTTACTTCATTAAGTGATGTTGGCACGTTGATCTCTATCTTCATACTTATATAATGAATTTTATAAGCTATTTTATGAAATAAGCCTTACAATTTTCATAAGCCTTTGTAAGTAGTAAGTAGTGGTTGGGTTTTGAAGGTTTGGCGATTCTAATTTGTTTGCCTGTTCTGTGATGTATGAAGCATTCTACGATCGCAATCATTTGATTGTTATCCATTATCTAATAAAGTATTTACCAGCGTTTGGACTCTTTAACTGAGAAGATATTGCGTAACGTGCTGCATCGATGCAATGGTTAAAAGCATCAATAGGTTTATTAATAGTATTCCCTTCTCTATCTTTCATCCAAGTATATGACTGTAACTCTTTTATTAAGTTCTTGCTTCTACTTGTTACAAAGATTTTGTTTTGGTTGATTAGGTTAATACCATACACAATTGAGTCTTTTCCTTTAGTACAAGGAAGTACTTTATGTCTGTACGTTCTTAGTTCTGCAATTGATTTAGGTTCTGCACTATCAGCATATATTACACCCTCTATGTTATTTGAAGTTAATAGGTTTGATATGTCTATGTTCAGAAGTTTCTTTTGATAGATAATCTCATCGAAGATATACCCATCGTTGTATTTATATAAACCTATTAAAGTTGTTGGATCATTACTATATCCAAAGTCCATTCCGTAACATAGTAACCTTGCTTCTTCTGGTAGTTCTTTTATCTCTTTCCAATCTGTAATACAAACACCATCTAAAGAACCAATCTGTCCAAGACCATACACTTGCCACCAATTACTCCAATAGGTAGAATCTTTTGCTTTATCTCTTGCTAGTTCTATTTCTTTTACAATAGTATCTGGTAATGCTTCATTGTCTAAATAGGTTAATGTTATAAAGTCTGCATCATCATTACCAGCCACTTCTTTATGTGCCCAAAAGTTTGCGGTCGGATTAAAGTCAATCCATATATCTCCAGAGGTTCTTATTGCTAATTGGTTGTATGCTTCAAAGGGTACATTGTTTGCTTCATTCACATACAATACATTCCTTCTAGCACCTCTTAATTTGTCTGGTTGTTCTACTGAGAAGAACTCAATATAAGAACCATTAGTAAAAGTATAAGTTAAAGAAGACCTATTCCATTGGCTATCTTTAAACCTATTGGTTAGCATCATAATCTTTAAGAAGTCTCTAATACATCCCCTTCTTAAATGTGGTATTGATTCCGATACTACACTTGTTTCTAAGTTGGGTGTTCTAATACATCTATCTATTAAGATAGGAAGTATTCCAAAAGTCTTACCAGCAGATGTACCACCTTGTATTACTTTCTTTCTATTCTTTAAAGCGTGGAGTTTTTTTATTGCAGTTGTTGTTTGAAACATCTACAAATCAAATAAAGGTTGTTCGCTATTAACAGTTATATCTTTTGTCTCTTTTGGTTTACCTGCATAATAGTTATAGAACATTTGAACGAATTTAAAGTCTCCATCTTCTACTCCTTTCTCTAATGCTTTAAATGCCTTTGGTTCTAAAGGAGATAACCTTTCAATCATCTTTACCTCTTCTGATTTAGATGGTCTACCTCCCTTATTTCCTACCGTTCCTTTGTTCTTTTCTCTCTTGTCCATAATCAGTTTAAATCAGTTAACTGATTATATAATGAGAAAAGACATAGATTTTATTTTAAATCATCACTTTTTTTCTTCAACTGTTTTATTAATAGCAGTTACAATTGCTTGAACTTCTAATGCTAATTTGTAGCACATCTTTTCTAGTATTGCAATTCTTTCATTTACTGTATGTTTCTTTGGTTTCATATCTATTTATTAGTTTTCTCGTTTAATTGCTTGGCTCTGTCTTTTTTAATAAAGTTTACTACTTGTTTATAGATATCTATTTCAGTTCTTGGTATGTAATTATCTAAATACTCGTTTAGTTCTTTTCTAATTTCTTCTTTTTGGTTCATTGTATTTTTTATAAGTTTTATTTATTATCTCCGTAACTAATCTTATCTGCGGTACGTTGGCACACATTAAAACGATGATACCAACAACGTATAAAAAAAATACTAAATTAATTGCTCAAAAACTTTATAATTTGCTAAATCGCCATCGTCAAGCAACATTATAAAATCCAACATTTCGCCTTGTGTTTTAAATTCTTTTTCAAAGTTTTTCTTACTGTCTTTTTTGTAAACTACGCAATAATTTATCATTGGGTCTTGTGGCAATAACTGTTTACTTGATTGGTCAAAGGCAATCAAGAAGCTATCACAAGCATTTCTTAACCGTAGATTATCAGATACATTATACTTGTTTACTTCTTTGCAAAAATCTTGTCTTGCTTCTTTTAAATATTTATTAAATTCTGTCATCATTTTTGATATTTTAATTATTTTCTAAATCTTCTATTTATATAGGTTGCATTAGCCTTTCAGTAATTTAAGAAAGTATTCTGCTCCTGAGTTCGCAATAGCGTGTCTATCTTTGTAATTAAGGTATTTACCCACTTTATTATTTTCTTCTCTATACCAACGCTCACAGTCTATTTGTGCCATTGCTATGTTTGCAATCCACCCTATTCTGTAAGTTGGGTCTTTTAATCCTTCGTTTAATTTTTTAATTACTTCTTTCATTATTTTCTATTTTAATCCTTAACTTAGATTCAGTAACACTAAAGAAGATTCCCCAATCAATTTAAACTCTTTATGTTTGTGCCTTCTCTCTAAGCTAAAGATTTATTTTAATTCTTTTTTTAGTTTCTCTATGTATAATGTAGCATCCATCAACTCCTCTTGCAGATGTTGCAGCCATTCTAAGGAACTTAAATCGTTCCTATCCATTGTCTTGTTATACTTCTTTATTCCTACCTCTGAACGTTCTTTAAACGAGCCTATAACATCTTCAACTATTGTATCTTTCATATCAATATATCATCTAATTGGAAAATCCATTGTCTCAATCTACTTTTATTACAGGTGCAAATTACTTTGTACTTGTGATTAAAATATTTTGCGTGAAGTCTGCACATTGTTTTAAAATCTTCATTACTCATTTTAGATGTAATTCTTTCTTTTACACCATTCCAAATTAATTTATCTTCTACCATAATTCAATATCGTTTAGAGATTCTTGCCTTTCATCACATTTACAATTAGGTGATACCTTTTTCCATACCCATTTTATACCTGAGTATCTTGTTATTAATTCTATTAAGTCTCCTAGTTTCATAATTCAAATTTTAACGCTGCATCTATTAAAACTGAAATAAGTAAAAAGATAACAATGCCTATTAAAATGAATTTAAATATCTCTAATGTTTTTTTTGTATCTGTCATAATTTATATTTTAAAGTGATGTAGCCATACTCTTGTTCACTAGCGACAGTTAATATTAAAGTCAGCTACACCTACTTATTTTACTTTCTTTTTTAATGCTTTCTTTACGCTTCTAAATGTATTGTACAAAGAATGGTATGTGATATTTGTTTTGTTTGATAACTCTGTGATTGAGTATTCATCTTGTATAAGGTTGTACACCTTTTTATCATACCAATGCAGTTTATCTAACTCTGCTTCTACTTTGTCATTCTCTGCTTCATAGTCTATATATTCTCCAGATGCTAAGTCTAGGCACAAATCAATAGATGTTTTTGGCAACTTCTTTTTCTTATTTTCCAATTGCAAAAACGTTGTCTTTAAAGTTTTGTATATGTAATAATAGTTTACCTCTCCGTTGTAAGAAATATCTAATCCTTTGTTCAGCATCTTGCCGATTATTAAATACATATCCCCTACAATATCCTCCGCTTCATATTTAGTACAACCAAATTTTAAAGTTGTATTAATCCATTTCTTGTGAGACTCATATACTTTCTCTAACATTACATTAATGCTTTATAAAGTTTGGAGTAACCTTCTTTCTGTGCCTCGATGCATGTATCATAAATGATAGCACCAGACTTTAACAGTTCCTTCTCTTTGTACACATCGCAGGTTACACCCTTGCGTGATCGTATTAGTTCAATCTCATACCCTTTTTTTTCGCAGTAGTTTGTCATTGTAACAAAGTCTGGAAGTCCTAAACTATTCTCTTTCAATTGTTGCATCAAATCCTAATTTTTTAAGTTCTTTTATTCTATACTCTTGCAATTTGCTTACAGGAGTCTTAGCTCCTTTTACTTCGATGAATTTAACATCGTCTGGCTTCATAGCCACTAGGTCTGGTATTCCGTTCTTGTTTGTCTTAATCAGCTTTAGCACATAGTAACCATCTGCTTCAAGTTTCTTTATCAACTTACTTTGATAGGTTGCTTCGCTCATATTTTAACTTGCTTTACAAAAACAATCCGTTTCAAAATCAAACATTTGCATTTGTTGTTTATTTAATTCGTGTAAATCTTTAGCTTGTGTAAATGGATGTTTAGCCATTTCAACAAGTTGCTCAATAGTTAAGTTTGTTCTTAAATCAAATCTTGGTATTGTTTCATTACTGAATTGGTTTTCCATTTGTTGCCACCAATCAGAAACGTTTGGTCTTTCTTTTATTATTGTTAGTCTCTTTTTTAAAGACTTTTTAAAACACAAATCACAATTACCCTCATAATCTTTTAGTTGTAAATCAAAAGGTTGCCTTTCCCACCAATCTCTTATAAATTTATTATCTACTTTTAAATCATAAATCAAAGGATAAATTATATTCTGTTCTTTTGCAGTATTACTTTCTCTGTGCCTTTCATCCCAACGGATACCCATTGCAGTAATAACTTCATCATAACCTAAAGATTTTACAAATTTTTCTATTGGTCTTTGCTTTAGTTCTCTTGTACAATTAGAAGCCATGTTATTAGGTAAAGGATATTTATTAAGCATATCTTCAAAAGGCTTTCCATCTCTGCTTGCATTATTGTAATCAACTATTTTAAATACAGTTGCTACACCTTTTTCATATTGTACATCAGCTTCTAACCAAACAATATCCAAACCCCATTCCTTATCACATTTATTTATGAACTCTAAAGTTTCTGGCAATTCTTTACCTGTGTTTGCAAATATGAAAACCTTATCAAAGTCTTTATATTTTGGATGTTCTTTTAAGAACTTACCCATAAAAGCAGATGTCCTACCACCGCTAAAGGTGCATACTAAAAGTTTACTAGCTTCGCTCATAGTGCTTCGTTGTAAATGATTTCTTTTCTAACACTTTCTCGTATATCTTTTTTTCTAAACCTCCTTTAGAAAATACCCAATACACATCATTGGTCTGTCTTTCTTTGGTTGTTAGTCTATCTCTACTTTGCCAGTAGCTAGTTGCACTAAAGTCTATGTTGAAATAAACTAGATAGTCTGCCTTTGATAGACTAATACCTTCCCTACCAGATACTATCTGGAGTGCTATGTTTTTATTGGTTGTGTTAAACTCTTCTAGTTCTGTTGTTAGTTCTTCTCCAAATACAGACTGCAATAGTTTTAACTCTTGCTTAAACTTATAGAAGATGCCAATCTTCTTTCCTTGAAACTTCTTCTTAATGAATACTCCTTTGCTATCATCTATGGTAGCTGCAGCACCATCTTCTAGCTTTACAGTACCACTATAAATCTGTAACACTTTCTGCATTAATTTAACTGGTGTATCTGCTAATATTATACCTCCGTTTGTTCCTTCATACACTAAGTCTTTCTCTAGTTTTTTAACAAGTGCGTACGTTGTTGGTTTCATCTCTACCTCTAAGATGTGTTCATTTACTTTAGATGTAAATCCAGCTTGTGATTGTGAGAAAGAGATGATGTGTTTAGATACTTTCTGGTTAATTAGATTCTCTTTAGCTTCTGCGTAGTTGTTGACATTGTAACCGTTTATCATTCTTTGTGTTACATTCACATAAGATTTCGCCCACTTATAAAAAGACCTCTCTATAAATGGAGTAAACTCAGATATCCAAAACTGATGAAAGATTTGAGAAAAACTCTCCGGTGTTGGTGTTCCTGTTAATAGGATGCAATACTTCTTACCTATGATTTGTTTGATGCGTTTAGTTCTTAGTGATGGTTTAGGGAACGCACCAAGTGAATGCGATTCATCTACAATTATTAGATCAAAGTCTTTACCATTTACCTTATGTACTGCCTCATAGTTGGTAACCTTTAATGAGTAGCTAGGGTTTAATAGTTTGTAGTCTGACTCAATAGAAGAGATTGCTTTCTTCTTAGTGATAAACAGAACAGATGTTATATCCATGTTATCTGCTATCCCTAAAGAAGTAAGTGTTTTTCCTGTTCTTACTTCCATAGCTAACATAATAATTCGAAGCCTAGACAGTCTCTTTGTACCATCTTCTATGATTGATTCTTGGTATGGTCTAAACTGCATCTTAGTAATTGCTTTGAATAACTAAACATTTATCATTACTTTTCCATTCCCAGCTCTTTTTTAGCATAGTTATTCTTTCGATAACCTCAGACCATTTATCCTCTGGTATGCCATACATTAAACTAATAAGAGGTGAATCCAAATCCTTTTGAAGTTTTACATGTTCGTACTGTAATTTCTCGTAGTTGTTTTGAAGATTTAGTGTTGTATTTATATTCTCTTCTGATATTTCTTGTGAGAAATTAAAACATCCTTCTAGTTTTTGAAGTTGTTTATTGTGCTGCCTGTAAACAGAATAGTTTTTTACTGCGTGAATTACAGAAGCGTGACTCATTGTCTTTCCGTTGTCTTGGTAAAACTGAGATATTCTACTCCACCCCATGTTTAAATCTTTACAAAGCATATAACTAAGTAACGCTCTCATTTCTACATATCTTCTTTGTCTACTATTTTTAAATATATCTAATCCACTTAATTTAATTACTGCTTTTGCTATTACTTCAGGGTTTGTCTCTATCATATCTTAAAATGGTATATCTTCTAATTCTATTTCTTTTTCTTTGAAACCTAAATCGCACCATCTTGTGCCATTAGTATTTCCTTCTTCGTAGTTTATATCTTTATACTTTGCGTATTGTTTGAGCCAATTCTGAAAGGTTTTCTTTCTTAGCCATTTCTTATAGTCTGTGTACTCTTCTATAAAGTCTTCAAACAACTCTGCTTTAGATACTCTTGCTTTTCTTATGGATGTGTTTTGGTCGTCTTCTGCCCATTCGTGAAACTCAAAAGAAGTTGATGTAATAAACTTTCTTGTTTTCAAATTCTTTAGTTCTGGAGTAGCAAAGCCTAGCTTTAAAAACTTCTGTAAGTTTGAAATCATATAGTTATCAAATCGCAACCATTCATCAACTGAGAAATCATCTAGTAACATTTTACCAAATTCATCAAATGGAGTATTCTTAGCGTTGTAGTGTTGTGCTAATTCAAGTTCCCACTTTCTTCTTTCGTGTGAGTTTCCAGAACCATTGATTGCGTAGTTGGTTGTAATAACTATTTTAGGTGATTGGTAGAAGTCTAATTTAATCGCATCTCTATTTTTCTTTTCAAGTGTAATACCCTCTGTAATTAAAGAGAACAAACCTTCAAAATCAAACTTCTTCTTTACATCATCAAAGACCAAGACTTGTGTAGATGTTGTTACCACTTGGTAAGCAAATGATTTGTTTTTGTCAAAGGATTTCCCATCCAAAATAACTACCTTCTTTAAGTTTTTTAAAGCATCGACAATGATTCCTTTCCCTGTTCCTCCTTCTGGATTCTCTGAGATTACTTCATCGTTTAAAATTACTGCTGGAGAATATCCTTTGTTCTTAAAACCATGCATCAAATAACCAATAGTAGTTTCAAAACTTAGTACATTGTTCTCATTGTCTCCAGAGATTCTACGAATAAAAGTTTGGTAATCGTTTGTGTGATTATCTGAGATAGAGAAGTCTCTATCTATTACACTATCTTTCCATACATAACCATCTAAATCAATGTACTTAATAGTATCTAATCCTTTCTCTGTAACTTCTACAATGCAATTCCTATAATAGCAGTATGCTGCTTCTCTAGTATCTTGCTTCATAGATACCGAGATAGCATCTAGAATGTTTAAATAGTCTTCTTTAAAGTATCTTGTGTTAACTGCCAAGAACTCGTAAACCTCAGACTGTTTAGATTCCTCCAACTCCTTTAATAATGTGCTTTTGATTTTGTCCTCTGTTGTGAAGTCTATTAAGTTAGATTCAACCTTTACAAACACAAAAGACTCAGAGCCTTCTGGGTAGAATTTATAATATCCTTTTTGCCTTAAATAGTCTTTAAGTTTTTTAGAGATAATAGTAACCTTTCCTTTTGAAGAGATAGACCAAAATATATCAATAGACTCATTCTCTTTAGCCTCTGTAATTACAGTATCAATATCGCTTGGGTCATAACCACGACCAACAAGTTCTTTGGTTAACTTCTCTTCTGATACTCCAGATAAATATTGTCTATTTACATAGTCTGTGATCTGGTTATCCTCAAAGTATTTTGTATCAAATGTAGATTTGGTTTTCTTATAAGCAGATTGAATAGTTCTTTGGATTTCTTTCTTTGTAAAGTCTTCTTCTATAAACTTATTGAAGTGAGATTCACATCCATACTGGTCAACACCAAATTCAGAAAAAGCACAAGCTAATTTGAATGTATTAGAGTTTCTTTCTCCAGATACATTACCAAAGTTTTTATCAAACCATTTGTCTAATCTCTTTATAATTTCTCCTTTCTCTTTTAGAGGAACTTTAAAGGAATCTGTATCATGGTGTAAATATTCTTTAGTATCTATGATTTCTTTAAAAACCTCAGAGTCTTTATTTACATAAATATTAGGATCAAAAGATTCATAGCATACCCTACTAACATCACTTCCAGATATATCGAAGTGTGAGGTATTAAAATACTCTTTTAGAGCATCAAAGTATTTCTTATGGTTATGAGTTTCAGCTGGTATTTTAACCAACACTTTTAAGCCATTTCCAGAAGGAGATATAAAGCAACAATATACAAATTTATCTTGCAAAAAACTAGCTTTAAAATCTAATAAATCTTGGTTATTTTTAAAATCATCAAAATCTAAACAAACCAAACCAGAATGTTTAATTATCTTCTTTGCTGAACGTTCTCTAAAAGTTCCAGAGAAGCAGATAGAAGGTAAATTCTTTTTTAGTTCTTGTCTTTTTTGCTTTTCCTTTTCATTTCGTATAGCTGAAACCTTCTCTTTAGAATCCCCATTTTTAATCCGTAACAACACATCATCAATATTTAGATGATATGGTGTATTGGTTTCTTTTATGTTCTTAAAAAGCGTGATTGTCATTTTGTTATTATTTTACAACACTTTACTGTTGCGTTAGTACACTTTATTTTATAAAGTGTTGCGTTAACAAACCCTTATGTTTATTAGGTTTTTACCTCTCAACAACACTTGCAACACTTTAAAAAAAAATATGAAATACTTTTTATTTTTTATTTTTATTTTTTTAAATAAATCTAGTTTGCACAAAAAAGTGTTGAAGTGTTGCGTTTTACATCTTGTTGAGTATGTTTAAAAACTCTTCATTTGTAATAATATGGATAGAACTCAAACCTTTAAACCAATCCAAAAAATTCTCCATTTTTTCTACTTTATTCATGTTAAAGATTCTTTATAACAGGTTTTACTACAATATCCATATGATGTATCAATCGGAGTTTGGCACTCTTCGCACTCTCCTTCGTACTCACTATCTTTCAAGTGTTCGTGTAGTTGGTTGTCGAATGCTTCCATTATACAAGTCTATTAGCGTAAAAATCAGCTTCATCTTTTTTATATTTTTCCATAAAAGAAATTATTGATTGCATCCCTTCAAAAAATGCTAAAACTTCTTTTGTTGATTTTTCTTCTCCGTATTCCGAAGCCAGTCTTAATTGTGCTTCTCGCGTGATTATCATAATTATTTATTTTACGATTAATGAATTTTTAGTATAACTTACTTTAGGCATCTCAATCACTTCTCCATCCTCTGTACCTAAAAGTAAATGTCTTTGTGTAGCCAAGTATGCTTGTTTGCTTCTTGCTTCTACTTCCTTCTTCTGGTTATCTAGGTCTATCCACTCTTCAATATGTTTGAAAGAATACCTAATACCGCCATTTCTTTTTTCAAATACGAATCCAGAATCTTGAAAAGTTTTTTCTGAGTATAGATCAGCCTCATTAAAAGCTATTTCTTCAATTTGCTTTATAGCTTCGGCATAAAGTGCTTGGCACTTCTTTAGGTTTCCATAAGTAGAAAGGGCAGCAATGTTGCCCTCTTCTACTTCTGTTAAGAGATGCGCAACCTCTTGCTCACGCATCTCAAAAAAGATTTCCTTACTCATTAGAATGGTACGTTTTCGATTTTATCCTCAACTAAAGCTGGTTCTTCTACTTTCGTAGCTTCATCTTTAGCAAGATATCCATCCATATAACTTTCTAATTCGTTGGCTTTTGCTTCTACTATTTTAAATTCATAATCACTCAAAGAAGTATTGAATTTAAAGTTTGGTGTAGAATATGCAACCATTCCTTTCTTGTGGTCTTCTGCATCTTCAATAGTAACCCATTCGTCTTTTAACCTTTTCCAAGCACCCTTCTCAGTAAATTGAGACCACTTAGAAACTGCAGCACCTTTAAAACAGATGTTTATTAAGTCTCCTTCTTTAGTTACTGCATAAATAGATTTGTTGTAATTACCACCAGCAGAATTAACTGCTTGTTTAATGTCAGAGTAAACACCTTTTGCAATTACTCTACCTTTGAAAGTTTTTACTTCAAACTCTTCTGCACTAATTTGTAAGATTTCATTTGCATAAATGCCAATTTGGTCAGCATCAGAGAAACCTTTAATGGTGTGATACTCTTCGAGTACTAAAAAGGTTAAAGGAAGTTTTACTTCTACTTTTTGCTTGTTTTCTTTATCGTAGTACGAGAAAGATTTGTTGTTACTTTTCCACTCCATAAATTTAGAAGTTGGATTTGTACTCTTTTGTTCAGGTCTGTTTAAGAATCCCATAATAAATAATTGTTTTTAATTACGATTGAAATTTGTGCCAACCGCATACACATCAATAATTTTATATTTTAAAAGCCTTGTTTACAAGCACCCTTGCTTCTTCTATTGAAATACCTTTGTTTGCTTTTGGTTTAGATGCTTTTACTCCTAGAATTAAACGTGCCTCATTCTTAGCTTTAATTGAAAGCGTTGGTAAAAGGTTTATTATTTGTTGTTCTAGTGCAGTCATATTTTAAAAAGGTAATCGGTCTTCTTCTGTTTCTATAATTGACATCATTTCTTCAAAGCATTCTAAACCATATTTATAAGCCAGAGTTAAAAGAACTGTATCTTCTAAATTTGTATCGCTTTTTTCAAAAGCGTTATAAATTATCTTGTTGAATGTTTCCTTTGTTTTGGAATCTGTTGCTAAATTTGTTTTAGCCATCATCTCTACTAAGTTTCTTTGAATTGTAATCATTTCTTATTTTTTTTATAAATCTGTAAACCATCCCCACTCTTTTTCATTTACCATACAACCTTTAGGGATGGATTCAGACTCTTTATATTGAATCTACATAACAGTATATAGTGGCACTATTATTAGATTATTTGCACTAATTATTGTACATTTACTAACAATCTTTCAACAAAGATACGATACTTTTCGATACAAATCGATAGTTTTTAAAAAAAAATGCAAAAATGACGTTTGAAGAGAGCATTAAATACATCAAATTAAAGGGATTCTCAGCTTATGAGATACACCAAGATACTGGTTTAAACGAGGCAGGTGTTAGGAAAGTCTTAAATAATAAAGTTGCGAACCCTCAAAGAAAAACAAGAGAAATTATTATTGAATTTGCTACTAAAGCAATACAAAACGATAATAACGATGTAACTTTAAGTGCTGAAGAGTTAAAAAGAATGGAAGATTTAGCATCTGATGTGATAAAAAATCACAAGAAATTGCTACAAACAGAAATGTATAGTTTGTGGTTTGAAGTTGAAAGCCAAAAAAGGGTTATTGAAATCTTAAAAGAATAGTCTTTATTTCGTCTTTTGTTTTGGTTTTTTTTAGGTTTTTTATTATCTCTTTATTTATTGTAATCTCTTTCTTATACTGTACTATTTTCTTTTGGGGCATCTAGCTTTTTTCTTGTAATAGGTGTAACTAATTTATTTTAGATAAAAATAATGAATTACTTTGTTAAATGCAACTAATTTTTTATCAAATAATTAACACATACAACTAAGTTGTATCAAAATAAACAATTATAACCGTAACGCTAAACGTAACGGTTTTTGCTATTTAGGGACAAAGAATAAAACACTAACTATCTGTAAATTATTGGTTTAACTATTTTTAATATTTTGACTCACGATTCATAACCCTGAGGTCACGGGTTCAAATCCCGTTCTCGCTACAAATTAAAATGTTAACCAAGTTACTCATAGTAAGTGTTTTAAGTACTAAAACTTAACATATTTCACTATGGGTAAAAAGAAGAAAAAGAGTAAACGTAACGCTAAACGTAAAGGTTTAGCATCGTTCTTATCCACTACCAATAAAATGAAGAAGAAATATAGCATTTCCCTTTATACTGGCGGAGTTAATGTCAAAGATTGGGATGTTCTCACAAAATCAGAAAAAAGAAAAGCACTAAAAAAAGCGTGGTGTATTGTTTGGTATTTTAGAAATCCTAAAACAGATTTACTAGAAAGACAACCAAATAAAAAATTAGGTGTAAATAGATTTCGTACTATGTCTTTACGATATGATTTTCTAAAAACATGCAAGAGAGCATTGAAGGAACACATTTCTAATGGTTACTCTCCTTATAATAAAAAAGATAATAAAAATAATTTTGAGTTAAACGAGTCTAAAGAAATACACTCAATAAAAGAAGCATTAGATCTGGCTTACAACCATTCAAAATTAACAGTTGCAAAAGTAACGTCTTCGAGTTACAGAACGACCAAGAATCAATTCATTGAGTTTATAGGTTCTGAAAACTCAATTAAAGATATTAACGAGTTAAATAAATCTGCAGTTTTAAAATTCTTAAACCATAAATTAAAAGAAACTTCTGCAAGAACCAGGAACAACTCCAAAGCATCTTTATCTGCTCTTTTCTCAATTATGGAAAATCAGCTGGATATAATTGATAGAAATTTTATAAAAGATATTAGCAACGAAAAGACTAAAGCAAAAACAGATAGGACTTTTACAAAAAAAGAATTAAAAGAAATTGTTGCCTGGTTAAGAGCAAATGATCCTTACTTATTATTATACATCCGATTTGTAGCATATTCATTTTTAAGACCAGTTGAAGTGAACCGTTTAAAAGTAAAGGATATCAATCTGGAGGAAAGTCTACTGTATTTCAAAGCTAAAAACAAGCCTTTAAAAGTGAAAAGAATACCAAGTATCTTTATAGAAGATATAAAGGCTATGAATTTACACCTATATAATAAGGAGGATTTTTTATTCACTCCAAAAAACGAACCCTCTGAATGGGTTTCAGATGACAATTCAAAAAGAGATGCCTTCTCTAAACGTTTTAAAACCGTAAAAGATAAATTCAATTTAGGTGCTAAGTATGGACTCTATTCATTTAGGCACTCCTTTATTACTAATCTATTTAGAACCCTAAGAACAACCGAGAACAAAAGTTACTCAGAAGCAATAGAGTTCTTGCAGCCTATAACAGGACACGAAACAAGAGAAGCATTAGAGAAGTACATACACACGCACGATATGGACATCCCTAAAGATTGGTCTGATAAAATAGACTTTATATTATAAGTGCATTGGTTCGTTTACTGCATATTTACCACCAAACACAACTGCACATCCAATAGCAGGTTTCTTGAAGTGTTTACCATATGCCATTGCATAAGATTTACTATCTATACCACAACCAACTGCACAACCAAAGACTTTATAA
>Ga0209815_1001126_pt1 | contig 18275 bp, 13 predicted proteins | sample CoawatmetaG00DNA_FD_187507 | JGI IMG/M metagenome (GOLD analysis project Ga0209815, IMG submission 187507) | Marine microbial communities from the West Antarctic Peninsula - Coastal water metaG002-DNA (SPAdes) (version 2) | ecosystem: Environmental > Aquatic > Marine > Coastal ...
TTATTTGAATATTGGGAAGGTGCAGCTAATACAGGTGCAACCATAAATAATCCTGAACTAATAATATATAAGATGAGTACTGGAAATGTTGCAACTCCAATACGAGAATCCTTACAGGTAGGCCTACTAAATACAGCAACTGGCCTACAAACAACTAGTGATTATTGGTTGGTAAAATCAACGGTTGATATTGAATTCAGAGAAAATCAATATTACGAAATCTCATTTAAGTCTTATGCTATAAAAACCCCTCCAAATGGTCCATCCCCAGAAATGCATGTATATATGCATGGACCAGCTGTAAATTCTACTGGCGATGTTGATGGAAAACTAATAGGAACAATAAATGGTATTGAAAATAATGAATTGGTTGTTTCTGAAGACCCACTAAACTTTAATATTCAAGGTGGTAATAAATTTACTTTCAAGGCCGATGCAACTGAATTTGCAAGATTAAGATTCAAAATTATTTCAGGATTATGGTATATAGCAGATATATCTGTTAAACCATATGACCATTTTGGATATACTCCCCATTATTTTGATACAATAATACCAACAATAAAGGGTAATGTCGGAGAAAAAGATGCATTAGATTTTAGGTTTGAGTTTTATAATGATGACCATAGAAAAGCTGCATATACATCTGAAATTAAAAATGTAGAATTTGATAATGAATTTACATTCACAGCAACAAGTGTATTTTTTAATAGTGCTAGTATAGATACCTTTTTTGGTAATACCCCAATAGGAGATAATGATTGGGTTAAAACCCATTATAGTTCAGCCCTATTAGCACATGAAATGCCAGAATTATCTGAAAGCATTTATCACATAGGTAATGTTGGAATAGGAGAATTCTCTGCATCCTTTGTTAATTATCCGTTACAAATAAAGAAGGGTCCAGCTGAGGGTAACGCAACGATTAGACTAGACTCTTATTCCTCATCAATACTCCATTTGGCTGCAGATATTGGTGGAACAGCCCCGACAAGTAAAAGTGCACAAATATTATTTGACCATAATAATGCTGCAACTTCATCTATTATTGGTTATACCGATATAGCAGATACAGATCCTGGTGGCGCAACAATGGATGGCGCCTCAAAGGGCGGATTCACAATACACGAAAGACACGGTAGAATAATGAATTTAGGTGTTGGTGGATATTCCAGATTTCATTTAGTTACAGGAAAAAGTTCAGACTACAGAAACGCTGGATCACATGCAACATTTATAGGTTATAGAAATCCAAAACCTGGCGATTTTGAATATGAATTACATATTTCTGGTAGTGAAATAATAAATAGTGGTTCTATTTATTTACCAGATGCCCCAATAGATAATTCAGCAACATATGCAGCAGTAATACATTCAACAAAGGGTAGAGTTGGAAAACGACTATTATCAGATTTAACTGGGGATGATGATTGGCATATAGCAGCTACATATATAACACAATCAAGAATAGGAAGTCATGGAAAAACTATATGGATAGGTGATGGATTAGTTACTACTGGTTTAACTCCAACATCCTATATATTTCAAATTTCACAAAGTACATCTAGTCCAAAGGTTAGATTAGAAGGTATACCATATGCTGCATCAATGTCAAATAATGTTTTAATAGTAGAATCATCAACAGGAAAATTGTATACTACTGGATCTTATGGTGTTGGTAGTGGTGGAGGCGGTGGAGGCGGTGATGATGGCGATTGGCATAAGTCAGGATCTTCATCTCCCCCAACAAGCATAAATGATTCTATATGGACATCTGGTAGTGTGGAGCTTGGTTGGATTAATGGAAATCCTTCCCAATCCCAATACACTCCAACGTACAAGAGTATTTATAAACCAGCGTTACATGTTCGAGGAAGAATTGAACAAACCTTTAATGGTGGTAGTGACCAAGAAAAAGCAACAATAATTGGATTATATGCTGGTATGTCTTATTCAATGTATTCCCATACTGGAGACCCAAAAGGATATGATGGTTCTACACAAAACCATTGGGGAGGTGGAATTGGTAATACTTATATTGGATACGCAGTAGGTAGAAACCGAGAACTAAACGATGATTCTGGTTGTTCAGAAAATACTGCTGTTGGTAATGAGGCATTTATGGGCGCAACTAATCTCGGCATGGATGGTGGAAACTATAATACTTATATTGGTTCGAAGGCTGGAAAAGATGCTCTTGATGGAAATGATAATACAGGCGTAGGATCACAAGCCATGCATAACGTATCTACTGGGGAGGATAATGTAGTTTTAGGTTCACAAGCAGCTAAGGGTCTACTAACTGGAGACAAAAATACCATGTTAGGATATAATACTGGAGATGAAATAACTAGTGGAGATGGAAACATATTTATTGGAGCTTCTGCAGGTGATGGAACTGGAAATGTATCTAATACTTTTGCTATTTCTTCTAATGCTGGAACCCAACTTAACTCACCAATATGTGGTACAGGAATGAATACTAGTGCAGCTCTAATACGAATAAATGACGCTCTTGGTATAGGAAAAGTTCCAGCATATGCATTGGATGTACTAACGAGAGCAGACGGCGCAGACCCAGTAAGAGTTGATAAATTTACAGAGGATGGTGGTAGACAAATGGTTTGGGACCCAACAAGTAAACTCATTCATGTCACTCAAACTGTAATTAACAAAAATGGCCAACAACAAGCCTTTGTCAATACACAAAATTCTCCAAGTGTTCAAATCATATCGGGTTCTGTAATGCTAATTAGATCTGGTGCAGTATCTCAATCCAATGGTTTCTATGCAAATGACCCAACAATCTATCTTGGAAAACTGGAAGTTGATTCAAGAGATGAAACCAGCTTTTATTTAACAGGATCATCCCAATCAGGAAGTGTTTATCTTTCTGGATCTGGAAGGATTGGATTTGGAACAGACGACCCTCAATCAGAAATGGATTTTAGAGCTGATGAAGTTAGATTTACTCAAAGAGGATCGCTAGCTGGTGTAAAAATAAATACAGAAGGAAATTTTGAATCATTCTTATCAGATACACAGGGTGGAACAACAGGTAGTGAATACATATTAAAATTTAACAGGGGTGGATCTAGTATAATTACTGGAGACTTCCTAGCGGCAAAATTAGGTATTGAGGTACCAGATGACGCTGGAGAATATTTTAACGGCCTAAGAGAAGGTCTTAAAACCGAACTACTCATGAAGGCTGAAGATGATGGTTTGATGCAGATAGCTGAACCTGGAGATATTATTGGATCTATTAGATATACAGTTGATTCAGGTAGTACTTTAGATTCAAGAGGAGCTGGAGAAGCAGCAACAATAAAGACTATTGTTAATACTGCAGGAAATTCTGGGGTAACAGCTAAATTAGTACTTAGTGTTGCTAAATCTGAAGGATCAGCTGCAGAAGAAGTAATAACAGCTAATGTTGGAGGTATGAATGTAGTTGGACACATAACAGCCTCAGGTAATATAAGTACATTAGGTAATATAAGTTCAAGTGGAACTATATATGGAGCAGATTTACGTGCTAACAGTTTGAAAACACCTGCAGGACAAACTCTAATAAGGTATCATGGTGGATCAGAAACTGTTAGACTTGGTGTTAACGCAAATAATAGTAATCCTCTCCAACTACAAGGACACATAACTGCATCAGGTAATATAAGTGCAAGTGGATATATTTATACAGGTGGAGACATACACACAACAGGAGATGTTGTAGCATCTAGTACAACCCCATCAGATTATAGGTTAAAAAAGAATATTGGTGATATATCAAATCCATTAAAAACAATCCGCGATTTAGTAGGTAAATCATTTGACTGGAAAAATACAGATGAATCAGATTATGGTCTAATTGCACAAGAAGTTGAAAAAATACTTCCTGAATTAGTAAAGGAAAAAAATATTCTTGGAAAAGATAAACAATATAAAGTTGTAAAATATATGTCAATGATACCTATTTTAATAGAGTCAATCAAAGAACTAGACAATAACAATAATTTATTAGAAGAAAAACTAAACAAACTTATATTTGAGGTTAATAACCTTAAAAATAATTAAATGATATTTATATATGGCACAAGTTGTAAATCATATAAAGTGGGAAAACGCAGATTTCGAATGGAATGATAACCCGTATTTATGGAACGACGTAGCATTTATAGAGGGAATAAACAGAGCAGCTGGCAAAATCGGCCTACAAAATGCTTTAGATGTATTAAATCCTGAAAAAAAGAAAAGACTTGTACATTTAATAATGCGTAAAAAAGGTATAAAAATATACGATAAATCTAAGTCTGTAAAAGATGTAAAAATAAACATTAAAGACGTAGAGATGATAATAAAAGAGGTGAAGGCCCAAATAGAAGCGGAGAATATACATGTATAAATTATTTACAGATAAAACTGAAATATTTGAATGCGACATAAATCTTACTGGGGCAAGTTTATCAAAAACAAATGCCCGATTAGTTATAGAATCAACTGACTTTAGCATACTTTTTAATGGTAGTGTTTCAAGTTCTGGAAAATGTTCTATACCAATTAAAAAATTAAGAGGTCTCATAGATGAAAACACAAAGGGAAGTATAAAATTAGAAATTATTGCAGAAGACACATATTTTATCCCATGGGAAAGTGATTTTGAAGTAGAACAATCCAAGCGTGTAACTGTAGAAGTAAAATCTCAAACAAATAAATCAAATATAGGTAAACCACATAGTACAAGAATAAGTGTATCGGGAATAAAGGATACTAGAATATCTCTTTCAGAAAAACAACATGTATTAAACATCTTAAAGCTTTTGATAAAAGAAAAAATAAATATTAAAAATCTTTCTATAAAAAGAAATAAGTTAAATAATGTTATAGCAGAATATGTTAGTAAGCATCCAGTAAAAGAAACAGGAGAAGTTATAGATACGGTTGTTAAAGTACTAGCAAAAAGAAAATAGGGGTTATATAAATGGCTGGATCAGACGACTTCACAGGCCAAAATATTCAGGATACATATCAAAGGGTACTCCAACTATCAAGTAGTGGAGAGCTAGCAGACGGAACAGGTTCAGTGGTACCATTACTACTCGTAACTGCATCTTATGCTATATCAGCTTCTCATGAGATAACGACAGAAATTTCATCATCCCATGCAATATCCGCGGATTCGGCTTCTTACATATTAGCAGACAATATTGACCAACCATTTAATACTATAACAGCTTTAGGTAATATAAGTTCAAGTGGTGATTTATTCGGCCATAATTTAACTCTAACAACAGCTGCAACAGTTCTTAGATTAGTGGTTGACCAAATAGATGAATATAATTCTGGTGAGGGAATATCTATAATGCATAGTATAACAGCCTCAAATAATATAAGTGCAAGTGGGTATATTTATGCAGATCATTATTATTCAAATGGAGGACTTATTGCCCGTGATAGTGGAACAACTACCTATTATGGAAATAATAAACAAACAGAAATAGATGGAACAAATATAAAATTAGATGCACCAGTATCAGCATCTATAATATCAGCATCAACATATATAGGTACCTCTGCAAGTATTACTAATATATATAATACTTCATTAACATCATCTATTATAAGTTCAAGTGGTTATATACATACACCAGAAATTCGTGGTCATGGAATAGGTACTACACAATTACATGTCCAAGGCCACATATCAGCATCTGGAGATATAAGTGCAAGTGGTATTCTTTATGCAAACAAACTAACTTCTCCATCTTCATTAATGTTGACGACATCTGATTTATATGTTAAGGGTGGTTCATTAAGGACAGATCCTTTCCATTATATTACAACAGGAAATATAACATCATCCGGTTTTAATTCTGCTCAAGGTAATATAAGTGCAAGTGGCGATATTATATCATCTAAATTTGTTCTTAATAATGATACAGTAACAGGAGTTTCTCTTACAAACCCTTCAGCTGGAACTTTTAACATAAAAGCAGGTGATGGTGGTGCATTAGATGTTGTTGGATTTAAGTCAATAAAAACAACATTTGAAACAACTGTTCATACTCAAATATCAGCTTCAGGAAATATAAGTGCAAGCGGTGATATTATAAATACTGGAAATTTAACAACAGGACAAATAACAGCAAGTGGAGATATTGATGCTCAAGGTTATAAATCTGGTGGCAACTATGCTGCAATTTGGAATGGTTCTTCAATGGTCTTGGGGACATACCAACAACCAGCGACAATAAGAAGTTCCGAACTAGAACTTAACCAAGGTAACCTTACATTAACATCTACTAATGGGCATATATCAGCATCAGGAAATATAAGTGCAAGTGGATATATTTATGCAGGTGGAGATATACATGCAATAGGAGATGTCGTAGCATCTAGTACAACCCCATCAGATTATAGATTAAAGGAAAACATTAAACCGATTGATAGTCCATTAGAAAAGGTTCTTAACTTAGATGGAAAATCATTTAATTGGAAAAAAGACCAAACTCCAGACTTTGGATTGATTGCACAAGATGTAGAAAAAATAATACCTCAATTAGTAAAAAATAAAAATATACTTGGTGCAGAAGAAACATATAAGGTTGTAAATTATATTTCAATAATTCCATTACTTATAGAATCTATAAAAGAATTAAATAATAAAATAGAGGAGATTAAACATGGCTAATATTAGTTTATCCCAATCTATGTATAATATTTCATCATCATTTAGTGGAATGCGAGATTTATCTTTAACAACCCTTTCAACACTATCTGCTTCTATAGGAACAATATCATACTCAGCTGAACTATCTTCTAATATATCTTTTTTTAAGGATTTTAATCCAGCAAACACAAACCACCCAGTTTCTCCTAGAGAGACAACACATAATCTTAATAATTTTAATGGGTACGACCACTATAAAAATTGGGTTTTCAGAACAGGAAGCGATTATTCTGGTAATCATAGTGTAGATGCCCCAGATATACCACTAGCAGATACGTATTATGGTGATTCTAATCTTGGCCACAACCCATATAGAAGTGCAACAGTTATTTTAAGTAGTAGTGGAGAACCAATTGTGATATCTGCATATAGGGCGCATACATCAAACAACTGTAAAATAATTGGCCATGCAATAAAGGGTTTTGATAGTGGAGCTTTTCAAAATGGAAGTTCAGGTGGAACAGGGAGCTTTCAAAGATTAACTATTCCAGAAACAACATCAGGAGTAACAAATGTTGCTGGTGTATGGACATATCCAATAGGTTCTGGATCGGCAGCAATAGTTATGAGAAATCAATCCATTTCTGGAAAAACTTACGGCCAATTTCTAAATGCCGACGGAACATTAACTGCTCTAACAGCTGTACACACAGCAAAAAGTAATAATTTTACTTCCCCTACTTATACTAATTTTTCTGAATCAGCAGTTGCCTTTCTCACATGTCGGGGTAATATGGAATCAAAGCCTTCTGTGATAAGAAAATCTGGAACAACTTTATATCCTCACATAGCTACTGAACCAGTTAAACCTTCAGGGTATGCTGCTTTCTCTAATGGATCCCATGGTACTCTTTTAGCATATAGAAGTGGTTCAACAGATGGTCCCACTCACAAATTCTTTTATGCTTGTTTCCATTCATATGGTGGAAACTATAAGTCAAACACCTTATTTTATGCTGATCCAACAAAGACAACTTTTAATTCTACAACCAACGCTTGGACTACTATAGGATCAGGTGATTGGACATTAGTGAACGATGATTGGAAATCTCAAACAGATGTAAAAGCTTCAAGTAATGTTGGAGATTTTGTAGGTAAGGCACCAAATGGAGATGACTGGATAGTTTGGTTTTCTTTAGTTGGTGGAGGAGACCCTAATGGATCTACGGCCAATTTAGGCCAAATGTACTGTCACAGTGCAAGAATAACCCAAGCAGATTCTGTGACAATAACAGATTTATCAAACCAGATAGGATTATCAGAGGTGACTGGAAGTAGGCGATATATAAATGGAACAAGTGCTAATGCAGGTGGTAGATGTTGGCAACACTTTAATATTATATCAAAAAAGGACGTAACAACCGAATTCGTATTACATTGGAATACTGCAACAGCACCAAACGCGCATATAGCCCATTATAATTTTGATTGTAGAACAGGAGATTTAAGTCTTATATCCGAATTATCGGCTTCTACAAGAAATAATGATTCTGTAAATGGAGGATTGAGCGCCCGGTATCACACAATACCAAAGGGAGATTCGTGGGAGAAGCGATCTTTATTTGATGGAGAATCTAAACACTTTATACATGAATATCAAGAATACCCAACAATTGCAAGCAAGTCTGGTTGGATTAGAGGCGTACACTTAGAAACAAGTTAGGAGATAAATTATGGCAACATATAACGAATTAAAGGCTGAATATACTGGTAGCAAACTAATTGCTTGGAATGGTGAAAACCTTATTAAGGAATTTGGTAATTATAAACTTTATCATTGGGATAGTGTTTTTAGATATAATGGAAAACTAATAACAAAAAATATAGCTGTAAAGGTTGTAGTTGAAGATGGAGTAGAATCAGCTGAATTAGATGATAGTGATGCAATATTTTTTAATGAACCATTTGCAGTATTTTTATCTGCATCTCTTGCAGACTTATCAACAAAGGTTTCTAGTGGAACAATAAAAAATTATACTCGGACAGATATAGCTGGACCAACAATGATTGGATATGCAGAAATTGTAAAACCAAATGATTCATTGGGTTATTATTGTTATAATTCTGGATCAAGTGGTTTTGAAGTAACAGAAATTTCCTCAACATCCTCTTCGTTTTGGGAAACAGAGGATCCAGAAGAATAATATATGTATTACTATCAAACAGGTTTTACTGAAGTTTTTGGAGGTTATCCACAGGCCGCCAATGGTAGCCTAACGGCCATCATATCAGATGGTGGCCAATTTTATCTAGACGTAGGTAAAAATGCAGCCTATGCTAATTTAACTGTATCTAATATTCTGAATTTCCCATCTTCCACTTTTGGTTATGAGGTAACAGGTATAGAAATAGTTATCGTAGATGCCGGCACAAGTTGCATAATTGATTCCGAATTCTCTACAAGAATATACCATCATGGTGAAAGTGCCTTTACATCCACTATAACAACTACAGTCCCTGCTGGTACTAATCCTAGTAGTACAAATATTTTAGTTGGTGGTCCAACTGAATTATGGGGCAAAACTTGGACTTTCGGGATGATAAACGATGATTTTCGTGTAAATTTATTTGATCCCGTAGAACCAACACCCGCTATTGCCCTTATGGCAGATTATATATATGTGAAAGTATATTATAAACTTACAAATTCTATTTCTTTTAGTTCTGGAAAAATATCAATGATTAGCGGAAACATAACAATATAGAATATATCTTTATATTTATAATATATGATTAAATTAGTAGACATATTAAACGAAGGAGTATATGATCCAGGTATATTCAAAGCAATATTTACTGCTGGTGGACCAGGAAGTGGTAAGTCTTATGCTGCATCAACACTATTTGGAATGCCTGAAAAAATGCCACATGTATCTGCTCAAGGATTAAAGTCTGTTAATAGTGATAAATACTTTGAAACATATTTGCAAATGAAGGGACTAAGCCAAGATATAGCTAAACTTAATCCAGCAGAATATCAACAAGCAATGGAACTAAGAAATAAAAGTAAAAAGGTTAGGGATGCAGCACTTAAAAACTATATTAATGGTAGATTAGGACTACTAATAGATGGTACTGGAAAAAACTATCCTAATATATCAAAGCAAAAGAAGAAGCTAGAGTCCGTTGGATATGATTGCTTTATGGTATTCGTAAATACAGACTTAGACGTTGCTCTTGAAAGAAATTATAAAAGAGAACGAAAACTACCAAGTGAATTGGTAAAAAAATCTTGGCAAGCTGTAAATAATAACATGGGTAAGTTTCAAGGATTATTTGGCGCAAGCAACATGTTAGTTGTAGATAATAGTGAACATAAAGAGTTTGAAAAAGTTGTAAAGGCAAATGCCAGAGAATTTGTTAATAGACCAATACAAAATCATATTGCAAAATCCTGGATTAAAAAAGAATTGGAGCTAAGAAAATCATGAGTTTAGGACAACATTTAGCTGATCAAATACTTCTTGAAGAAAAGAAGATAACAAAGGTAGTTGCTATCTATCCAGGTAGGTTTCAACCTATGGGTAAACATCATGCTCAAGTATATAATCAACTTAGTTCAAAATTTGATGATGTATGGGTAGCAACTAGCGGTAAGGTAGACCTTCCCAAATCTCCATTCTCATTTTCAGAAAAGAAAAAAATAATTAAAGCTCATGGAATTTCAAAGGTAAAACAGGTAAAAAGCCCATATAAAGCTGAAGAAATCTTAAAAAAATATGACCCAGAAACTACATCTGCAGTATTTGTTGTAGGAAAGAAAGATGCAGGCAGACTTAAAGGAAAATTCTTTCAAGATTGGAAAGGCAAGGCTGAAGTTGGATATAAAGATGGCGCATATTTAATGATAGCTCCACATGTTTCATTAAAAGTTTCTGGTTATGGTGAGATGAGTGGAACAGCAATTAGAAAAGCTTTAGGTGATAAAGAATTAGATTCAACAGAAAAGAAAAAATTATTCAAAGGTATATTTGGACATACAAAACTATACGATATGATTGTAAAGAAATTAGAATCGTTGAATGAAGTAATGGAAAACTTTTTTAATAAAACAAACATAAACAATATAATAAAAGAGGCCTCAGTATTTGCTGGCGCAGGAGCCCCAGAAGCAGATTCAGGCCCAAGATATTTTTATGGTGTACAAAAATCGTATAGAAAAGACACTGAAAAAATGGCATTTAGACTTGGTATGAGTGTATTAAATTATCTTGTACCTGAAGAAGAATTTTTTCAACATAACACGGCCTACCCAAATGGACCAACTGGTGGAGTATCATATTATCCAGCTGGAATTCCAGCAACAGGTGCAGGTGATGTTATTGGTGGTACAAATTATATGAAAGATATGGTTGGTAAAGCAGCTTGGAATAGGTGGAAACGTTGGTCTAAATATTTAGCTCGCCAATCTGGTTATGAATTTTTAGATTTTCTAGGGGCAGATAAATCAATCAAATCTTCAAAAAAAGAACCAATAAAACAATCCAAAGAAATGAGCAACCTTAAAAAAACTCTTAAGAAACAAAAACAAGGAAAAAAGGTTTCTTTTCCAAAAAATATATCTATCAATACTCTAGATGAAAACCTTGGCCAATGGTTAGCACGCCAAATTATAACTGAAGGTGGAGCATATGGTCACATGTCTCACCCATTTGATGACAAAGGTTTAACTTTTGGAGACTTCAAAAAAATAATAGATTTATCTCTTCAGGGAAATTTAGACCTTGAAAAATCTGCAACAGAAAAAACAGATGGCCAAAATCTATTTATTACTTGGAACAAAAAACTACTCGCAGCAAGAAATACTGGTGATATTAAAAGAGGTGGAGTTGATTCTAAGGCAATTGCAAAAAAGTTTGCAGGTAGAGGTAATATAGAAAAGGCCTTTAACTATGCTATGAATGATCTATCAAAAGCTATTGGTAGTATAAATGATAAACAAAAAGAAAAGATATTTGATAATGGTAATAATTGGGTAAACATGGAAATCATGTACCCAGCATCTTCAAATGTAATTACTTATGACGCCCCACATCTTCAATTCCATAATGTACTAAAGTATAAGGATGGCAAAGCCATAGGAACAGTTTCCGATGGAGCTAGAATATTGGCCGGAATGATACAACAAGTCGATGCTCGTGTCCAGAAGAATTTTAGTGTAATTGGCCCAAAAATATTAAAGGTGAATCCACATCAAGACTACTCAGCTAAAAAACCTTATTTTACAGGAAAATTAGCTAAACTAATGTCTAAATTTGGAATGAAAGACTCTTCATCATTTGCAGAATATCATCAAGCGTACTGGGAAGATTTTGTAGATAAAAAAATAGGAAGTGTTGATAATACAATTAAAATGGGATTAGTAAAACGTTGGGCATTCTTTGATAAATCATTTAGATTAACTAAGAAAACAATTGAAGATGAAAAAATTCTAGCAAAAGTAATTGATATAGATAAACAAAAACATGAATCACAGGTAAAGAAAAACATGCTACCATTTGAAACACTATTTTTTGAACTAGGAGCAGAAGTATTGAAAAATGTAGAAGGATTCTTAGCAGCTAACCCAGATAAAGCGGTTCAAAATGTAAGAAAACAAGTTGCAAAGGCTATTAGTGATGTTAGAAAAGGTGGAGACCTCAAGAAATTAAATAGATTAACTCAACAATTAAATAAAATAAATTCTATTGGTGGATTCAAAACAATTGTTCCATCAGAAGGATTAGTTTTTATATATAAAGGAAACACATATAAATTAACAGGAGCATTTGCCCCAGTAAATCAAATTACAGGAATGATGACATTCTAAAGGAGAAAAGGTTATGAAAAAATATATTCCAGAACATAAGGTTCAAAGAATGAGAAATATTATCACTAAAGATTATGGTAATAAAACAAAAATACAAATAGGTTATGGTCAAAAAACCGAAGAACACATAGAAGGTGACATTTGGACAGAAGGAAAAACTAAATGGACAGTTAAAAATGGAATAACTCAAACAGTAACAAAGTTGGACAAGGCCAGGAAACTAATTATCATGCCGCTTACTTGTCCAAAATGTAATTCAAGAGTAATGCGAGGTGAATTAGATAAGATTTTTTGGAAACTACATGCAGAATGTTCAAATTGTAGAATCTCACATGAAACAAATCTAAAAATAAAAAATAAACTTGATTTCAAAAAATATGAAAAAGATATTTTAGTAAATAATTATACTTCCTGGATAGAAGATTTAGAAAAATATGCCAAAGACTATATAGATGATGTTAATAGAGATGGATATATTACAGAGGCAGGAAAAGTTGAAGATTGGTCTAAACAAAATAAAAAACAACTTGAAGAACTAGTAGAAAGTAATATAAAAAATATTAAAAAAGATATTAAGAAAAAATTTGATGGTATGGATATAACTACGTAATATACGTATATTTATTATTAGCGAGAAAAACTTATGAATATAAAAAATGTTAAACGAATAATAGTTGAAGAGGTAAATACTCTATTAGAATCTTCTATAACTAAGAATTTTGAAAAAGCAATAGAGGCTTATTCAAACATACAATTAAAACAACAACAATTGAGAAAAAAGTTTGTTGGCGAAAAAGATCCTAAAAAGAAGGAAGCATTTAAGCAATCGTTAATAAAATTACATAAGGCAGTACAAAAGGCAGAATTGGAATTTAATAAAGCCTTAAAAACTGAGCCAGTTGATGATGAATTTAATGAAAACTTAAGTGAAGCAAATAAGTATTCAACAGTTTCAAATAAATTCAAGAATGCATTAGATAATTTACCAGAAAAATATTTTCATAGAAAAGGTGTACAAGCACTAATCAAAAAACTAAAAGAAAAAGATCCAGAAGCTGCAATGGCATATACGATGGATGCATTTGGTTGGATGAAAAATATGAAAGAAGGTAAGTTAAATGAAGATGTTTGGAAGGATTTTCTAGTCGACCTAGAAGGTGGTGGTAAACTTCTCAAAGCAACAAATACAAATAATAGAAAAACAGTAAAGGCCAGATCAACTAGCAAGGTTTGGGACGATGGTGTTCCAGTATTAAAATACATTGCAAGAGCATCTAAAAAAGATTCACCATTACCAAAGGGTAAGTTTAAGGTAGCTCACGATACAGATCATGGTTGGTGGTATTATAAACTTGGCAAAAATTGGTACGGGATAGATACTAAAGATTATCGTACCCCACCATTTGAATATTAAAATATAAAGAGAGAAAAGTTATGAGCATATTAGCAAGCATATTTGCCGGAGGAGCTGGCGAAGTTATAGGTAAAGTTGGAGGTGTAATAGATAATCTAACAACAAGTAAAGAAGAAAAACTACAACTTAAAAATGATTTAGAAAAAATATTACATGATGCTAATAAAACAGCACAAGAAGCAGTATCATCTAGATGGCAAGCTGATATGAATTCAGATTCATGGTTATCAAAAAATATAAGACCACTTACACTTGTATTTTTAACGATTATTTTTGTAGTAATGAGTTTCTTTGATGGAAATATTGGAGATTTTGCAATAAATGATGCTTATAAACCAATATATCAAACATTGTTAATTACTGTATATGGAGCATATTTTGCTGGTCGTTCAATAGAAAAAGTTACGAAATCAAAAAATCCAGAACCAGAAGAAAAAACAAAAAAAGGTTGGTTCGGTAAAACAAAAAAGTAATAACATACATAATATTGTCTTGAAAATATATTTATATATATGAAGAAGACGAAGTCTCTAAAACATATAATTAAAGAAGAATATCTTAAGTGTGTTAGTGATCCAATATACTTTCTTAAAAAGTATTGTCAAATCCAACACCCAATCAAGGGAAGAATACCCTTTAATTTATATCAATTCCAAGAACGTTCCTTAGAACAATTCCAAAATAACGACTATAATATTATACTTAAGTCTAGACAGTTGGGTATTTCAACAATATCGGCTGGATACTCTTTATGGTTAATGCTATTTCACGAAGATAAAAATGTTCTTGTAATTGCAACAAAACAAGATGTAGCAAAAAATCTTGTAACCAAGGTTAGGGAAATGCATCAATATTTACCAAGTTGGTTAAAGGGTACCTCTGTAGAAGATAATAAATTAAGTTTAAGGTTTGCAAACGGCTCACAAATTAAAGCAGTTTCTAGTTCAGGAGATGCAGGTAGATCTGAAGCACTTTCACTATTAGTTGTCGATGAGGCCGCATTTATTGATAAGATTGATGAAATTTGGGCATCATCCCAACAAACATTGGCAACAGGTGGTAAAGCTATAATATTATCTACCCCAAATGGTGTTGGTAATTTCTTCCATAAAACTTGGGTAAAAGCAGAAGAAGGAAGTAATAAATTTAATACAATTAGACTACATTGGAGTGTACACCCTGAAAGAAATCAACCTTGGCGAGATGAACAAGATGAATTACTTGGACCCAAAATGGCAGCTCAAGAATGTGATTGTGATTTTGTTTCTTCAGGCCACAACGTAATAGATCCAAATATAATAGAGTGGTATAAAGAAACATACCAAATGGATCCAAAAGAAAAGCGAGGATTCGATGGAAATTATTGGATTTGGGAACAGTGTGATTACAATAAAAACTACATAGTTGTAGCCGATGTTGCTCGTGGTGATGGTAGTGACTTTTCAACCTTCCATGTTATTGATGTAGAAACAATAACCCAAGTTGCAGAATATAGAGGACAACTAACCCCTAAAGATTTTGGAAATATGCTAGTTTCAGCAGCAACAGAATATAACGATGCATTACTTGTAATTGAAAATGCGAGTGTTGGTTTTGGAGCAATCCAAAGTGCAATAGACAGAGACTATAAAAATTTATATTATACATATAAACAGGACGGTGTAGTAGATGCAACCACCCAATTAACAAAGGGCTATGATTTGAAAGATAAAACACAAATGACACCAGGTTTTACAACATCTTCAAAAACTAGACCACTTTTAATTTCCAAACTTGATATTTATTTTAGAGAAAAAGAGTGCATTGTTAGATCCAAAAGACTTTTAGAAGAATTACGGGTTTTTATATGGAATGGTAGTAAAGCAGAAGCCCAGCGAGGATATAATGATGACCTTGTAATGGCGTTTGCAATTGCAATGTGGGTTAGAGATACAGCATTAAAATTAAAACAGCAAGGAATCGAATTAGATAAACTTGCTATTAGTAAAATAGGAAAAAGTCAACACTCTGAAGTATACACAAACAATAGTAAATTTGGGAACAACCAATGGACTATGAAAACAGGTAATACAGACGAAGATTTGACATGGTTATTAAAATAAATAAGTTATAGAAAGGGAAAATTATGGCAGATAAAACATTTTTTGGAAGATTAAAAAAATTATTTTCAACATCAACTGTTGTTAGACAGGTAGGTGATAAAGGATTAAGGGTAGTAGACACTGGAAGATTACAGTCTTCTGGAAAACTAGCATCAAATACTCTAATAGATAGATATAATAGATTACACCATTCTAATTTAGCTAGTTCAGTATATAATCCTTCTCAAGCGTTTGCTCAAATGAGACAGGAGCTTTTTACAGATTATGAGTCAATGGATACAGATTCAATTGTATCATCAGCACTTGATATATATGCAGATGAATCTACTATGAAAAATGAGTATGGAGATGTATTGGAAATAAAAAGTGGCAAACAAGAAATAAAAGATATTTTACACAATTTATATTATGATGTATTAAATATAGAATTTAATCTCTGGCCTTGGATTAGAAACATGTCAAAATACGGAGATTTTTATCTAAAACTGGATATTTTAGAAAAAGTTGGAATAACAAATGTAGAGCCAATATCAGTTTATGAATTACAACGAGAAGAAGGAATAGATCCAAACAAACCTGAATACGTTAGATTTATGCATGATGCATCATTTGGTGGAGGAGTTGCAACACATACAAATTCCTCAGAAAAAATTTATTATGAAAATTATGAAATTGCCCATTTTAGAATGTTAAATGATACAAATTGGTTACCTTATGGTAAATCAATGATGGAAGGTGCAAGAAAAACTTGGAAACAATTAACTCTTATGGAAGATGCAATGATGATTCATAGAATCATGCGTGCCCCAGAGAAAAGAGTATTTAATATTGATATTGGAAATATACCCCCATCAGAAGTAGACCAGTATATGCAACAAGTAATAGGTAGAATGAAGAAAACTCCATATATTGACCAAAACACGGGAGATTACAATCTTAAGTTCAATCTTCAAAACATGATGGAAGATTTTTATTTACCAACAAGAGGCGCAAATAGTGGTACTAGTATTGAAGCTTTAGGTGGAATGGAATGGACTGGAACAGAAGATATAGAATATCTAAAAAATAGAATGCTAGCAGCACTAAGAGTACCTAAGGCCTTTTTAGGATATGAAGAAGGGGTAGATGGAAAAGCAACACTTGCCGCTTTAGATGTAAGATTTGCAAGAACTATAGAAAGAATACAAAAAATATTTTTATCAGAACTAACTAAAATAGGTCTTGTTCATCTATATGCGCAAGGATATACAGATGAAGATTTAGTAGATTTTGAATTAGCGTTAACTAATCCATCAACAATATATGAGCAAGAAAAAATAGAATTATGGACTGCAAAGGTATCCCTAGCAGATAGTATACGAGATAATAAAATGTTATCTGAAGATTGGATATATGAAAATATCTATGGTATAGGAAAAGACGATTATTCTATTCAAAGAGATAAAGTTGTTGAAGATACTATAAATACATATAGGCATAGTACAATAGAATCAGAAGGCTCAGATCCAGCAAAAGAACCAACTGTACAAGAAGAAATGAAGGCTGAAAATATAAAAAAACTAAGATCAGCCAATGATACTAGAAAAACCAGAAATGGTGAATCAGATAAAGACCCTGGACGACCAAAAGAAAACAACTATTACGGAACAGACAATGGTACTAGGGGTAGAGATCCATTAGGAAAAGAAAAACGTAAGAGAGATGCAAAAAATAAGGACAGATCTGTTAGGCACAAATATAAGCAGGGATCCCCATTAGCAAAAGAAGTAGCTAATTCTATGTCTCTCTTTAATTCTAAGCGCTCAATTCTAGGAGAAAAGACCAGTCTATTGGACGAGTCTAATTTAATAGATACAGACGTAACATAAGACAGGTTTTAATATATTTATATATGAATATAATATTATATATCGAGATAGGAGATTATTAGGTGGCAAACAAAATAAAGCACTCAAAGCTTAAAAATACTGGTGTATTATTTGAACTTTTAGTTAGACAAATAACAACAGATACCTTAAATGGCATTGAAAAATCTCAAGCTCTTAAAATAGTAAAAGAATTTTTTGCAAAGGGTAGCGATCTAAAAAATGAACTAAATTTATATAATTCATTATTAAAGGAAAAGTTCAACTCTAAAAACCAAGCAGATAAATTTATAGACGTAGTATTGTCTGAAAGATCAAAACTTTCATCTATAAAATTAAAGCGATCTAAATATAATTT
>Ga0209815_1001129_pt1 | contig 18259 bp, 18 predicted proteins | sample CoawatmetaG00DNA_FD_187507 | JGI IMG/M metagenome (GOLD analysis project Ga0209815, IMG submission 187507) | Marine microbial communities from the West Antarctic Peninsula - Coastal water metaG002-DNA (SPAdes) (version 2) | ecosystem: Environmental > Aquatic > Marine > Coastal ...
GTATATATTTAAATAATAACCAATTGTCCACCTTGCCAGACAGTTTTAGGCGGTTAATTCGCATAAGATCATTGACAATAAGAGATAACCGATTCACGACAATACCCGTTTCCATTACGTATTTAACACAATTAGAAACATTGATACTCACGGATAACCAAATAACCGACTTACCAGAAGGATTTGAACGGTTAACAGGGTTAATTGAATTAAATTTATCCAATAACCAACTCACCACATTGCCTGAATGGATAGGTGCACTCGACCAGTTACAATATTTAGATCTAAATAACAACCAATTAACCACCTTACCCGAACGTATTACAGATTTAAACCGATTGGAATATTTAAACATCGGACAGAATCCAAATTTGATTATAGAAGAATGGTTAAGAGTACTCGTGGAAGACTTGGGTGGAGAACCCGCACCCTTTGTGAATCCGATAGAAATTCACATTGCGTTTCATTTTACACCCGAACAATTGGCGTCTTTAATTGACTTATTGCGTTCTAAAGTACCAGAACCGGATACGTCCGATATAAAAACCTTTATCAAAGGGTCTATAGACGACTTCATCGTCTCAGACAAACTATTGCCCAGAAAACCGGTTGGTTACTACGTGTACCAAGGGAATACGCTCACTACGTGGGGCGAGGTTTGGGAAGCTTTATATGCGACGAAGATTGCTTTGATAGACATTTCTTCGTTATTAAGTCCAGAAGAAATCACTTTATTGCGTTTATCGCTTTTGTACGTACGCGAACAACCCGATAGTTTCCGTAACGAATACATAAATTGTTTTTTAACGGATTCAACGATGGCGTATCCTCTCGCTACAATGTACGAAAGTTTCAGCTGTCCGAAAGGCGTTCTTGAGCGACTCATTTTATCTATACGCAGTGCCATTATAACTAGCAAAAGCGATGATGGCGTACCGCCTGCCAAGAAAAGGGAATATCAAAGTGTTGAACATAAATTGGCGCGCGGTTTCGACGAAGAAGAAGCCAAATCCCATATAGAAGAGTGGGCAAACGAGAACAAAGTTCGATTGTTAGAAAGAAAAAATCCTGATGAACAAAGGCGTGCGCTGATTGAATATGTCGTATGTAAACTAACGATTTCGGAAGCAGAACTAATGGAACACACCGTTGTGAAGGATTATTTGGAGTATGTTTTGTCAGAAGATTATATTAAAAATAATAATAGCAATAGCAATAGCAGGCGCGCGAATGGCGCAGGAAAATGGAAGCGTAAAAGCATCAAACCCAGAGCAAGCATGAAATCACGTAAAAGCATCAAACGCAGAGCAAGCATCAAAGCACGTCTCAAAAGCCGTTCAAGTCTCAAAGCGAAAAGCAGAGAAAGCGTCAAAGCACGTCTCAAAGGGCGCAAAAGCACCAAAGGGCGCAAAGCGCGTTAAAAATTGATGATTCAAATCTTGCCTACTAAAACTATGGATTTGGTCGTGAAAGAATTAAAAACTCTGAAAAAGGACGCCGTGCGAAAAGTATGTAAACAATGTCATGAATTGGGGCACGGTATCAGTAGCGTACATTGCGCGGTCAATATTGACCAACGAAACCGACTGAGACAAAAAATTAAACGCTACATGTTGGCTCAAACTACATTGGATACGACAGACGATTGTTTTCTTGAACTGAGCACGATGCTATCTATTTCGTTACATCAATGTAAAACGTTATACAATGAAATACCTATGAACGAAATGTTAGATCGCAAAATAGATTTCATTGTATATTTAAAACAATTGGAGGAAAAATACAAATATTGTCACGTATGTCATAGTGGTCTATTAGAGATACAAACCAATACCATTCGACTATGGAAAGGCAACGAACTATGCGACCCGTGTTGGTCTAAGCACAAGGATTATCGCGACGCATTGTGGGATAAAATAAAGACCTATCGTAGTATACAATGTGTCGTATGTGAAAAAAATAACCCTAACGAACGATATCATTATGACCACTTGAATATGTTTGATAAAGAAAAAAGTATTTGTTCTATGATAAACGAAGGGCAATATCTGGAAGACATTTATAAAGAAATCGATAAGTGTCAAATTCTATGTTTATCGTGTCATCATATTGTCACCGACATTGAACATAAATTATTATTTACAAGAATCAAACAATCGTTGACTAGACGTTTGCATCAAGGCGAAATCACCGAAGAAGACTATAATACACAAAAAGAATTTTACCAGCCTCTATACGAATGTAAAATGAAGAAGATTTATTGTGAATTAAAACTATATTTTAGCCGGACATTTTAAACAATACGTTGCGATAATTTTTTACAATCGTTTTCTTTTTAATGGGGTGTATAATGGAAGACATTTTATGTAAAGATAATGTTTGTAGGCTTCGAGACAATTGTCCGACGGAGACGACGGGCTCAACGGGCTCCACGACAGGCTCGACGACATGCTCCACGGGCTCGACGACAGGCTCCGCGGGCTCGACGACAGGCTCGACGACAGGCTCCGCGGGCTCGACGACAGGCTCGACGACAGGCTCCGCGGGCTCGACGACAGGCTCAACGGGCTCGACGACAGGCTCAACGACGGGCTCCACGGGCTCGACGACAGGTTCGACTATAGTATTTTCTTCTGTTATAGTTTCCATTATAATATACGAAATATATTAAAATTGATAGTATGAATACATAGTGGTTCTATTATGTATTACGCGATTAGAAAAGGAGTTCAAACCGGCGTATTTGAATCGTGGGACGTATGTAAGTCCTATATACACGGGTTTCGTGGAGCAGAATTTAAAAAATTCAAAACCAAGCAAGAGGCTTTACATTATTTGACAAATGAACCGAACGACAATTTGACAAATGAAACGGACGAAGGCACATATGTATATTGCGACGGAAGCTGTATCCATAACGGACAATCGCGCGCGAAAGCCAGTATTGGTATTTATTTTGGCGAAGACGACGCTCGTAATGTCTCTAAACCGATCGAAGGACGTACAAATAATGTAGCAGAATTGGTGGCTATGATAGAAGTATATGGGCTTATACAAGAAAATACAAAAATTACGATTGTAAGTGATTCTAAATATGCTTTACATTGTGTCAAAGACTACGGAAAAAAACAAGAAAAAGAAAAATGGGCAAACGATATTCCGAATAAAGCCCTGGTCAAACAATTATATGAAACGTATAAAGATACCAACGTACAATTTATGCATATATACGCCCATACTAATCAGAAAGATAAACACTCCATCGGAAACGCTATGGCAGATAAGTTGGCATTTCAAGTTCATAAAATTTACGAGCTTTGAGTGATTAAACACGATTCTCCGCGGACCTATATTTTACACCTTTGAATATTTAAAACGCCGACCTAATCCAAATATTTTAGGTTTTCATTTCTTGATGGTCTTTTTACATATTTTTCACTTCTATCGTATGCTCCTTTTATTATATTTTTTTAAATATTGGTATTTCATCTAATACATATTTTACATTGTTAATCCTTTTTTCTTTTGTAATCGTGATTTCAATACATTAAAATATCTCTATGGCATTTGTATAATGTTGATATGGAATAGTATCAATACCTCCTTTTTATATACATCACAATAACACCTTTTGAAGAAATAGAAAATATCTCAGTATATTTTTGAAAACTCTTTGATTTGATTTTTAATTACTATAGGTTTTTTATATCTTGTTTTTGGAACATGTCGTCTTTGTTTTAGTGTGATATTAATATCTCTTACAACTCTACCTAAATGAACTCTTGATAATTTTAGATCTGGATATTTAGTTTTTAATTTTACTGACAATTCATTATAGTTTATTTTGTTAAGTTGTTGCTTTATGAAATAGGACTATTAGTAATTTTATATGATGTATAATCTCTTTTCTTTCGTTTAATATTATAAGATTTGTATTTATCTACCCATCTCATTAAACTTCAGAACAACCGAATATTTTACAGGTTTTCACTTGATTTTTAGAATAGTATTTAACTGATAGTTATAATCACTACTTTTATGTGTAGGCATTATAATATAATTTATAAAAATTGAATTCCTAATTAAATACTTAAAGAAACCAATATGTCTTCGGAACAAACTATCACTCAAACAGACGTTGTAGAACTTCCTAAACCAAAAAATATTAATTATAAGAAACTTTATTATAAAGAAAAGGAAACAAATAAGAATTTGGAAGAAAAATTAGAACAGAAAATTAATGAATTAGATGAACTAAAATTAGAAATGAAAAAATTAAGTAAATGTAGTTTAGTAAAACTACAACCGCTTATAGAAGATAATATAACTGAAAAGCAATGTTCTAATGATGAAGAATTTTGGCAAGGGTTAATTATGTTCGATCTAAATTTACTAAAAAGTCGGATTGAATATTTATTGGAACAGTTTGGAACAAAAGAACCTTGTAATAGATTTGATGTTGGTAATAGTATTGAATTTATTATTGGTGATTATATAAAATATTGTGGGTTTATAGTTTTAGAGTTACCAAATGCTACAAGATTTGATATAGATATAGATAATTATAAAAAACTTTCGATTAAATATAGTAGCATTGGTGATATTACTTTACATAATTCAAATAGTTCTATAAATAAAGATATTGATATGAAAGATACAATTTTATTAACTCCTGATAAGTTATATTTAATAACCAATACCGAATTATGTAAAATTAATATAAATATTAATGATTATACCGAAAACAGAGGAGATAGTCTTAAATTGAAAAGGAAAATACTAAACGAACTGAAAAAAAGAAATTATCCTTATATATATGATATAAATATTAAACATAATAAAAAAGAATGCAAAAATAGATTATGTAGTAAAATATTTTATTCTAAATTTAATGAAGAATATAAATTATCACTCAAATAATGATTCGCCATGTATGAAGAATCTTGCACATCTTTCTATCATTTTAACATTAACTGCGTTTCCAAATTGACTATACGATACTTTATCTTCCTTATGAAGTATATATTCTTCTGGAAATGATTGTAATTTAGAACACTCTCGTGGTGTCAAATATCTTGACTTAGGACCATAAATAGGTATCATAGACGCCATAGCCACTAATGTTGGTGAATAATTTGTATTCTTTATTCTAACACCTGAACCACGAGGGCTCCAAAGGATTTGGTTCATATTCAAATTATCTTGACCGGTTTGCCATTCCATTTTTCTTACTGCGCCAATCCATAATTTATTATTTCTTGATTCTGTAAGCCATGGTTTTAATAAGTTTATATTTGTTTTATAAAACTCCCTATTTTTATCTATCCAATTTTTATATTTTTTATAAAAATCTTCTTGGTCCTTTTTAATTTTTTTCATATTTTCTTCATCAGATAACTTTTTATTATATTTTGTAATTGTTGTATTATTTCCATCACTATCCCACCAATCAGTCCATATAGGAAATTTAGGCACAATTATATTATTCGTTGAACAAATATCTAAAAAGTTGTTCCAAATTTGCTCGGTTTCTTTTAATTTTCCAGAAATATTATATTTTTTATTTACATTTTCATCTTCGTCCAGAATATCTTCTAATGTTGTTTGCTTAATGTTATTTTTTGAAATAGATGGTAATATTGGTAATTCACCTAAATCTTTTCTTATACACATAATAACCACTCTTTCTCTTGATTGTGGGACTCCAAAATAAAGGGTATTCAGTATAACAGGTTTATCATATGTATTATAATTTAATTCATTTAGTTTATTTTTAATAACTTTCCATGTATTACCACTATCATGGGTGGCAAGGTTTCTAACATTTTCAAGAATTAAATATTTTGGTTTATGATATTTTATTATTTTACAAATTTCAAAAAATATATTACCACGATTATCTACAAATCCTTTTTGTTCTCCTGCTTTTGAAAAAGGTTGACAAGGAAATCCAGCACATAATATATCAAAATTTGGTATAGTTTGACAATCAATTTTAGTTAAATCACCAACTGGTTTTATTTTATGATTTATTTCATAATTTGTTCTACACTCTTCATTTATATCACTCGCCAGAACACATTCATGACCCAGTTTTTTTAATGCATAATGAAATCCACCAATACCACAACATAAATCAATAAACTTTAATTTATTATCAACATTTATAAGGTTATTCTTCTTGATCTTAAATTTTTTAGGTTGTTTTGGTAGATGCTCCATTGTGTCTGTATTTACTTCTTTATTTTCAACAATCAATTTTTTATTATTTAATTCTTTTAATTTTTCTTCAACTGCTTTATCTACAAGTGCCTTAATTTTATCAGCATTATTTTCACAAGGCGTTTTGCGTCTATTATGAGAATCATAGTGAGATTTTTGAGAGAATCCTTTTCCACATCGTTCGCACGAATATTTAACCATTTTCGTTATATATTGTTAACATATTTATTTTTAACTTAAATTAATAAAAATTGTTAATTCCTAAATATTAGAAAGTCGGCGTTTTAAATGTTCAAAGGTGTAAAAATAAATTATCCGTGAATTCAAACAAAAATAGACGATATACAATCCGTTTCATTTTATATTTTTTTAAAGATAAAGAATCTATTCGTCGGGTGTGCTAGAAGCGAGTCAAATAATATTGGTTACAATATATGCGTTTTTCGTGCCCTGAAATTGGCAAATAAAGCATAACGTCAGCTATCAAGCATCTTGATAAAAGTACATTGTCCGTCTTCGTTCCAAACCACCTGTAAGACTATACATTCTACTCCTTTTAACATGGCTTCTTTTACGGCTTCATTGTATATGGTATCCTTGTCGTTTATTCTAAACGATGTTGCGTCTTGTCTTTGAACGACAAAACATAGTAATGTCCGATAGTTTGGATAGTTCTCTTTTATGTGTTGCAATTCTTGAATATGTTTTAAAGCGCGGGGGCTGATACATGCGTTTTTTTTATGATACCCCGGAAAATACGCTATATTGTTTTCACACAAAGGAACGCTTTTGACTTCCAAAATAAAGGGATGTCCTTGTTCGTCTATACCCATAAAATCAAATCTTGAATTCAACATTTTTTTTTCCCGTTGTAGTTCCTTTAAGTTTTTTAAACTATCTATAAGGTTATTTTTTAACGCAAATTCTACTATTTTTTCCGCGCTTTTTGGATGAATACCTACTATAATATCGTTTTGTTTTCCTAAATGAATTATGTGCGTACATAAAGTTGGTCGCGCGGACAACGTCATATAGATCACAGACCCTTTCTCGCATAAAAACCCCAACGAAGGGGCGTGGGCGATAATTTCGCTACCGTCGTCTAACAAAACATCCGCCACATACGGAGATTTACATTGTTTAGACGGGCGCCGTATCACTACACCTCTTACAAATGTCAAGCGTTCCATATAGAATTACCTATATCTCAAGATGATTCAATTTTGGAAAGGACGTCTTGTGCCATGTTTAAGGCACCTTCCATCCACGCTTGGTGTTTAGAATAGGCTTCCCCGCATACATAGACGTTTTTATAAGGATGTATAACCTCTTCGTACATGCGGTCAGAGTTCGCGCCCGGCTTCCACGCATGGGTGCCTACTTCCCAAAAATAAGGAACAATATACTCCGGATAAGGGATCGTATGCTCCGGGAATAATAGAGACAAATTGGTTTGAATGAGATGTATCAACTCTTTCTCTTTTTTTAAAAGGGGGATAAAAGGTTCGGTGTCTTTCCCGTCTGTATACGATACCATAATAATTCCGTCGCCAATCGGGATGATTTGTCTCAATATATTGTTGGTGGTGATGCGGTGTAAATCTTTGAACCAAGGGGTCTTATATTTGGCGTATATTCTTAATAAAGGAGCTTCGTAAAGAAAGCGAGTATAATTTTTTAGCTTAGGAAATCCAACCATTTGGCTCGCCTTCGTGCAAAAAATAATGTGGTCGACGTCTATGGTGCGTCGGGTCGTATGTAGTCGGTTCTTTGTAGTTTTCAATACTTTTTCATTTGTATATATAATCGATCCATTGCGTCGTATTTCTTTCGCCATACAATCGCATAAAGTAGACAATCCTTCTTCTAATATATAATAGGTGGTGGCGATAAAATCTTTTTGGAACGTCTGTATGGCGTCGTAAGCATTCAATTCTTTCATTTCGGTATAATACCCAAACACACTTAACAATAAGGGAGCCTCGTCTCCTAATAGGCGCTGACAAAGCGTATAAAACGATATGTCTCGCAAAGAGTCGTCTAGAGGCGTTTGGTCTAACACCGATTGTATACAGGCGTCAAATGCTTTATGTGCGTTTTTATAATGTACGATGGAATGATCGCAATGTATATAATCAAATCGCCTAGGCAATCGTATAGGATGTAAATCATAACGTTTTATCAACGACAATAATATAGTATGGGACGAATTGAATCGCGCGGCGCCTAGTTCCATTTTATGCTGTGTTTTAATACGACCGCCTAAATAATCCCGTTCGTCTATCAAGACAACTTTATGTTTTTCGGACAACTTTAACGCGCAATACAACCCGCTAATCCCTCCACCGACCACGCCGAACATACATTACTTCTTTATTTTTTTGTCCCTGCCATTAAAAAAAGAAACAACGACCCGGCGCCTATCAAAAAATATCTTACTTCAAATAAGAATAACGTGGCAAGCGCGTCGTCCAATCCTTTTTCGATGGAACTTTTCACATCGCCAGTAAAATTCTTTTTAATATCGGTTTCAGCCCCACGGATAAAAGTCGACTTAAAGATAGAATATAAAATAGCCACCGCCACCACCACGTATAAGAACAACAAAAATCTTCGCCACATTATATATTGCGCCTATTTAATTTATACGCTTTGCCTGTTTTTTTACATTGACGGATAAGATGTCCGTCGATTTTTCCTGCCGGTCCACCTGTGATCGCGCTAGCCAAACGGGCTATGCCCCAAGACGCCGGGGTTTGATTGGGTCGCGACCCGCTGCTATAATACGCGCCCATACCTTTGTTTACAATTTTTTGTAAAACCGCCTTTGGACATCCGGTTCTTATCGACAATGTACGATTGACGACCAGCGGGTCTAGGTGGTATAGTTGCTTTACTTTGTTCAAATGCTTCGACAATTTCCCTCGGAACGACTGTAGTTTTTTACGCGTATGAAATATATGTTTTTTGTATAATCGTTTGGATTTGGCTATTTCTTTTTGTTGTAGGTCTTTATTTTTGTTGGTCAAGTGCGTAGGAATATACATTCTTTAAATAACGATATAAAAAAATAAGTAATGTGCTATGTATATGCCGAATGAAATATTATTAATTCAAACGGTTCAAATCGCACCGTTTCGTATATTGATTACGGCATTAAAAGACATTTTATTGGAGACCAATATAACCTTCCAAAAAGACGGTATGCGAATTGTAAACATGGACAAATCACATACTATATTAGTTCATTTACATTTACATAGCGAACATTTTGAACGATTTATATGTAACAAAGACAAGATCATCATCGGCGTCAATATGTCTCATTTTTTCAAATTGATAAATACCATCGACAACGAAGAAACTCTCAGTATATATATCGAAGAAGAAGATTATAACAGCGGTATTGTAGAAAATTTGACGCTTAAATTTGAAAATAAAACAAAAGAACAATATAAGATTCAGAAGTTAAAGCTGATTGAGCCCGACAACGAAGACCTCGATATTCCGCAAGTCAAATTTTCGTCTATCATTAATTTGCCCTCGTCGGATTTTCAAAAAATTATCCGCGACTTAAACGTAATATCCGAAAAACTGGAAATCAAATCCATCAACAATCAACTTATTTTTAAATGCGTAGGACCGTTTGCGAGTGCTGAAATTATACGCAGTGAATCGGAAGAAATGAGTATGGTAAAAAAAACAGATAAAATTATTCAAGGATTTTATTCGTTAAAAAATCTGAATTATTTTATCAAATGTACAAATTTATGCAATCAAATCGAAATCTATTTGGACAACGATCTACCTCTTATCATTAAATATAACGTGGCGTCTCTTGGAGAAATCAAGTTGGGTTTATCTCCTATACCTGGTTAATTTTTTCTTGCCCGCCTTGCCTGCGTTGCCCGCCTTGCCTGCGTTGCCCGCCTTGCCTGCGTTGCCCGCCTTGCCCGCTTTGCACGCGTTGCCCGCGTTGCCCGCCTTGCCTGCGTTGCCCGCGTTGCCCGCGTTGCCTGCGTTGCCCTTTTATTGGCGTTTTGCTTTTTTATTTTTTGGATTTCGACCCATATGGTTTTCAAATTTTTGTCATTTATATACGAGTCTGAATATAGTTTGACATCCTCCACATTCTCTATAAATTGAAACAACGGTTTCAGATGCGACATATGCTTCTTTATATAGTCGGTTTGATGTTTATTGGCACCTCGCCTAATTATTTTCTGTATTTCGTCAAATATGGTTCTCAAATTTGTGTCATTTATATTCTTGTCCGAGTAATCTTTCACATCGCTTACATTACTTATAATATCATAATAATCTTCCATGTCGGTTACGCGTTTCCTTATATAGTCGGAATTTGCGTTCGCGTGATAGTCTGGGTCTATGTATCTCGGTGCCAGCTCGGCTTGTCTTGGTGCTAGCTCCTCGGCTTGTCTCGGGTCTTGCCTTGGCGCTAGCTCGTCTTGTCTTGGTATAAGAGAATACCAGCACTCGTAAGTAATTTTGCCGTGTTTGTTTTTATCGACTAAAAACCCTGGTTCGGACAATTGCGGGTCTTTGTAAAATGTGCCTCCTCCTAAAACGATAAATTCTTTTTCCTCTGATTTACTTACTATCTTTCGCCCTATATATTTATTCACATTTAATACAGGTACATTTAATATATGAATCACAAACAAACAACACTCCCCATCCGTAAATCCGGCGGAGGCTTGTTGGCTATCGCTAGACGTGGAAAACCACTTCCGAAACGATGGGTTTATAATATGTTTATCTTGTCCTCTATATAAAGTCATAGACACCGGGGGTTGTTCGAGACAAAACGAATGTATGGAGTTTAATATTTTATTACTCACACTTTGGTTCAGAACCCAATCCATTAAATCATTCTCTGTATTTGAATCTATTCTTATTTCTTGCGCCATATAATACTACAATATTAATCCCATAACTTAAATATGTTTGTATTTTTTTCTTAGTTTTTTTATTTTCTTAGTCGGGTGTTTATCTTTTGTAAATACCATAAACGGTACATTTATTTTATGGGTCGGTTGTTTTGCTAATTCTATCATTGTACGTCGTGTTTTAGGTTTCAAAAATCTCCATATATACGGCATTTTTTTATGCAATAATTCCGCATCTACGGATATGGTTTTTTTCGTTTTTTTACGATGCGTATTTATACATCGCGCTTGAAGCCATTTGGGGTTATGCGACCTATTACAATATCCCCACGATTTAGACGCGCCGTTTTTATTATTCGAACAATATTCAGGTCTACATTTTTTATCAGATGATCCGCAATCCATATTGGAACATTTCATTTATATAGTATGTATAAATTAATACTCGTGTTTCTTAAATAAGCACCCTTTGTAGTCCACCCCTTTGATCGCTTTAAATATATTGGTATTGGTGTATTGACAGTTGTCCATCCATATTTTTAAAATACAAAAGGTTTTTTTGGGAGACACGCTAATGCCATTCAAATGTTTTAAAATATCCTTGTCTTTGACCAGTTCGCCGCCGATTACATGATATAAGATTTGCTTCCATACATAATCAATGTCTTTATTATGTATTTTAAATGAAAAACTACCACCGTTCCTATTATTGGGTTCTTCCCATAAAGGTTGAATATCGTCTTTCATTAAAAAAACCAATGATTTCTTCAATAATTCACTTCCTAAGGCGTGATTTAAGGAGACAATGGATTGTAAACATTCACATTTTAATAATTTATAATAACTTTCATAACTCCAATCGGTGGAATTTTGTAAATGAATATAAAAAGTCCAGGGTGTCCATAATTCACCCATAATACTTATATAGTATATTTTTTTAAATATAAAAAATATGTATAAATAGATACGATTATACTTTCAATCGTTTGGACGTTTGGACGTATGCGTCGGCGGGCATCTTGAACGCTACAACAGAGACCGGTTCTTTTGGAACAATATACTTAAAATATGTATTAAAATCAACCACATTCACCGTTTGAGTGCTCGACGTTCGTTCGTATACTTTGCTTTGAATGTCCAAAAAGTTGTCTTTGTACATCACTTTGTCTCTCCGATAAAACAAATCTTTATAATCATACATCTTGGGGACAAGATGATAGACCGTCCAAGTATACCAGACACATTCTACGATATAGTGCGTGCTTTCCATAGTTATAATATCTAACTATAAAATAAAAATTCAATTTATAAGGTAGCCTTTTACTCTTTCAGACGGATTGACACCAAATACAAAAAATATAATAAAGGTCGTATACGTATACATAATCATGGGGATAAAGACCAAAAGCCACGCGATCACTCTCATATTTTGGAGACAAAACAATTGCAACAACATCGTAAACATTACCCCAATCAACAATTTGGTCATAGCCTCTTTATAATGTTCTTGTGCGGTTTCTGTGACGACGTGTGCGAATACAAGAATAATAGACAATAAGGCGGGCGAACATAAACTCACAAATAGCATAGTATAGTAGTATATTATATTTATCGGCGCTTTGTTTTCCGTTTCTTTTTCTTTTTCTTCATAGTCCGCCCAGCGTTATGAAACAAGGGTTTTAAATCTTTATTTTCATAGCTTTCGTCGTTTAATAACCGATAGACCTTAGAATCTGTATTTGATTGACAATGATTTGCGCTGACATAGTCCGCGAGATCTAAGGTAATACCTACCGGTGTATTCTTAAACGAAGCTGTTTTTTCTAAGGTGCGACCCGTGTCGATGATCTCAAACAATCGCATACCAGCATTAAACATAGAATATAAATAAGTACACGGGATTAAAAAGGGCGATGGCGCGTTTAATTTGATATACAATTCGTTATAATCATAGTCGCGTTCAGGGCATTCGTACATCCAATAATCCGTGTTGCTTAAAGTTTGCTGTAAATCTTCTTCCGTAAAATGGTGATAGATGTCGCCGAATTTGAAAACAAACAACCCTTGGTCGAGTGCTATTTGAACCTGGCTATTTTCGCCCATAATAATGTCGACCGTTTCTGCTGCGGGGTCGTAGTCTATTTTTCCAGAAAAATCGTCGGGCTTGTCTATCGTATGGGACAGATGTATGATTTCATATTCTTTGTTAAAATAATAATCGTATTTTATCTTTGTTTGGAATTCGTTTATGTCTTCGCGGACGCTGGCTATATACTTTTGTAAGATCTCATAGTCCGTGTGTTTGTCCGACGAATCCATCCAGGGGGTTACGTCTTCGTCTTGTGTTTTAATATAAGGTTCTTTGGTAAGTTTAAAATAGGTCTGTGTAAGCCGTTTGGCTTCACTTAGATTTGATAGGTCCGCCCCCCAGTCTTCGTATAGGCGTTCAAACCGATTATACAAATTCTCGTCTAAAGTAGAGGTTTCTAAAAACTGCCTGACACCTTCTTCTATGGAAGGATGATACATGGTTTTATTATTTTCCCGTATCAAAAAGACGAGCAGTTTTTGTAAATATGCTTTATGAAAACGCCTCTTATAGTTTATCAGCATTCGGTCTGCGTCTTTTTTTATTTGTGTGTTCAACAAGTGCCTTATCAATAAATATTCTTCCCCTACATGGGTCTCTAGTGTTTCCTCAAAGTCAGCTAATGTAAACGCTCTTTTATTTTTTTGTAACATATATAGAAAAGTGACTTTCATATAATTGTCGGTCAAGGGCAATCGAAACAAACTTTGGTCCATTATAAACAGTATATCCACCAGACGTTTTACAATAAATTCCTCTTCTCGAAGAATGCTCTTTTGTTTGGGGATGCCGATGATTTTATATCCTTGGTCGGTATACAAGGCAACCTTGTCCGCCTTGTCAGAAGCCTCGCCTACCTTTATCTTGATCCGGTCGTAATTGTCTTGACTGGTTGTATACATATGCTTTCCGTCAAAGTATACTCGGAGGAACGACAATGGAAAATGACCTAGGGATTCGGATATGTCTTCTATTATAAATATATTTATTTTCAAAGATAGTATTTTAAAGGTATATCTTAGTAGATGGTGTTGGTCTGAATCCTCGGGATAAGTATCTATGATATCGGGGATGTCATTTTTTTGTTCGTTTCGGAGAATACTGGTAAAAGTCAAATAATATTTGCTTACGACATAGACGTCTACGTCGTGCAGTTCTTCGTGACGGTTGATATACGCTAAGGCGGCATCTCCTGCTATATACGACTTGGTTTTTTCTAAGGCTGAAAATAAATAATTCAATTCTATTACATTGGTCTCTTGTAATCGTAATTCCAAATAATATTTAAAGTCTATTTCTTCGGGTATTTTATACATATATATTCGTATGATTTAAAACATTTTTCCCAATATATGAGGTCTTTCTTTCTCTTTTTGCTTAAAAATAGACATTTTTTGCGTCGTAGGGTTTTCTCTAAAACTGCATACAAAATCAGTGACCTGTAACATATTGTCTTCTTTGTTGTATTTTACATTTTGTAAAGTATCTAATCCGTCGCGTACGTATTCCAGGTCTTTGTTGGTTATTCTGCCTTTCGAAATGGTGCGGGTTAATCCGTCCATAAAATGTAATATATTCATATTGCCAATGGCGTAAAAGCTGTCTCGATTTATGGTAAGGTTATCTTTCACGGCTCGATTATAAATAACATTGTCTTCGAATCCCCACGCCCAAAAAGACGGGAAGCCGTTGATACGCTCAAAGTCTTCGCCTTTAATAGAAAACATACCCCCCAAACAAAACGTAAATCCATAAAAGTGTTTTATCACGTTCTTTTCGGTCGTATAATCTAACAGACCTTTCTTATAGGGCAACGTATCAATGTCGTGGAATACGAATGTAATGTCCTTATAATTAAAATAGGTATCTTTAGCATATAAAAAACCAATGTTTTTCATGGCGCCTCGATTGAAAGGGCGGTTGTCTTTTTGATGGACGAATATAATTTCATAGTTATAGTCTTCTAACACGTACGCCATATGTCTCAAAAAATAAAATTTATGTTGTTCTCTGTCCCTATATGGGACGATAAATATAATATCCACCATATCATAGTATATTATATTTTTGTTTAATTTGTTCCGGCAAAAACATTTTTTCATGGGTTTCCAACTTTTTGAAACATTTGTTAATGGTTACTTCGCTGATTTGACTGAATTCATGAATGGTTTTTTTACTTACATTTAAATTACATTTTTGACACACAAAATAAAGGATACCCGTTGAAATAGAATGCGGCGTATTCTCGGAAATCAATCGTCTTGATTCTACGATCGAGGCTATGAACAAGCACAATTGGGTCAATTCAAAATTCATACCTAATTTACTGCAATATCGGTTGATAAACGACGAAGGTGTGCTGTTGTTCAGGCAAGTCTTCTCTTCTAAATCTTCTTCCAAGTCGTTTAATATACTCAGCGCATTTTTACACCCTTTGGTCGCGCTGGTATTGTCTAAATGAAAGACCGTCGCAATTTCGCGTGGGGTGCGAGGGTTGCCGTTTACACTAAACGAAATATAGATGGACGCCGCCAACAATCCGTCGCGGTTCAATCCGCGGTAGGTTTTTTTATTGGATATTCGGTCGTAATATCGAATGGCGTCTTGTATGATGAGTTTTGACACGCCACCTTTGCTGGCTAAATTTGTAATGATTTGAAAATCTTCGTATTTAGACTTTTCTTTGTAGGGCATCGACTGCCATTCGGTATATCGCCGAATTTTTCGCATTTCATACGTGGACCGATTGTTACATATGATCCTACACCCAAAGGACGATTCTTTTAACAACGGGTTGATAGGCATCCCACACCGCGATGGGTCAGCCCCGCTGTGGTCGTCTGCCCCATAAAATCTCCATTCGGCACTGTGGTCAATGGTATCTTTTATTATAATTCCACACGCCCTATTGCTACAACAATAAAACCCCTCTTCCGTGATTTTAAGCAAACTCTTACACGACTTACAAAGGTCGTCAGGCGATTCTGCTTCCACGTTCTTTTTTTCACCGAATAATTCCCAGATGTCTTTATATTTATTCATTCATTCTATATAATTATATGTATTTAATTCAATTTTATTTTATACTATAACTATAATGGGTATATCTTCGTCTGTGCCGGAAAAAGTCGAGGAAAGCGACCTAAGCAATCTACCGGAACAAATAGACGATATTGCGATCTCTTATATTTTAACACAAAATACAATTGATTTAATCCGATTAGGAGACAAGGACTATTACGACAATATGATCGTATTAACTAGCGGAATCTTAAGTAAACGGTTAAATAAATTAGAGTTAGGCTTCTTAAACAAACGAATACAACACGGGCAACCTATTTTTGTCTCGGACAAATCGGACATGAGTCATTTAATACCCAAAAACGATGCGATGAAAAAACATATGTTGCGGAATATTTCAAAGTATTATATGAAAATAATCACCGTCTATAGCGCTGTCGTATCGACCATGGACCCGCAATATTTTTACGAAGACGAAGACGGAAACAGAAGCACTTTTTATTTAAAAGATTTCAAGGACTACAAATACATTCCACGAAACGCAAAACCCCGAATTAGTCAAATGACCAATCCTCTGAATTTATGCCGTAAACGTCTCAATATTCTAAAAAATAAATTAAGCATCGGGGAAGATAGCATCACTATAAACCCCGGTGAAAAGTTATGTTCAATGGACGGACCGTCTAAACGATTGAACGAAGAGATTGGTATCAAAGAATTAGATTTATTGTATTACGATTTATACGACAATGAAAATAAAAAGTGGGGCAAAATGAGTAAAAAAATGAAGAAAAAATACAACCGAGATTTAACTATATTTTATCAAATATTTACGGGTAAAAAAACCAAGCCGTCCGATATAAAATCGTTTCGCGATATAGAAATGTTGGATTTTAACACGTTTGACAAATGTAACAAGGATGATTTTATAAAAGAGTTGATTGTCCCGAAAGATGGACAACTCATTAAATCGTATCTGGATAAAATATATATTATACAAGACCACACGCAAAGCACCAAAATCAAACTAATGAATATATTGAAAAAGTTATTTATCTCCAATGGGAGCGACTATAAATTGAACCCCGATTTAACATTGGATTCCGTGATAGCGATTGAAAAAGACACGAGAGAAGCAATTATGTATCTCTATACGACTTGCGAGAAATATTTCATACAAGCGCTGCTTATTTTTGAAAAAATATACGAAGAAAATACTTACAATTTGAATGCCCAACGAAACAACAATATGAATAGCGCTTTCGTTGTACCGGATGTTTTGGCAAATTCCAATAGCGCACCCAACAATATCGGTCTCAATCCCAACGGTCTCAATAGCGGTATCAATCCCCCCAATCTTCTCAATACAGGTCTCAATAGCGGTCTCAATCCAAGCGGTCTCAATACAGGTCTCAATCCCCTCAATCCCCTCAATAGCGGTCTCAATCCAAGCGGTCTCAATACCGGTGTCAATCCCCTCAATCCCCTCAATAGCGGTCTCAATAGCGGTGTCAATTATCCAAACGTTCTCAATAGCGGTCTCAGTGGTATCAATCCTCCAAACGTTCTCAATCCTCCCAACAATAGCGGACTCATCCAATCGAATGTCTCTACAGATAGTATGCCCATTTCGTATTCACCACAACCAAACGGAGCGTTTAAGGAATTGGGTGCTGTGAACCCCGAGATTATAGGCACATTTAACCAACCTGCACAAGTCGACACGGAACCTCCTGGAAGATTTAATCCAACCGATACGCCGGCAAACCCAATGAATCCGGCGAATTCTGTAGAGACACCCGAAAACCCATTTAACCAAATGAAACCGGTGAATTCTGTAGATACACCCGAAAACCCATTTAACCAAATGAAACCGGTGAATTCTGTAGATACACCCATCACACCTGTGACGCCGCCTGATGCGCCCGGATTACAACCGATACTCCCTGACTTACCTGGTGCACCGATAGTCCCCGCACCTGGCGCACCAATAGTCCCCGCACCTGGCGCACCAATAGCC
>Ga0209815_1001135_pt1 | contig 18197 bp, 18 predicted proteins | sample CoawatmetaG00DNA_FD_187507 | JGI IMG/M metagenome (GOLD analysis project Ga0209815, IMG submission 187507) | Marine microbial communities from the West Antarctic Peninsula - Coastal water metaG002-DNA (SPAdes) (version 2) | ecosystem: Environmental > Aquatic > Marine > Coastal ...
TAAGGATGAAGACAAATGGGAAAAGGATGACAATAAAACCAAATTACGTAAGGCAGTCAAAGGAGTAGCCTACAAAAATGAACGAATGCGTCCAGTATGGTATGATTCAACCCCGGATGTGGGTATCATGGGAACAGAAAACTATGAAAAGTTCTTCAAATATTCAGAATCATCACTAGGTGGGTGTGGTAGAGAAGAAACCGAATTGTTTGAAGATAAAGTGATGAAGAATGTTATGAAAGAAGTAACTATTGATAAAATAAAGGCAATTGAATAAAGTAATTATTTTAGCCATATAGTGTATAACAATGTCTATATCGGCAACTAACGAGTTTATTGATGTATGCATGAAAGCTGATAAAGCACTACGCGAAGTAGAAGAGTTATACAACCAGTATCAAGACTTTTTAGATAAACGGGAGTTGCGTAAAGACAGTAAAGCAATGGAATTTCTATCACTTTATCAATATGACATATACAAAGAAGTGAGTGATTCACTATATGGAGCAGGAAAAAAGAAAAAGTATACGAAACGTAGAAAGACGAAGGGACGAAATAAAACACGTTCAAAAAGATAAATAGTAAGTAATAATTTTTATTTACTATTTCAAGGTATAATTATATATTTATGCCTCAGTAGGCATAGGTTGATTATTCTGAGACCCGCGTTTATTGCGACGTACAGTGACGAATTCATCGGTCTCTGGTGTGGTTCGTGAAACACTACGGGTCTCACACATGAGTTCACCTCCAGATATACCAGTAACTGACATTGCCTTATATTCGTGTGAACCAGAGTCGGGTTTAACGAGGTCAAACTCAACATACTCGCCCTGAACCATATATTTATACTGTGAGTTAGTGACTTTAATGGCGGTAAAGTGTGTAAAAATATCCTTTCCATTATAATCACCCTTTTCGCTGACTGTAATAAACCCATATCCAGCCTTATTATTAAACCATTTTACCTTACCAATAACTCCTTGTTTGATTGTTTCTCCTGTAGTCTCCATAATACTATTGTATATGTATTCATTCACAAATCTGTTTATACCCTTTATTGAAGGTATAATTATATGGAGTAATTATATATTTACATAATGTTGATGCGTAAAATGATGTCAATTGTGTTTTTATTATTAGTATTAATAATATCTTTAGGCGTAAGTGTGTATATGGAATCAACCAAGGTTGTAAATGAGGGTATGGAAAATGAAATAATGGAGGAGGATATGCCTGCTGAGGAGATGCCTGCTGAGGAGATGCCTGCTGAGGAGATGCCTGCCGAAGAGATGCCTGCCGAAGAGATGCCTGCTGATAAAGCCGCATCTGGAGAGGACTCTACATTTGACGTAACCCCTATGGAGGGTTCTTGCACTGAAACCATGTCAAACTATAATTAAAACATTTTTAGAATAGCCGCATAATTTGGTAATTCTTCATATTTTAAAGTATATACGTATTTCAAGTAATTTTGTAAACTGGTGTCAAGTGTATCAGAAGCCAAGAGAATATTAGATAGTTTTTTCATTTCCAGTCGTAATATATTTTTAGAATGATATATGTTGGTTTCATTATATTCGTCATTAATACTAATATCATCTTCTATATTTTCCCACGATAGTCGTCTTTCGTGTAAAAATAAATATAAGTAGCCAAGTGAAATGAGATCATCGCGTCTAGATGCCATAGAACCCGAATGAACGTTATAACTAACATACTTTGGACTTCCTATAATATCCTCGCTACAATCATCAGTTACGTGTTCTCCTTCATCATCAATAAAAAAGGTAGAAAATCCAAAATCGATTAGATACAATTCACCAGCCTTAACCATAATATTTTGCGGCTTTATATCACGATGTATTACTCCATTATCGTGTATTGAACTGAGAATATTAACAATTTGGTATATAATAGAGTTGATTTTAGATATAGATAATTTCTCTTTGGTAATGATGTAATCATATAACGAACAATCGTATAATGACATAACGAGACACGTATTTTCGCGATATGTTCCAAACCAACACACTGCTGGTATATTTCGCGTATCTCGTTCATATAGATATTTAAGTATAGTAGTTTCGTGTCGTAATAATTTAATATTAGATTGTATATTCTCAAACTTAATTGCTACATCAGTATTGTTTTTGTAGTGTTTACCTTTATAAACCGACCCAAACTTACCATTACCCAGTTTTTCATATAAATTATATCTTTTTCCTATTAGTTCATTCATCTACTATGTATATTGTGAATCGTTTATTATATTTCCATAATATATAGTGAAAATGTTATCATATAAACTTCTGGATAATATAACGGATACAATAGGTAAATATTATGGAATATTACCAACTATATTATTAATAGCATACGGACTTATATTTATTGGTGTCATATACATAAACTCCGAGTATTTGTATGCGTTTAAAACCGTAATGCAATTGATAGTTTGTATATTTTTAATATATAGGTTCCATCCGTATCGAAAACATATACTACAAAAATACGACGCCCAAATAATTTTTAGCAGCGCGATGTTTTTATTAGTGAATATAAGTGCGGTAGCGGTAGCAAATCAGATAATAACTCCAATAGGCGATTCATTGACGATTATGTCAGACCTTCCATTGGACGAATTGGCGAATGTAGTGGAAGTAATGTAAATGATATGAAGAGAATATACTTTATATCATTAGTTTATAGAATGGAAACCCAAAATATTAATCAAATTTTTGAAGACGCATTAAGCGACCCTTCATTATTGTCAACATTGGATATAGATAATTTATTAGAATCTATTGAAAATACCAAAAATGACTATCTTGACAATAAAACCACAAGTGATATAACAACTGAAATACAGAATAAAATAGACGAAATCGGCATATCAGGAGATGATAAAGATGTGATATTAAAAAAATTAAACGGTTATAGATTCGTAGATGAAATACACGAATTACATAAAGGAAAGATGGTAAGATGGATAAGAAACGAGACTGTAAAATTAACAAATGGCGGTATCGTAACTGATATAAAGTTTTTAGATAATGGAGTTCATGTATTATGTATGAATAATCAACGACGATTTATTCAATATAAATATGATGACTGTTATACATTTCAGAAGATGAGTGTCGAAGAACAACTGATACTTATGGCTTACGAAGAATTATCGTAAATTTTTGCGAGTGGTGTGCCCCATATTCATTCTATTTTTTTGAGTTCTCTTACGTTTAGTAGTTAGATAAAAAAATTCCTTCAAATGATACATTATTTTTTGTGCGACTATAATATCTCGTTTTAAATCTTGAACCATAGGGTTACCATTTGTGATATGATTACGTTTTATAAAATAATCAGCTATAAAACCGTGAAGTGTATGTGGGTCAGATTGTCGTGTAAGTTTATTATAAATATCAGAATTAACAAAGCGTTTGATGATTTCTTGTGTAGACAAGTGATGTGTGTATGAATATGGTTGAATATAATAGACGCGGTCAGATTTCATATCTTTATATTCAGAATTATCTATAAAACATACTTCTGTTTTTACAGGAAGAAGCGTACACTTAATAAAATCCGTGAACGTTTTAGATGTGCTCGTTCTATGTAGTTCTATTCGTTTATCACCAATTCGAAATGCCCGTATAATTTTATCAAAAATGGGAATATTAGTATTTAACTTATAATTAAAATAGGTTGAAATCAAATCGGTCCAATTATGATTGCATTGATTATTCGTATATATAAATATTTGTTTGCATTGACCTGATTTTTTTTTCTGTATTAGAAATTCAAGAATATGTATGATACCATATCTTAGAAATTCTGGATATAGGTCTAACATAGTATTAAAGTCAATCGGAGTATACTTTTTTGTAAAATGTTGTAACGCCGACCATAATATTTCTAAATCAGTAAATGACCCAAGTGTTTCATCCAAATCAAAAGCTATAACGCGTCCATGCGATTTTGTCCGTTTTTTATCATAATATTTTCCTTTATATAATTGTATTTCGTTTATTGTTTCATCATCATATATCATATACAATAAATATTGATAAAAATAGATTCATATATATTTATCAATGACATTTTTATACCCCTGTAGACCCAAATCCTCCACTTCCACGTTCGGTAGTATCATTTATTTCATCAACTACGCGGATATAGACAGGACATAACGAGGGATGACAAATCTGGAGAAGTCGTGTATGTTGAATCACATTGTAAGATGTATCATCACTAGAAGGTAACCATCTAAATGCTCCTATCAGATTTCCACGATATCCAGCATCTATAATACCAGTGTGATTCGCAAGCATTAATGGAGTTTTTGAAAGACTTGAGCGAGGATATGTATAGAATCCACACCCGATGTCGGTCATAGTTGTTGTATCGCAGTAAACCATCTTAGTTTTAATTTGCATATCAATAAATTTAGTTTCAAAATGCTTATCAAATTTTACATCTTCTGGAACATATAGGTCAACCCCTGAATCTGGATATGCTGATGTAAACATTTTGTCATTATGAGACACACTTAGATTTATATATTTTTTGTTTAGTTCATCATTGTCCGTGCTAATATACAACACCGCATAATTAGGAACACTATTAGATGAGTGTAATGTTTTTCTATACTTTGCGATTTCTTCAATCTTGTAATACAACCCAGTATCAAATGCCGACATGATTATAATAATATACACGAACAATGTCTATATTATTTTCAAAAAGAATTATTTCATTTGTTTGAATTGTTTCCAAGATACAGGCTTTCCTACTGACATGGGTTCATTGTCTCCTTCGTGCTCTTTATCCAGTTTATCTAATTTCTTAGTAGCACTATCGACATAAAGCTCTTTTAGCACTTTTCCAACCATAACCGACCCTTCGTGTTGGTCCACTTTCGAATCTTCAATTAGTTTCAATACAGTAAGGAGTTTAGTCATAATTGTTAGGTCAAGTTCATCCTTGACTAGCTTATTGAATATATCAGTATAATTTGCGTATAAAAACTTACACTCATTTTGGCACAGTATAATAAAATCATCATTTTTCATATCAGTATGAGTATTTTTGAATGTATCCAATTTACGAATGTCATCCCTCATTAATACACTGTGTTTCAGACGTCTTATGTTTTCGGTATTATCGTCGCAATCCGATTCATTAATCATCTTTTTCAAATTAAGGCGTTCATCATTTGTTAATCCTGACATAAAAACTTATTAATAGTATGGTTATAGATAAGTGTTTATGTCCGTTTGCGACAAATAACTTTAGTGAGTGAACAAAATATGTGTTATTATATAAATGAATTGGGGATATATATTTCTTGCCGCAATAATATACGTAGTGATTATAGGTTGTTTATGTAGTTCTATACGTGTAGTACCATATAGCACGGACCTAGCATATACTAACGTAACCGAAAGCTTTGTCGACCGGAATTCTACAAACAATTTTGCTACTTCTCTAGGGATGGAACCAGAGCCAGTGTTATGTAAAAAAGTCCACGGTTTCAAGGATTTGCAATGTTGTCCTAATGCCAAATCTCAAAAAATAGACCCTTTTGGATTAACAAAAGGAAAACCTGGCTGTGATGGAGTAGGGTTATTTAATTCTTCTGGAGCATTATGTTTAAACGAGAGCCAACTTAGATTATTAAAAACCCGTGGAGGTAATATGGAATTACCTGAATCTCAAATTGGTCCATAGTCAATATTTTATACCATATCAAGTGATATGGTATAAAATTGAATACAAAATTACTTATTATATTATTAACAATTAATATAATAAAGTCAAAATGACAATTACCCGTGATACTAAATTTAAATTAGCATTTGATAGCCTTGTAAAGGATGTAATAGGGGTGACTGAGTATACTTTGGAAAATCTCACCAAAAATAAATCAGAATCAATGCATACATATAGTTTTAGTATTCCCGAACAAATAGTGGTTATTGGGTTTATTGACCGTAATGGAATTACTCATACAGGGGTTGATGCTGCTAATATGAGTATTCCAGGCGACCAAGATGAAATAAAAAATGAATATATTCCCGAAACCGAAACTTTTAAAACACAATTTGCTGCTACATTTGACCCATATAAAGATGAGGTGACAATCCCTGCGATGAGACCAAACCTACCTCCATATACATACGCGAAAAGTTATGTTAGTATAGACAGATGTGAAGTGAATAATCAAACTGGCGATATAGAAGGAAAGCTATATGTGGTATATCATAAAAAACATATTCCATATTACGTAGAAAAAGACGATAGTGTATTTGAAAAGAAATATAGTGTGTTACTTCGTCGGTTTAATTATGCTAATAATAAGTTAAATATAGCATTAACTGATATAGACGAACTACAAGATGATTTGCTATATAACGAACGTAAATTAAGACTATCCAAGAAATTTTTATATCGTGAAACTAATAATAATAAATTAAGTGAAACTAATCTAATTAATAAACTACGCGATGCTTATCACAAGCTAGATACAAAAGAAGATTGCCCGGTATGTTATGAAACTATTGAAAATGAGAATTTAATAATTCCGAGATGTGCTCATTATATATGTAATGCGTGCCATCCTCGGTGTAATTCTTGTTGCCCTGTATGTCGTGTTAGTTATAACGCATTATTAGATGTGTAATTCGAAACTCAATAAAAAAAATGTATAAATTGTATTTTTTATTGTGCTTCTCTCCAAATCAAGTCTCCCATAATAGTAATATTATCGAACATTGTCTTTAGGGTTACATATTCAGTCCACAGTGATTACAATATTTAATTTGTTGTGTATTTTCTTCGTTAATATCAATATAATCTTCTATTATTTCTGTATGTTTGCAAAACTGTTTTAAATAATTGTTGATAGAACATACAATCTCGTTGTAATCGGCGTTTCTTTTATCATATGCCAGACGTTCAATATGAATCTTAGCTTCAGCTATATGTAATATATCTTCAGATGGTTCCATCGTTACTAGCATAATATAATAGTAGTTTTTATGTTATTGTATTATATTCAAATGGCATAAAGTTATGGTGCTATACTATTATATTCAAATGGCATCATCAATCAATGGAATGAGACCTAAATCTGATAATTGGTCGGTAGAACAACTAGTTAACCTAATAAACCAAAAACGCATTCGAAATCCAAAATGTCAAAGAAGGAAGAAATGGGGTAAACATCCGATAACTAATTCCAAGAAATCAAATTATCACGATTATATCAAATTTCTATATGATACTTGTTATTCAGTTGAAGCTATCACTATTGCAAAGTACATTGAAGATAAAGAAGAAATTTATGTAAATATAGACGGTAATAATCGAATAAATGCTATAGTGTATTTTTATAACCATCCACTAGATATATTTCGCAATAATTTTCACGAGCTCCGTTATTCAGGGGCCAAACACACAGCATTTATTCAGATGTTATCGGATATAAATTACCCAACATTTATGGGAATACGAAGAATGACTCGTTATATAAACCGTTTAAAGAACGAAGAATTAAGTTCTTATTGGAAAAGTTTGGATGACGACATGATTGAATACATTGAAGATGAAGTGGAAATCGTGCAATCTGTATTAAAGATTTCGGGTGGTGAATTTTTCCACACTAATGTGTTTATGAATTTGGTGATATTTAATAATCCGTCAACCGACCAATTATCTCAAATTTTTTCAAACATTAACATGAATAGTAATCCATTATCATCAAACGATATATTGGCAGCAACTTTATTATGTGCGAATGAATTCAATCTTGATTTTGATCCTTTTCTAAAAACAAATCTATACGGGCAATTGAATAAATATTACAATGAACGACAAGAAGATGAAATCTTAGAATGCTACCATCCCGATAACAGTATTGAAAAAATGAACGGAACCGAATTCTTGATATCATTCCAAAATTACTGCTCTGAGAAATACCAACTAATACCGAATTTTGAGTCAGATACAACTGAAGGAACCGGTGTCTTTCATAAATTATTTGATTTATCCATTGTATTTTACGGATTACACCCGAGTAATTTTACAACCGAAAACATACAGCATTTCAGCGAATCAATTATAAAATCATTGGAAGTATTAAGTTCAATTGTGAATAAAGTGTGCCCTCCGACAATTGATTTATATCATTTCAAACAAGATTCTCAATTAACATTGAAAAAGACACCTTTAATCGTTCTAATTGTAACCACAATTAAGTTATTGGAATTAGTGAATGATACTAAGATTTCCGAACAGAAGATGCATACTATATTAAAACGGACAATATGCTACCATTATTTATTGGACTATCTACCCAAAGACAAACGCGATAAATATACGGTAAATGATGATATTAGGTGTCAAGTCGGGGGCAAAGCAATTCAAACCAAAGTGAATAACATAATACAAAAACCCGAACAAGTCGGTCATACTATAACCGAACAACTAATGACTGGATTATTTAAAGATATAGTAGAGTATTATAATCAACCATATAAATGCGAAGACCGTCCAAAGCGACGTCGTGGGTTATCATTCCCTTACAGATTACTTTTAAGTTTATATTATAACAACCGAGTCCCCTATGTTTATACTCAAAAGAAGCAAAACATAGACCACGTGTTTGTATTTTCATCTAGTTGGGAGAATGATAATAAAATAGATTTGGACCGCATTGGTAATTTGATATTAATTGATGGTGAATTGAATAATAAACGTAGTAATAACTCTATCCAATATTATTACGATACCGTTCCTGATTTGATGAATTGTTTGAATTATCCAAGTATAGAAACATATGACAGCGTGGTAACGCACGATAAGAAATCTGTAACAATTCAAGACACTGAGAATTTTAAAAAAATAACGGGTAATATAGAAAATATGTATATTGAGAATGCTGTAAAATGTATATTTGATATGTAAATCCTGTATTTTTATCTTTTATTCATCATCATTTTCATCACATAAGTTACATTTTAGCCACTGACCTCTTGGCTCATATTCTTCTTCATTCACGCAAAAATAAAAAAGAGGTATTACCCCCTTTTTTATTTTTTTAATTGTTTTTAACATAATAAATTACACATACATTGCTAAGAAACTTTGATTTTGCTCCTTATCGTCCGCAGTATGAATGAGTATGTCGGCTTCCTTTGGTGTTACTGTAAATGGAAATGTTACTTCCAACTTAATATCCTTACCAAATAAAGGTGTGTCTTTCTTCATAAGTCTAAAGAGGTTCAACTTGGTATGAATAATCTCCAAACATCTTTTAAGATTTCTAACACCATCCTCTTCCTTAGTCATACTTTCACTTGATACGATATGCTTAATTGTCTCATCTGGGATAATGACATCGCCTTCTTTGAAGTTGACTTGTTCGCGAATCTTGGGAAGAAGATATTTTCTTGAAATAATAACCTTCTCGGCAGCATCATATCCCTTAGTTTGAATACGATACATTCTATCACGAAGAATAGGGTTGACCTTGCTTTCGTCATTATAACTGAAGATAAATAGACACTTACTTAGGTCAAAATTCACCTCAGAGAAATACTTATCGTGGAACTCGCTGTTTTGAGAAGTATCTGTTAGATGGGTCAAAATACCGATAATTTCTTCGCCACGAGGAGTATCGCTAACCTTATCCAACTCATCAAAGTAAATCACCGGGTTCATCGACTTGCTATCAATTAAGGTTTGGACGATCTTTCCCCAACTACTTCCCTCATATGTATATGAGTGTCCTTCTAAGAAACTACTGTCGCCAGTTCCTCCAAGTGCGATGAATGCGAAGTCGCGACCAAGGATTTTACTAATACCTTCCTTTACAAGTGTAGTTTTACCTGTACCCATAGGACCTTTAATCGCAATAGCAGTACCCATAGCGGATGGGTTGGAAATCCATTGACCTACCATTTGCATGATTTGAAGCTTGGCATCGTTCAATCCATACACACAGTCGTCAAGTGTCGTAATAGCATTATCCATATAGTTGTGGCAGGCATCAACTCCATCTTCCATTGAGATTGATAGATTACGATAAATACCGAAAGGAATATGCATAAATGTATCTACCCAATTCTTAACTTTGAAGTATTCATTATCTCCAACTTCCATAGACTTTAACATACTTAATTTTTGCATAGCGACTGCTTTGAATTTAGCCGGCATATTTGTATCTAGAAGAGCTAATCTATAAGGCTTCTCAATATTAGTATGGGAATTAATTTCTTTCAAGTGTTTCATGACGGTAAGTTGTTCCTTATTTGAAAGCTTCTTCTTGAAGTAGTCAATCTCATTCGTTTGCTTTTTGTCAGCGTGAATTAATTTATGATAGTTCTTCGCATTTGTAACACGAGTGTTCTTTACAAGGTCTTTAATCGACTCATCGTAACCTTTGATAGCTTTTAACAAAACCTTACTCTTAGGGTTATTATTGAGTTTCTTTAACGTAGTATTCTTCAAATCAATCAACTCAAGGTAATCTTTTTCAGCATCTGCTAATTCAACCTCTTCGTCTGATGCCTCTTTATTTTTGTTATGTTTCTTAGATTTCTTAGATTTATGCTTTTTGTCGGACTGTTCGGTCTTAGGGAGTGCGAGTTCTTGATAATTTTCTTTCATAAATGTTTTCTCATCCTCACTATCACACTCAACGTCGTCATCATCTTCGTTATATTCCTCATTATCTTCGTCACCTTGTCCGTCAACTAGAAGAATATTATAAAATCCTCCATCATCTTCGTCATCATCATATTCTTCATCATAATCTTCATCTTCAGACGAAGAATCTTGTTTGTGTGACTTCTTATTTTGTTTCTTAGTTGAGCTGTGCTTCTCATTCTGATTTTTATTCGTATATTTTTTTTCAATCTTATCCGTAGTTTTTGAACGCTTGTTCATATACTTCGAAGGGAACATTTTGGAAACTAGTTTTTGTATTTCACCGCGACTAATGGAAGGTCCTTCTTCACTATCTTCTTCACTATCTTCTTCACTATCATCATTACTGTCTTCAGTTTCTTCAATGTCTTCTTCATCATTCTCTTCATGCTTCCTATGCTTTTTAGGAGGTTCGTAAGTAGAATCGCTTTCAGATTCCCATTCGTCTTCATCACTGCTTCCAGAATCAGAATCTTTGGACTTACGAAGCTTTCTCTTGTTTGTAGAAGACATATTCTTATTTGAATTCTTCTTAGAGGAAGTTTTATGGTCGGTAGTAGAGGGCATTATATTAGATTAAATCTATAATTTAAAGGGTTGTCTTAAATAGTATATGAAAATAATTTTCAATTTTTTTCAGAATATAGAAAATTGAAAAGAAGGGTATAAAAATATAAACAGTATAATTATAGGGTTTAATTGATTGCAATATGAATGAACCGAAACAACCTTCCAGAATCATTGGGGTACAGTTTAGTATGTTGTCACCGGAAGAGATTCGTAAGAACTCGGTGGTAGAAGTCACTACACGTGATACATACATAAACAATAAACCTGTCCCAAATGGTCTATTTGACTCGCGTATGGGGGTCTTAGAACCAGGTATAATTTGTCCGACGGATGGTCATACCTATATTGATACTCCTGGTTATTTTGGACATATTGAATTGGCGCGTCCGGTATTCTTCATTCAACATATCAAAGAAATAATGAAAATAAGCAAAACGATATGTTATAAGTGTAGTAAGTTACTAATAAATAAAAACGATCATAAACACGTGCTTGATATGCGGTCAGATAAAAGATGGAGTTATGTCTACGGTATTGCTTCTAAATTAAAACGTTGCGGTGAAGTTTCAGAAAATGGATGTGGTTGTAAACAGCCTAGTAGTATAAAACTAGAAGGCATGTCGACAATTATGGCAACTTGGGATAAGGTAGAAAATGACGATGGTGAAAATACCACAGTTCAACTTCGCCTAACCCCCGAGATTATTTTGAAAACCTTCCGTCGCATTTCTGATGAAGATGTGTCATTTATGGGGTTCAGTCCGAAATGGTCTCGTCCGGATTGGATGGTGTGTCAAGTATTACCGGTTCCTCCTCCTTCTATGCGTCCTTCTGTAAAGCACGACGCACAACAAAGGAGTGAAGATGATTTGACGCATATTTACAGTAACATTATCAAGTATAATCGTGATTTGGCTGATAAAATTGCGAATGAGGCTTCTACGAATGTGATTGAAGGCTTATCCACACAGCTTCAATATTTCATCGCAATGATTGTGAATAATAAGGTCAAGGGTGCGGATAGTTTGCGACAACGGTCTGGACGTCCTCTACAGTGTATTACTGGGCGTTTGAATAGTAAGGGTGGGCGTATTCGTGGTAATCTTATGGGTAAGCGTGTTGATTTCAGTGCTCGTTCTGTTATTACAGGTGACCCCAATTTGTCTATCCGACAATTAGGAGTTCCTATGAAGATTGCTATGAATATTACTAAGCCTATGACTGTGAATGACCGCAATCGCGACTTCTTGATGAAACTCGTTCAGAATGGTCCGGAAGAATATCCCGGTGCCAAGATTCTTGAACGAAAAAATGGTGAAAATATTTCACTAAGGTATGTAGACAGACTTTCTATACGTCTTGAAACTGGAGACATCGTTCACCGTCATATGATGGATGGAGATGCCATCCTCTTTAACAGACAACCGAGTCTTCATAGGATGAGTATGATGTGCCACATCGCTAAAATTATGAAGATAGGTGATACGTTTCGTATGAATGTTGCGGATACAAAACCTTACAATGCAGATTTTGATGGGGATAGATTTTGTCCCAAACAGGTGACCGCCCAATAAGTTGTAGATATACTTATTGGGGAAAACGGTGTAAGTTCTACTGGTAGGTGTATTTCGCATAGGTACATTTTACTAATATAATCATCTAGTCATTCTTTAAAATAATAATATAAATATAACTCGCTCTCTATAATAAAATAAAAATGATATTGGATATTGGTGAAAACGATAAAGTTGTTGGTCAAATATATAAAATGACTAATACTACAAATGGAAAGGTATATATAGGTCAAACACGTAGTCACAGATTAAACCATAATAAATATAGACCATTTGGATATTTGGGAAGGTTCAAAGACCATATTTCAGAATCAAAAGGCAATCAAAAAAATCAAAGTAGATATTTGAATTGCGCCTTACGAAAATATGAAGGACATAATTTTAAGTGTGAATTAATTCTTACGTGTGAAGTAAATGAATTAGATGAACTTGAAAAAAAGTCTATAATTGAATATGATTCAAAATATCCAAATGGCTATAATCTAACAGATGGTGGTAAAGGAACAAGAAATAATCAGGGTAAATTTATTTGGAGATTAGAGGCTCCTCCCAGAATTTCAAAACCTCAACCGAAAAGTGACTATACAAAACAGTTGATTTCTGAACGGTTAAAATCAGCTCTTGATAATGAAGAACATCGAGAGAAAATGATGAAGCTAACTCAGAAACAACATTTGGCAACAAAATATGACCGATTCAATGGTGTAGTAATAGTTGATGACGACATTGATAAGTATATTCGGGTTCTTAGAAACAATACGAATAATACTGAATACGTCCGTATCGTCATTGATAAAAAAAGAATCACAACTTTTGTAGGAAAACACGAACCAATAGATGAAATAAAAGAACGAGCGAAAAAATTTATATTAGATTTAAAAGAGTGGCAACGTAGCCAAATTGACGGGAATTTCTTTAGAGCCCATACTACCACCCCATAATGGAAACATAATGGGGGAACTCGGTTAATTGCCGAACCCAATGGTAAAAAAGTATGGGATTAGACAATCCGCAGCCAAGCTCCTAAGTCCGTTATGATAGGATATGGAGAAGGTTCAGAGACTAGACGGTTACGGGTCTTAAATGAAGGTTTAATCAACCGGATAAGGCACAAGGTATAGTCCGTCCCCTTAGGAGACTTTGGGGGTTTTGACAGCATATACGCAGTCAAAAAAAATGGAGATGAATATGCATATGCCACAAAATGTGTTGGCAGAAACAGAATTAAAAATATTAGCAGCGATCCCATATCAAGTAATAAGTCCTGCTTCAAACTCGCCGATTATCGGCATTTATCAAGACTCGTTATTGGGGTCTTATCGTTTTACTCGCCCTAACATTTCATTCACCCCACGTGATGCGATGAATTTACTGATGATGTATTCAAAGGTAGATGCGGTGGCACTTCGTAAATTAAGCGAAAATAACGGTGGAAAAATAAAAAACTTTGACATCCTAAGTCAGATCATGGCTCCCTTAACATTGAAGTTCAAGACGAAACTATTTGACGAAGATGAAGACTACGCAACATCAAATAACGTGTTAGAAATCCGCAACGGAAAGTATATTCGCGGACAAATAGAGAAGTCTGTATTAGGCTCTTCCACAAAGGGTATTCTCCACAGAACTTTCAATGATTTTGGAAATATGTCTGCTTGCGACTTCGTGGATGACCTTCAAAATATCATTACTGAATACATGAAGTCAAGTGCGTTCAGTGTAGGTATTAGTGATTTGGTTGCAAATAGAAAAACACAAGACTCGATTATTCACGAAATCGCAAAACAAAAACAAGAAGTTCAGTCCCTCATTGAGATGGTCCATAAGGGAACATTTGAAAATAATACTTCTCATACAAATCACGCACAGTTCGAAACCAGTGTGAATAACATCTTGAATAAGGCTACAGAACAAGCTGGTAAAATCAGTCGTAAATCTCTTGCCAAAGATAACCGTTTCGTCATGATTGTCAATTCCGGATCAAAGGGTACTCTTATCAATATTTCTCAGATGATTTCCTGTTTGGGTCAGACCAATGTTGATGGTAAGCGTATTCCCTATGGTTTTGAAAACAGAACTCTTCCTCATTTCAACAAGTATGACGATTCTCCTGGTGCTCGTGGTTTCATTGAGAATTCCTACATTTCTGGATTAACTGCTCCCGAATTATTCTTCCACGCTATGGGTGGTCGTATTGGTCTTATTGATACTGCTGTAAAGACTTCTCAGACTGGTTATATCCAAAGAAGATTAATCAAGGGTCTTGAAGACTTAAAGGTTGAGTATGATATGACAGTTCGTAATAATAAGGGCAAAATCATTCAATTCGCATATGGCGACGATGGGTTTGAATCTACTAAGGTTGAAAATCAATCAATTCCCCTTGTTGGTATGAGTTTGGAAGAAATCTATCTTTACTATGATATTGTAGGTGCCAACGACCAAAAGACAGAAATAAATAAGATTTACACTAAGGGTGCTGCTACCAGAACCAGAAAACAAGCAAAAGATACAAAGGATAAATGTAAGACGTATATTGAAAAGATGATTGAAAATCGCGATGCGGTAGTAAAATCAGTATTCAAAAACAAAAATGAAAATGGCGTTAATCTTCCAGTGGCTTTCCAGAATACAATCGCAAACATTCAAGGACAACTTCAGTTGAATGCCAATACAGTTGTGGATATTACTCCACTTGAAGCATTTGAGTTGATTGAAGAGTATTTCAACAAACTCAAGCAGTTCGGTTATGTCGCACCTAGTTCCCTTTTTGAAATCCTATATTTCTTCTACTTAACACCTAAGGATTTGCTTATTAATAAGAGGTTTCATCGCAATGCGTTGGTAGTTCTTTTGGAGACTATTGTATTGAAATACAAGCAAGCTATCGTTCATCCAGGAGAAATGGTAGGTGTTATTGCAGGACAATCTATTGGAGAACCTACTACGCAACTCACTCTTAATACGTTCCATTTAAGTGGTGTAGCATCTAAGTCGAATGTTACTCGTGGTGTACCTCGTATTGAAGAAATTCTTCGTCTTACCAAAAATCCTAAGCATCCATCATTAACTGTTTACTTGAACCAAATTGACGAACAAGACCAGGATAAGGCAAACCAATATTCAAATATGTTAGAACATACCAAGTTAGTGGATGTAGTAAAATCCGTACAGATTTGTTTTGACCCAAATGATAAATCTACAAATTTAATGGATGACTCCATTATGTTAGACGAGTTTTATGAATTTGAAGAAATGGTAGATGAATGTAATAGCGATGGTGATAATAACAATGATACATCAAAATCTAAATGGATTATTCGCATTGAAATGGATACCGAAACCCTCCTTGATAAGAATATTACCATGGATGATATTCACTTTGCAATCACAAACAGTCACGGTGACGATATATCTTGTGTGTATTCTGATTACAATTCAGATAACTTGGTATTCCGTATTCGTCTCAATGAAAAAATTCTCAAGGGAAAGAAGCCATTAAATGGAATTGCCGATACATTGGACCAATCCGATGATATTTACATGCTTCGTATTTTCCAAGATAATCTGTTGAATAATATTGTTCTTCGTGGCGTAAATGGTGTCACCAATGTGTTACCTAGAAAGTTACAAAACTCGGTAATAAAGGAGGATAGTAAATATATTCATAAAGACATTTGGATCATGGATACAACCGGAAGTAATTTAATGGAAGTATTAGCACTCGATTTCATTGATTCCAATAGAACATTTGGTAATGATATTAAGGAAGCATTTAATGTATTGGGTATTGAAGCTGCTAAACAAATTATCTATAATGAGTTTGTTGAAGTCATGGAGTTTAGTGGTGTATATATTAACTATCACCATCTTAGTCTTCTATGTGACCGTATGGCATCCACTGAAAATATGGTGTCTATCTTCCGTTCGGGCATTTTGAATGATGATATTGGGCCTATTTCCAAATCTACATTTGAAGTTCACACAGAAGTATTGTTGAATGCTTCGCGCCATGCGGATTTCGACCATATGCGAGGTGTATCCGCAAATGTGATGATGGGACAAATGGGTGTATTTGGAACTGGATGTTTCCAAGTAGTCTTAGATATGGAACAAATGAAGAATCTGCCAACTGTAGATGTAACCAAGAAAGATAATAACAAAGAAATAGAAAAAATGTTCGGTTCATTGGAAGATAGTAGTGAAGTATGCTCTAAGACCAATGTGACAATTCAAAATAATTTAGACGCAATTAAAAACAGTGATATGGGTGTATGTGATGATGGATATGACGCAGGATTTTAAACCTTTGGTAAATCAAAGTTGTTCCGATTTAAATTTCCAACGGTATAATTAAGTGATTAGTTGTATAAAAAATAATAGTTTATATTATTTTTTATCGGTAACGTTGCTATTTACGATTTAGAGCAAAAGAAACACATTGTTCCAGGCTTCAATGAGCACTTATAATCAAAATATACACAAGGTATGAAAAGACCTAAACTTTGAATGTATTTATTTTCGTATTTTCGTATTTTTGTGTGGATTTAAATCTTCAAAGGTGTATATAACAATGAATATTAATGATAAATATAGTGAAACTACAAGAACCGAGTTTGATGCATACTTTAATACTGAGTATCCTGGTAATCAAATGATTGGATATAGCATAGATGGTTCCAATATAGGACATACATTTAGCGACGCAAGTGGAAATTTTACACGGAGCGATTATATCAATAATTTTTTGTATGACTCAATGCCGCTTAATTCACTATTGGCTTCATCTATTAAACTACCATTTGTAATTAGTAGTATTCCTCCATCGAGTCATGGTAATTATATGTTATACACACATGTTGACCTTTTATTGAACACCACGTTGACACACCCCTTTAAAATAATTTCTTCCAATACTATCACTCAGGTTACTGGAATAAACGTGTTATGTGTTGGTGGTGGAGGACACGGTGCGTTTGATGGTGGGGATTGGGGTAGTGGTGGAGGAGGGGCTGGAACGGTTCATATTGGGACTATGTCAGTTGATTGTGGTATACAATATACCATACAAACCGGTAAGAGTGATGAATATAGTAGAATTACACACTCGAATACCGATGTAATAGTTAATTCGAATTCAGGTGGACGTGGTACTGATACTCCGGGTACTGGTCGGAGTGGAGGTTCTGGTGGTGGAGGTTCTGGTGTGGATACTACAGGAGAAGATGCTGGTACAGTTGGAAACTACACGAACTTTACTTCGTATCAAAACAAAGGTGGAAATGGTACCGGTAATTATCGAGGTGGTGGTGGTGGTGGTGGTGCTGGTGCCGATGGTAG
>Ga0209815_1001142_pt1 | contig 18128 bp, 10 predicted proteins | sample CoawatmetaG00DNA_FD_187507 | JGI IMG/M metagenome (GOLD analysis project Ga0209815, IMG submission 187507) | Marine microbial communities from the West Antarctic Peninsula - Coastal water metaG002-DNA (SPAdes) (version 2) | ecosystem: Environmental > Aquatic > Marine > Coastal ...
ATCTAGACAAATTACAGGAACTTACATAGTGGTTATGCAAGGAACAACCGTTAGAAAAACATTTAAAATTGTAAAAAAATAAGAGTAGATTAAGTTTTTCAAACACTCACAACCTCACTATATAGATATTTCGGATTTTTAGTAGAACTGAGTGAGAAAAAATATTGGGGAGTATAAACTATATAATTCAGTCTAGGGCCCTGAAATATAAAATTAACAAACCAGGAAAATTAAGAATAGAGTTTATTTATGGGGCAACTTGGATGTTCACCAAAACATCAGATAATAAAAATTCTATACCAATTCGGAAGTGGTCCGTTGGAACTTTTCAATGAAGGATCAAAATTTAAATTGATGAATTTAGAAGAATTTAACAAGTTAGATTATAAATAGCAGGCATATCTTTATCTTTTAATTCATTGAAAAGGGTGCCCCAACGATCATTTGAATTCCTAAACATTTCAGGCTCAAAATTTATTAAATTTTTACTAAATTGAAAATTGATAAGTTGAATTATAGCATGTTAATTATTGTAAATACAAACCAATTGGTAAATGAATTTAAAAAACACAGTTATAGCCATTCTAACTTCGATTATTGCTTTTTCTAGTTATAGCCAAGATGTCAAATCTCTAAGTGATTCCATTGAAAAATACAAGACACTAAATCCTCAAAAAGCTATTGATTTTGGTCTTGAAGCAATAGATATAAGTAAATATGAGGAAATTTCATACGCCTTATTTGAAATTAATTATAGTTTAGGTGAAATACTATATTTTTTAAAAAACTACTCTAAATCACTAAAATACCTAACGACTTCTTTTGAAATTTATGAATTATTACCAGTTTCTGAGAAAAAGTATACACAAATTAATAAGCCTCCTTGGAATCTTCTTGCTTTAGGTAATCTTTATTTAAAAACCAATAAGGATGAAAAAGCAAAAGAGTTATTTCAAGAAGCTATAGAAAATTTTAATTTATATGAAGAAGAATTCATTACTGAAAAATTAGATGGTCTAAACACTGCTGAAAGTAATTTGGCTTTAATAAGTAGACGTGCCCAAAATTATGAACAAGCGGAGTACTACTATTTGAGAATTCTTGAAAGAAGAAAATCCTTTGGTAAAAAATCCCATAGAATATTTTCCTATGCTGTGATTATGGATTTTTATTTTAATAATAATAAAGAAGACATTGGTCTTTATTATTATAATTTATCAAAAAAATTATTTGATTCTGAAAAGCTAAAAGAAGGCAGACAATCTGAATTAAAACTTTTTTACTCTTATGCTCTATCAATATTCGCATTACATTTAAAAAATAAAAAAGAATTCAAAAAATCATTAGAGTTTTATTATAAAGCAAAAAAACTAACACCTGATTTTCCTTATGATCTTGATCAATTTCCTAATATTGATTTGGAAATTTCTGAATGTTTATTTGAACTTAAGATGTATGATCAAGCTGAAAAAACACTTCTAGAAAATTTAAATTCAAAATCGCTGAATAAAGAAAATAGAATAAAAAACTTTAGAGTACTAGCTAAAGTTTATAGTGTTCTAAATAAAAATAATGAATTGTTAAAAATAAAAGATTCTATTATAAATACTTATAATGAAATAGAAAATATTAATTTTTATAATCTTGAAAATCAACTTATTTTAAATGAAAAAGAAAACGAGATAAATGAAAATAAGATAAAAAATTATAAGTTTAATATGATAATTTCTATAGGAATTTTATTCTCTATATTAATTATAATAACTCTTGTTTTTAAATTCAAATACCAAAAGGAAAAGAGTTCACGATTAGAGTTAGAGAAAAAACAGATTTCTGGAGAGCTTGAATCAAAAAATATAGAGCTAGTTAGTAAAGCGAATTTCATACTACAAAGAAATGAATACCTTAAAAACATAAAAGCCAAATTAAAAAAAAGTGAGGTAACCGAGAAGTCATTTAATAAAATTGAAAAAGATATAACAGAACTTATAAATTCAGAAAAATCATACGAAGAATTTGATAAAATATTTACTCAGGTATACCCAGACTTTTATAGTGTTTTAAATACAAAACATAATTTATCTCAAACTTATTTAAGACTAGCTGCCTACATTAAAATGAATCAGAGCAATAACGAAATTGCTAAAATTAGCGGTATTTCGCTGCGTACTGTAGAAACCCAACGCTATAGATTTCTAAAAAAATTAAAGCTTGATAATAATCAGGATTTAAATACCTATATACAAAATCTATAGAAGGAATCAACCATCCTGTAAGTTTTATTTTATTTTATGTGTAGTACGTATGTAGTGCTAAAATACAATAGATTATATGTTATAAAAAAATATATAATCTATTGTATTTTGTATTAATTTACATAAAATATTCATTGTAGTAATAATGTAGTGTAGTGATAATGTAGTGTGTAGTTATTAAATAAGCCTATTTATTTGTTTTAAATTCGCTTAACAAACAAAAAAAATATCTATGAAAACTAAATTATTAAGAACTATTTCTTCTTTTTTATTGGTGTTTGCTTTCGGGTTTTCCGTGCAATCTCAATCAATTAGTGGGATAGTAACAGACGAAAATGGTATACCACTTCCTGGTGCTACTGTTTTAGTAGAAGGAACTCAAAATGGAGTTTCAACAGATTTTGACGGTAATTATTCAATCAATGCTTCAAGCGGGGACACTCTTGTTTTTAGTTTTGTTGGTTACACTACTTCTATGGTGGCCGTCGGGTCATCTTCAACTGTTAATGCACAACTTTCAGCTGACACTCAGCTTGATGAAGTAGTGGTAACATCCCTTGGTATAAAAAGAAATGTAAAATCACTGGGTTATTCATTAACTCAACTTGATGGTGAAACTATCAGCGCAAACCCATCCTCAAATGCTATTAATGCACTTCAAGGTAAAGTTGCAGGTGTAATGGTAACTGGTGGATCAATGGGCTCTAAAGGTTCTAGTAGAGTTGTTATTAGAGGTGCTAGTTCATTATCTGGGAACAACCAGCCACTATATGTAGTAGATGGTATTACTCTTAATAACAATAATTTAGGTTCTGCTGGTATGTGGGGTGGTACGGATTTCGGTGACGGAATTTCAAGTATTAATCCTGATGATATAGAATCAATATCAGTACTTAAAGGTGGAGCTGCTGCTGCACTTTATGGTTCTAGAGCTTCAAATGGTGTAATTATTATAACTACTAAAAACGGATCAGAAACTGAGGGACTTGGTATTGAATTCAATAGTACTTCTCAGTTTGATACATTAAATGACGCCCTTTGGGATCCACAGACTTTATATGGTTCTGGTTCTTTAGGAATTGCTCCTACCTCTCAAGCTTCTGCTACAGATTACTTATACACTTCTTGGGGATCTAAAATGGCTGGACAAGATGTTATTCAATTTGATGGTGTAAATAGAGCTTACTCATATAAAGGAGATAATCAAAGTAAATATTTCCGTACAGGAACAACTTATACAAACTCTATATCCGTTTCAACTGGTGGAGAAAATGGAAACACTAGATTTTCATTTACCAATTTAGATAACGATGATATTTCTCCTTTTTCTAGTTTAGACAGAAAATCTATGAGCGTTAATACTTCTCAAAAATTAGGAGATAAAATATCTATTGATGGAAATATCAAATATGTATTAGAAGATCAAGCTGGGAATCCAAATGTTTCTGATGGACCTGGAAATGCTAACTGGATTGTAAAACAATATTCTCCGTCAGTGGATGTGCTGTGGGGTCTAGGACCAAACGGTAATGGAACTAGAGATCTTTCAGAAGGTCCAGGTGAATACGTTTTTAGCTCTGGTGTTTATCTTACGAATCCTTACTTTGCTCAAGAAATGTTTATAAAAGAGTTAGAGAAAGAACGTTTTATTGGAGCTATTAATGCAAAATGGGATGTTACAGATTATATATACCTTAGAGGGAGAGTGGGAGTCGATAGATATGATGCTCACAGAAAAACAACAACCCCTTATGGAACGAGATATAATATTTTAGGAAATATTCAAGAACAAAGTGTTCAAACAAAAAGTCTTGACGCAGATTTATTTATAGGTACAGACAATCTATCTATTACCAACGACCTTAATTTGAATGCTTTTGTGGGAATTAGTTCTTACAAGTATGAAAGTAAGTCAGTAACTGTTACTGGAAATGAATTTATTGTTCCTAGTTTGGTTGCTTTTTCAAACACTAAAATCAAAAATTCAAGCTATGGATTCGCTGAAAAGCAAATAAATTCAGCTTACGGATCTGCTGAATTTGGGTTTAAGGATTATGTTTATTTAACATTAACAGCAAGAAATGACTGGTTCTCGACTTTATCATTAAAAGATAAAAAGGCTCCAAATAATGACTTATATACATCTGCTTCATTAGCATTTGTACTTACAGATCTTATAGATTTAGGAGAAACTATTGATTTTCTTAAATTTAGAGCAGGTTATTCTACAGTTGCAGGTGGTGCTGATGACCCATATAAATTAAGTCTATCTTATGCTATAGCGGGAAACCCACATTTAGGAAATCCAATGGGATATATAAACGGAAATCAAATTCCTAATTCAGAAATAACTCCTTTTAATAAAAATGAAACAGAATTTGGTGTAGACATTAGATTGTTTGACAATAAACTAACATTAGATGCTACTTATTATGATAATGAAACAACTGGAGATATTGTTGGGGTTGCTGCTTCTGCAACATCTGGTTATAGTAGTGCTCTTGCAAATCTTGGAAAAGTCACTAATAAGGGTGTTGAGCTTTTACTAAAAGTTAAACCAATTGTTACAGACGACTTTTCAATGGAACTTTCATTTAATTACACAAACAATAATAGTAATGTTGCTGCAACTAACGATACGGACGGTAATATTTCTCTTCAAGAATATAGAGGAACTGAAGGGAATAGAAACTTGAGAGTTACCCATATAGTTGGTGAGAGATATGGAGCGTTATATGGAACATATTTTGATAGAGATGCTGCTGGAAACATCAAGCATACAGCTATGCCTAACGGAGGTGTTAAGCCAATTGTTATTACTAGCAGAAAAGTTTTAGGATTTGGTGTAGCTCCAACTCAACTTGGTATTGGAGCATCTTTTAGATACAAAGATTTCAACGCTGGATTACTTGTTGAAGGAAAGTACGGAGGCCAAATCATGTCTGGTACTAATGCAGAAATGTTAGGTAGAGGTCTTCATAAGAAAACTGTTCCTAAAGGAGGAAGAGAAGCTGGTCTTGTTCCAACTGGTGTTATGGACGATGGTTCGATTATGCCATCTCTAGATTCAAGTCAACAACAAACATATTGGTCTTATTATAATGATGCTGCTGAATCTGGTATTTATGATGCAGACTATATGAGATTAAGATCATTAAGTATAGGATACAATGTTCCATCTAAAACGCTAGACGGATCTTTTATTCAAAAAGCAACTATATCGCTTATTGGTAAAAACCTATTCTTTTTAGCAAACTCTGTTGATAACATTGACCCTGAGTCAGCTTATAACAGTAGTAACTCAGCAGGACTTGAGTACTGGGGAATGCCAGTTCCAAGAACTATTGGACTAAATCTAAATCTAAAATTTTAATTATATAATTATGAAAAAAATAATATTAACATGTCTTACTTTTTGCTTTTTCTTCACATCGTGTGAATTTGACAAGGGGTTTGAAGAAATGAATGTAAACCCAAATTCTGCTGCGCAGATTGGTGTTGCGAATAAAATTACCTATCTGCAAACAGTAATTGCTGGAGGAAGGTATGAGAACTGGAGAAATAGCATGATTTATAATTCTACTATTATTCAGCATCATGCAGAAAATAATTGGTGGGCTGGTGATACTTACAACAGAAATGATGATTGGTCATTTGCGCAATGGAACCAAGCATATGGTATAATGGTCAAAACTGTTGAGGATATTCAGGCTCAGCTTATAAAAGAAGAAAAAGGTAATGGACCAACTATGGGAATTACTAAAATATTAAGAGTATTTATATACCATAGAGTAACTGATTTATATGGTGATATCCCTTATTCTGAAGCTGGTAAAGGTTATACAGAAGGAATTTTAAAACCTAAATATGATACACAACAAGAAGTTTATATGGGTATGCTTGATGAATTAGAAAAAGCTGTTGCTATGATGACCGCAGATTCTCCAATTGGTGGCGCTGATGTTATATTCGCGGGGAATGCCACAAAGTGGAAAGCCTTTGGTAATTCCATGATGTTAAGATTAGCAATGCGATTAACTGCAGCGGATGAACCGAAGGCAAAAGAGTGGGCTGTAAAAGCTGTTGCTGGTGGAACGATGACTTCTAATGATCATATTGCCGCTATAAAGCACGGTGACGGTAATTCAGGAGTTAGAAATGGTCACGGTGAAGTTTTTCTTGCTGACCAAGGATCTAGAATCAGTACCTCTTTTATGAGTAGAATGACTGGTGACCCAAGAAAAACTCGTTTATTTATGAGAAATAGTGATAAGAATCAAGAGGCTGCCAACTTAATAGGTATGAAAAATGGTCTAAAAAATGATCCTTACACAAGCTTAGATGGTGTTGCTATCCCTGCTGCTGGAGACACAGGAAAGTATGCTATGGCCTCCACAAAAATGCAATCTCTTACTGCTCCAATGGTTCTACAAACCTATGCTGAAGTAGAATTTTTAAAAGCTGAAATGGCTATTAGAGGGTGGTCATCTGGTACAGGAAAAGCTGAATATGACAAAGGGGTTACTGCTGGCATGAAAATGTTGAGTCCACTTTTTGGAATGACAGAAATAGCTAATGCAGATATTACAACTTTTTTAGCTGGAGATGGGAAATACAATGAAGCAGGAACAGAAACAGAAAGATGGGAACAAGCTATGGATCAGTACTGGATAGCAACATATTTTAATGAATATGAAGCGTATTCAAACTGGAGAAGATCAGGATTCCCTAATATTACTGCAACTAGACATCCATCTAGTTATACTGGTGGTGAATTTATGGTTAGAATGATTTATCCAACTGGTGAGTCAGTAAATAATGAAGTAAACTATAATGCTGCCGTTACAAATCAAGGAGCAGATACTTACACTACTAAGCTTTGGTGGGATAAATAGAATTAATGATATAAAATTGATAGTTGTTTTCATAGTTTTTGTTTAAATCGCTGATTTTATAATTCAATTACAATTTTATTAAGAGACTTGCTTTTAAAAGCAAGTCTCTTTTTTTTACAATTAATTAAGATATTCTTATTTAAAATAATGAAAAATTTAAAAATAATAATTCTGTTAATTCCTTTTGTTTTTTTTGGACAAGAAAATTCCAATTTAGATTACTTGTACCCAAAAGAGGACTTAATTATAAAATATCATGATAGTTGGGGTAGAAATAATTATAAAAAATTAATTAAGGAGTTTAAAAAAAAACCATTAGATTTCAATGACATTGTTTTTTTAGGTAATAGCATAACTGCTGGAGGCAATGATTGGAGTAGAAGACTAAACTATCCAAACATTAAAAATAGAGGGATTAGTGGAGATGTTTCAGATGGTATTTTGGCAAGAATTGATGAAATTGTTCACTTCAAGCCAAGAGCTGTATTTTTACTGATAGGTATTAATGATTTATGGAACAATGATCCCAATATCCCTTCTTCAAATTATATTGCTAACAACATAATAAAAATAACTCAAGTAATTAAAGAAAGGTCGTCAAACACAAAGGTTTATGTTCAAACATTATTACCTGTTGAAAAGGATATTTACAGAGTTAAAATCAAGAAAATAAATAATATTATAAAATTAAATGAAAAAACAAACTCTTATAAGGTTATCGACTTGTATTCTGTATTTGTAAATGATAACGGATTAATAAAAAATGAGTTATCTAAAGATGGAATTCATCTTAATGAAAAAGGATATGACACCTGGGTTCAATTTATTAAACCCACTGTATACTCTATCAAACCCTATTAGTTTCTAAGCCAAAGATTAAATAAGTGTTTTTATTTTATTAAAATAAATTTAATTTAACAATATTAAAAATTATATAATAATGAATAAATTATTCTACATCACAATCCTTTTTTTTGTTTCATGCGGAACAACAACAGTTTCAGAAAACAACTCAATGATTAGTTTAAATTCATTGTTTTCAGAAAAAATGATATTGCAACAAAGTAGTATTGTGCCAATCTGGGGATCTGCTAGTCCAAATGAAATTATTGAAATTTCTACATCTTGGGGGGAAACAACTTCTACAAAAGTAACAGAGTTAGGAAAGTGGAAAGTTTCGTTAAATACACCTTTAGGTGGTTATGATACTTATCAGATTACTATAAAAACAAGTTCTGAAGTGTTAAAGATTAATGAAGTCTTAATTGGTGAAGTTTGGTTAGCATCAGGACAATCGAATATGGAGATGACCTTTAATTATTGTTGTAATACAACAGACTATAGTGCCGAAGAAATTTTGAATGCTAATAATCCTTTCATTAGAATGTTTGATGTAAAGAAAACAGTAGGAAAAACTCCTTTACAAACTATTGAAGGAGAGTGGATGTCAGCTGAGGGAAATCAAATAACAGACTTTAGTGCTCCAGCATATTTTTTTGCAAAAAAGCTTTATAAAAATTTAAATGTTCCTATTGGAATTATTCATGCTAGTTGGGGTGGATCTGATGCTGAGGCTTGGATGAGTCGTGAAAAATTACATAGCCTTAATTCATTTTATAAAGAAGAAAATAAAACACTAAAATCAGTTGATGGAACTTCTAAAACAAATTCCTTTTTTGATTTAAAAAACTATGATCAATTTATTCAAAAAGCATCTTTATCAGAAAAATGGTTTTCTCAATTCAAATCAAAAAAACTAGAGTCAGTAATGTATTCGCTGACACAAGGCCCTTTACATGATTACTTTTCTTCTGAAGACCATTGGAGAAAACTAGACACAAAAGATTCTCGTTTTATTGATCCAGAATATGATAGCAGTCAATGGAAAACTATATTTTTACCTGGATACTTTGATAATATTTTCGGGGATAATAATTTTAGAGGAGTTGTTATTTTTAAAAGAACATTTAATATTGATGATCTTTCACAAGATTATACTTTAGACTTAGGGGAAGTTACAGATTTAGATTTTACTTATATCAACGGAAACCTAATTGGATCTACTTTGAGTTTGAACTCTTATAAAGCTAAACAATACTCTATTGCTAAAGAATATCTTGTTGTTGGAGAAAATCAAATTATTATTCGTGTAGTAAATCAAGATAGACCAGGATTTGTTGGGTCAATAAATATTAATAATTCTATAGGAAAAAAAACTAGCTTAAATGGAGAATGGAATTATAGAGTTTCTGCAGAAATTTACAAACAATTAGATAACTATACTTGGCCTTATGACTCATTTTATCTTTATGAACAAGATGATATTGATTTTGAAAAACGTCCTCCATTAGTAAAATATGATGGTAGATCTAGTAAAGGTGGGCTGTTCAATGGGATGATACACCCGTTAATTCCATATAAAATTAAAGGTTCTATTTGGTACCAAGGAGAAAATAATGTTCAACAACATGCAGAATACCAAAAAGTATTTACGTCCTTAATTACAGATTGGAGGGAACAATGGGGGTATGATTTTCCGTTTTATTATGTTCAGATAGCTCCCTTTTACAATTATGGAGGCAAATCACCTTTGTTAAGAGAAGCCCAGCGAAAATCTCTTAAACTTCATCAAACTGGTATGGCTGTAACTTTAGATATAGGGGAAGATTATGATATTCATCCTTCTAATAAACACGATGTTGGTTATCGTTTAGCTCGTTTAGCTCTAGCAAATGATTATGGTAAAAATATTGTTTCTAGTGGACCATTATATAGAGAATACTCCGTTGTTGGAAATAAAATGATAATACACTTTGATTCCGTTGGAAGTGGATTAGAGTTGCGATCAACTTATGAATTTGAGATAGCAGGTATTGACGGTGTTTTTCACTCTGCGACAGTTAGTATAAATGGAGAGACTATAGTTGCTAGCAATACTAAAATATTGAACCCGATTAAATTAAGATATGCATGGAAAGACCTTTCTAGAGCAAGTTTATTTAATGTAGAGGGGCTCCCAGCTTCCTCTTTTTCAACAGAAAAATAAATATTATAAATAAATTTTATTAAAAGTTTAATTTATTGTCTGAAATATAAGGTTATTCAAAACTCATACTTTGATCAAAGAGTTTGTAAAATGTTTTGACTTGTTCTTCTCCCTCAATCCATGGGAAATGACCACATTGTTCAATAAAAGTGTATTTTAATTGAGGAATAATTGATTTTGCCTCGTAAACTACAGATTCGCCCACAGGGTCTTGTCTTCCAGCTATCAAATCTATTGGACCTTTATAGTTCTTTAGTTTTGCTACTCTATCTTCACTTTTTTTCATCCAATCTCCAGAAGCAAAAGGATTAATTCCAGATTGATTATTGAATTTATAATCTAGAGGAGGTCTTGTTTCTAAAGCAATATCTCTATCAAAAAAATATCCAGGCCATATTGCTATTAGAGTTGAACGTTTATTATCTACTTGTTCTTGATATAATTCAGCATCTTCAGTATGTAATCTCATATTAATATTACTACCGAACCAAGTATAGAATGCATCAGTAACACCACCTGTATTTAAAAGTATAATCTTTTTAATTTTATTAGGTTCGTTAGCAGCATATGAAAAACTTAACATACCTCCCCAAGAATGGCCTACAAGAATTAATTTCTCACCACCTAACTTAAGGTAAAGCCCGTTAATGTCATCGATATACTTTTGAACAGTTAAAGATTCTTGATTTACATCATCTAACAATGATTCTCCTGTTCCTCTTTGATGCAATAGAATACATCTATATTTTTTCTTTAACTCATTGTAAAGAGGCTCCAGATAATATGGGTTTAGTCCTGGACCTCCTGAAAGTAAAATAATAGTTTCCCCTTTATCTCCAAATTCCTGAAAGAAAATTTCTGTTCCATCTTTTGATGTAAATGAATCAACTTTTTGAGCATTTAGTGTTATTGTAAAAACTATTAATAGGGTTATAGAGACTATTTTTTTCATACTCTAATATAACAATTATCTAAACCTTATTAATCTTCTTCCTCTAAAAAACTAAGTCTTTGTATAAAATTGTTTGTTTGTAGGATCCTAATATTGTTTACCTTGAATTACTTATTTTTAATATTACATTAAATCGAAAATAGACAAAAAAAACAAGGATTTACAACTTCAGATTTAGGGTAGTACCTATTAAGAACTTGGTTTTTGTGTAGGATATAAAACCAGCTCTCAAAATTTCGTTTATTTTGTTTGCACTAAGAATTGAGTTAAATTTGTGATGTTTAATAATATACATTAAAATAGTAAAGCTGAATATTTCAAAATTATATTTTTATTTCATTTTTTTTCACTGTGTTAATTCATACACTCAAATACTTCCATCTGTTCAAGCTACTCATTTTAAAAAACCTTTTTTGTCCTTAACTAATTTTACATTGAATTTAGACGGACTTAATGTTTATATTTAATTAAAAGGTTGGACAATGAGCTTACTAACAAAAAACATTCATAATTCATGTTAAAGCAAAAAAATATAATCATATCCATAACGATCGTTTTTTTGTTTGGATTTTTTTTAAATTATAACTCTGAGCAAAACACAGATTATAATTTAGTTAGAGAATTACATATAAAAAATCTTGAAAAAAGCCCGTTTAAGGATACAAAAAAACTCAATAAAAAAGAGAGAAAGAAATTACAAATTCCTCCAAATGCATACAATGATCGTTTATGGGAATTAACAATGGATCCGGTTCTTGGTAGACCTAGCACAGAAAATATTTTTTTAATTCAAGAGGAATTAGATGAAATGTCAGAGAACAAAATACCAGGTGTTCCTGGTGAAAATCCTGATATGGCTTGGGTTCCAAGAGGACCAACTAACATAGCTGGTAGAACAAACGGGATGATGTTTGATCCCAACGATAGTACTAATAAAAAAGTTTTTGCAGGAGGAGTTAGTGGAGGAATTTTTGTAAATGAAAATATCGTAGATGCTGAATCTGAATGGAAAATGATTGAAGGAGTTCCTAAAAATCTACCCATTTCAGTATTAACCTATGATCCTAATAATTTCAATATTTTCTATGCTGGAACTGGAGAAATATACAGTGGAGGTGATGCTATGGGTAATGGACTTTGGAGGTCTACTGATGCAGGACTTACTTGGCAAAATATATTTGGAGGAAGGTCTGATTCTGAACAGGTGTTTAGAGGTCAAATAAACGAGATTAATGTTGTTAGTCAAAATAATTTAGATCCAATCAATTTCTTACAAGCTTCGTTTGGCCCCAATCTTCCGGGACCTCCAATGGATTATTTAACCGAGGAAATAGTAATTGCAAACCCATTAGATGCTTGCTCAACTTTATCTAATTCAGAAAAAATTAAAGATAAAATTGTATTAATTGAAAAAGGTTCTCTTGATGGAAGTGACTGTGATTATCTAAAAAAAGTGATTGAGGGTAAAACAGCTGGTGCTAAGGCTGTGGTAATATATAATAAAAACACGGGCGATTCAGGCTGGACAGATGATCTAATAACAATGAATGCCAATAATGGGGATGTTTCTACAGTCAATATTCCATCCATATTTATAAAAGCTTTAGCTGGAAAGAAAATAAAAGAACTTATTGAAAACGAAAAAACAACTATAAAAATCTCTAAAAAAACTAATGTTGCTGTTTCTGGTTTTACAATAGTCCCAGGAATGTTTTTTATTAATGATGTAGTTGTGCGTGACAACAAAGGAACATCAGAAGTTTATGTGGCAGCTGGGTCTAGATTATGGGATATTGGAGAGAATCAAAGTACAATTTTAGGATCTGGACATGATGCAGTTTACAAATCAACTGACGGCGTAAATTGGTCTAAAATCGAATTATATCATCCAATAGAAAATGATAATGATATTCATAATCTTGCTGTAGTTCCGATGGATTTAGAATTAGACAATGATAATAGATTGTGGGCATCTTCTACTATAAGTCCTCAATACAGTTTAACTGGAGACCAATGGGGTGGTAATCCACCTAAAGGAGGAGGTAAAATCTACAGATTCAATGAAGAAGGAAATTCAGCTACATTCATTAATTCTATCAAAGTTGATGTATCACTTCAAACTGGTAATATAACCATGCAGGGAAGAAGAACCGAGATGACATTTACAGCCGATAATCAGCTTATTGTTTTATGTATTGCTCCTGAAGCTGACGGAGGTTATTGGAGACTTGTTCCAAAATTATATAAAGGTTCAATTGAAAATTGGATTTCAGGAAACTATAATGAGTTATCAAAACCAATTGATCAAGATGGTGGTATTGAAGATTACGATTTTTCAAGAGGACAAGGATACTACAGTGTTTCACTTGCGGCGCATCCAACAAATAAAAATGAGGTTTATGTTGGTGGCATCAATCTTTTCTCATCAAATCAAGGAGGTAAAGACTGGGGACAATTGACTCACTCAAGAGGAAGATATGCGCAATATCTCCATGCAGATCAACATTCAGTTATTTTCAATAAAAAAGATCCGAGCAAAATCCTTATTGGTAACGACGGCGGAATTGGATATAAAACACGTGGAGATTTAATACCAAGAAACAATAAATTTCATACTGCACAATATTATACAGTTGCTGTAGCACCATTTGGAATGTTTGACGATTACACTACTATCGTTTCTGGATTTGACCAATTAGTTGGATCTTGGGATTCAACAACTGAACAAACTGTTTATACTAAAGAAACAACTATTAACGGACATAAGGATGTCTTTGCTGGAGGTATGCAAGACAACGGCACCTCCATACAAGCGGATAATAATAATGGTTTTTCTGAGGGGAATGATTTTGGATCAGGGGATGGAGCTGGAACAATGTTTTCACAAAACAATAGTAACAAGTATGTAGTATACAATTATGTTTACAACAACTCAGTTAGAGTTTTAAACATGAATAACCCCGGAAATGACGGCAGAAGTAGGTGGTGGAGAATCTCATCAAATGATGATGATGAAGGTGATTTTATTAACAAACAAGCTTTAGATTCAAATTTAGGTATAATTTATTCGAATGCTGGTACTGGAAAAGTTAGAGCCTATCACAACTGGGATGATTTTGGTCCTGGTTCACAGGGTGAAATAAAAGATACATACCTAATTGATAATCTAGGATCAAATATCTCTGCGTTAATAGTCTCTCCATTTCAAACACAGTCTTCCACTTTATACGTAGGAAATGACAATGGTGCATTATGGAAAATAACAAATGCTCAAAATCCTACTACTCAAACTAAAGAACAAATAAGATGGGATGAGTTTTCTGGAAGTATTTCTGATATTGAATTTGGTGAAGATGAAAAACACATTTTTGTAACTTTTTATAATTATGGTGTTGAAAGTATTTTTTACAGTAATGATGGTGGGGAAAATTGGTCAAAAAAAGAGGGCAATCTTCCAAACTTACCAGTATATAATATTTTACAAAGTCCGTTAGATAAAGATGAAGTTATAATTGGGACTGAACTAGGAGTTTGGTTTACAAATAATTTTAGTGCTGAAAATCCATCTTGGAATCAAGCAAATTCCGGAATGAAAGATGTAAGAATTACCGATATGGATTTAAGAAAGGGAGATAATAAAGTTTTTATATCAACCTATGGTCTTGGAATTTATTCAGGTATTTTTCAAGATACAGAGCCTACATTTACAATGAACTCAACTACAAAATCTTTAGAAATTTTAGTAGGAGAAAAAAAGAGTTTTGATGTCGACTATAAAGTTTATAATAATTTTAATGAAGAAATTTTATTTTCTCTAGAAGGTGTTCCTGAAAATTCTAATGTTATCTATGATCCAGCAAAGAAATTAGTTATTAATACTGATGGTAAATTAAAAGTTGAATTAGAAATTGATCAAAATTCAGATGTTGGTAGTTATGGTTTAACTCTAAAAGCAGTTTCAACCAGCAAATCAAGAGAATTAAAAATTGATTTAAAAGTAACATCAGACAGTGATAAAGATGGTATTTTAAATGATGTGGACAATTGCCCAAATACAGCCAATACTGATCAAGCAGATTTTGATAAAGATGGAATAGGTGATGTTTGTGATACTGACATGGATGGAGATGGTGTTTTAAATGATTTAGATAAATGTCCTGATACGCCCGAGGGTACTATGGTTGATTTTGATGGATGTCCTTTATTTTCTCTTCCAGTTACTAACAACAAGGTATCAGTTATTAGTGCCAGTTGTATTGGCACTACGGATGGTTCTATTGGTTTAAGTATTGAGGATACTTCTTATGATTATAGTATTACTGTTACAGGGAAAGACGATCCTATAGTAATAACAGGTGATAATAAAACTGCTTCAGTTTCGGGTCTTGCTAAAGGAACCTATAGCGTTTGCTTTGCAGTAACTGGACAGGCTGATTACCAGCAGTGTTTTGAAGTGGTGATTGGTGAACCTCTTGCTTTATCTGCGTTTATAGATGTGGATAATGATAAAAGAACCACGAGCATTCAACTAGCAGGTTCTAAGAGTTATAACATAGAAGTGAATGGCGAAAGGTTTGAAGTGAAGAACAACAATTTTAACACGATTCTTCCAACAGGTCTTAGTATTATTAAGATAAGCACAAACCTAGACTGTCAAGGCGTGATAGAGAAAGAGATCTTTATCTCAGAAGACATTCATTATTATCCTAATCCAACGAAAGAGGATGTGAGTGTTCACGTCTCGGGTGAAGACACTAGAGTTCTAGTGAGCGTATTTAGTGAGAAGGGTGACCTTATTTATTCTAAAGAACAGCAAATCCAGGACTTCTCTAGAAAAACAAGTATTAATCTATCTAGACAAATTACAGGAACTTACATAGTGGTTATGCAAGGAACAACCGTTAGAAAAACATTTAAAATTGTAAAAAAATAAGAGTAGATTAAGTTTTTCAAACACTCACAACCTCACTATAACACATACTTTTACAAACACCTCCCGTTTATTAAAAACCGATCTTATTTAAGTAGGGGAGCAACAATTAAAAATTATTATTGAGATTTTTTGGGTTTTTAATTGTGCTGGTTAATTGTCATATATAAAAGATGTAGATTAATAAGGTTTAGATAATTGTTATATTTAGATTGTGAAAAAAGTTATAAAAAGAACTTTAGTGAAAACTATAATATGGCGGTTAATTGGTAGCATGGATACTTTTGTGGTTTCATACATTGTTACAGGCACTTTTGAAACTGCATTAAAGATTGGTGGCATCGGTTTATGTACAAAAATGATTATGTACTTTATCCATGAATTGATTTGGAGCAAACGAAAAAAGAAAGGGCTTACAGTTAAACGAAGCTTCTTCAAAACTTTAACATGGCGGATGATAGGAAGTTTAGATACATTCATTATTTCATTGTTCATAGTGGAATCTGCTGTTACCGCAGCTACAATTGGTGGAATTGGTTTCTTTACAAAATCAATTTTATACTTTTTACATGAAAGAGCTTGGAGTAAAATAAAATGGCTTAAATCTAGTCCGCCACTATTAAAGGAACATGAAATATAATTATTTTTTTCGTACACAAGGCAGGTTGGAAAAGATAATATGAAATCCTGGGGATCTTATAAAAAACAACATATGCTTAGAATAATCTTTTTTTCAATTTTCTTATTCCTTCAATAATTGTTTGAGTTTCAAAAACAAAAACCCTAATAACATGTTTGTAAAGTAGTTAGGGTTTTACTAAGCGGAGAATAAGGCTAGTTAACTAAAATTTAAAGCTTTGTGTTATTGCGTATGTTCTACATTTTAGTATTTTAGTAATCCATCTTAAGTTTAAATTTTATGAGAGTATAAAAAAAGAAGCTAATAAAATCCGATTTATAATACGATTTGCTCAATTGGATTCACAGTAATTTACACCATTTAAAAACTATATTATCAAAGACCGAGAGATTAAAAACCACGACATTTATAAGAGTGTTCAACCATGGGTGTTTTTCCCTTCTGCTGTCTTAATAATTCTTTTTGTGCTGTTTACGCTTATTTATCAAGATTCCGTAAGTGTGTTTTTCGAATCGGTACAAGCTTTTATATCCGCAAAATTTGGATGGCTTTATGTTGTTGGTGTTAATGTTATTCTCATCTTTTGTATATACTTAGCTTTTAGTCGTTTTAAAAATATTAGACTCGGTGGACCTGATTGTAAACCAGAGTTTAGTACTTGGGCTTGGATAAGTATGTTGTTTAACGCTGGTATAGGTTTGGTGTTGATGTTTTACAGTGTTGCTGAACCAATATTACACCTCTCTAATCCTCCATATGCAGAAGCAGGTACTATTGATGCTACACAAAATGCTTTAAATCTTTCTTATTTACATTGGGGACTTCATGGTTGGGCTATTTATGCCTTAATGGGTTTGTCCATCGCATTCTTTTGCTATAATAAAGGACTTCCTTTAGGTATTCGTTGGATATTATATCCTTTGCTCGGCGATCGATTAAAAGGTCCTATTGGCCATTTTATAGATACCACTGCTGTGGTAGCTACAATGTTTGGCTTGGCTACTACTCTTGGTTTAGGTATTCAGCATATTAACTCAGGCATGCATCACCTATTTGGTATAGCAGAAAACACAAATGTTCAAGTATTTTTGATTGTTATAATAACTGTTTTTGCTACTATTTCTGTTGTTTCAGGATTGTATAAAGGTGTTCAAATACTCAGTAAAATAGCTTCAATAATGGCTGTACTTCTAATGATGTTTATGTTAGTTGTTGGTCCTACATTATTTATTTTTGGCTCTACAATTCAAAGTATAGGTTATTATTTACAAAACATAATAAGCACAGGTACTTGGATGGAAGTTTATAAAGGAACTACCTGGATGGATAGTTGGACTATATTTTACTGGGCATGGTGGTTTGCATGGGCTCCTTTTGTAGGCTTATTTATTGCTCGAATTTCTAAAGGAA
>Ga0209815_1001144_pt1 | contig 18109 bp, 19 predicted proteins | sample CoawatmetaG00DNA_FD_187507 | JGI IMG/M metagenome (GOLD analysis project Ga0209815, IMG submission 187507) | Marine microbial communities from the West Antarctic Peninsula - Coastal water metaG002-DNA (SPAdes) (version 2) | ecosystem: Environmental > Aquatic > Marine > Coastal ...
TGAACATTCAGTTAGTTTGATATCTTTAAACAATTGTACGTTGTCAGGTTTAGGGTTATTTGTAAAATATTTGTAAAATGTGGATAAATATTTTTTGTAGTTACTATTATTAACATGTTGGGGTTCACATAAAAAAATATCATCATCATTAAATACAGGATTTAAGGTAGTTATGATTGTATGCCATAAATTAGTTATTTTAATATAGTATTTAGCTAATTCTGTGCACATGCTTGCATCATATGATAGATTTTCACTGAATATTGCATTTAGTTTATGCGTACATGTATTACAATATTCAATATCAAATATTTCATTGCACGAATTATGTAATAGATCATCTATAAATATTGTATTAAAATATTCTAAATATATATCATTATTCATATTTATATATAATTAAATTGAATTAAAACTAATATTATAACTATTCATTAATTCAATGGATTCAACAAAAAAAATAAAAAGACAACCAAATAAAAAAGAGTTATGGTTGTTATTTGATAAAGAACTTAAACCAGATAATTTGGAGTGTGTATATACTTCAAATACCTGTCGCACAAATTGTGAGATGTGCAAAAGTCCTATTTGTTTATCCGACGAAGGTTTCCAAATATGTAGCAATAGTTCCTGTGGTATATTGTATAAAGATATATTAGATAACAGCGCTGAATGGAGGTATTATGGTGCGGAAGATTCTAACGGAAAAGATCCGACAAGATGTGGTATACCTATCAACCCTCTATTGAAAGAATCTTCTTATGGATGTAAGGTTGTGTGTGAATCCAACTCAAGTTACGAAATGCGAAAAATTCGTCGTTATACTGAATGGCAATCTATGCCGTATAAAGAAAAATCACAATATGATGAATTTCAGAGAATTACAATCATGGCAAATAATCATGGAATACCAAAAATGATTATAGACGAGGCATTAAAACATCATAAAAGTATATCAGAAAAGAAGACATTTAGAGGACTTAACCGCGACGGAATTATAGCCGCATCAATTTATATATCTTGTAAAATTCATAACTATCCAAGAACAGCAAAGGAAATAGCTAAAATATTCAATTTGGATACTGCCAGTGCAACAAAAGGTTGTAAGAATGCTATGACTATTATAAACGAACTGGAGGTAGACATGAACAACAACGATAAAATAGTATTTCACGATACAAATCCTATATCATTCATTGAAAGATATTGTAGTAAGCTTAATATTTCAGCACGTTATACTAAACTATGCCAATTTATTGCTATTAAAACCGAAAAAAATAATATAATGCCAGAAAATACACCACATTCCGTAGCAGCAGGTATAATTTATTTTGTAGGTCAAGAATTCTCTTTAAATATAAATAAAAGAGACATTAGTCTTATTAGTGAAATAAGTGAAGTAACAATCAATAAATGCTTTAAAAAACTTGAAAAAATAAGAGAAACTATTATACCTCAAATATTTTATAAAAATAATTAAGTATTAAATATTAAATATTAATATTTAATAATTAATATTTAATGTCTTTTAAATTAATAGAAAAATCACCATACGTTTCCGTAAAAGAAACAAAGTCTTTAGATCCAATTAATCTTTTTACTCAATTTTACATCCCGGAAAATTTACAAAGATTATATGAATTACAAACAACACTTAAATACAATGTAAATAATACTCAGATTAATAAAATCTATTTATTTAATGAACGTATATATCGTGTTACTGAATTAGGAATTAGTTCTAATAAAATACGTCAAATTAATATTGGTAAAAGATTAAAGTTCTCCGATTTTTTTAATTATACACAAAACAATAATATTAAAGGGTTTAATATATTAATTAATGCTGATATATTTTTTGATGAAACATTATATAATTTAAACAAAAGCGACATAGATATAAGTAAAAAAATGTTTGCATTATTAAGGTATGAATATAGAGATGAACATGACTTATCAACGTGTTGTTTATTTGGTTCAACAGAATACTTTCAAAGAACTAATAAAAAAGAAAATTGCCCAATAATAGAAGGTCATCCCGCAAGTAATGATACATGGATAATACATTCTAACAATAGATTAACAGACAAAGAAATAAAGTTATTTAATTTTGAGTTAGGTATGCAGGGTTGTGATAATAAGATAATATATTTGTTTAAGATATTAGGTTATGAAATCTACAATGATGTAGATTTTATTAGAACCTACCACAATCAAAAACAACATACAACTCAGCGCAATTATTCAAATAAAAATACTATATTACCGCCTTGGGGTATATACTTTCCATCTTGTGTAGATTTGAAAAAAGTTAATCTTAAGATTTTAGACGTTGATCTTAAAGCATACATAAATGATACTAATGAATTATCCTTTCATAATTTTACACAAGACAACATTGAATTATATAAGTATATTACAGATAAATTTAGTAATAATAAGAATTTTGTTATTCCAAGAATCGCAGGAATAGAAAATGTTTTAGCATATTTAGGAGTTGGATTAAATAATAAAGATATTAAATGGGATTATTTAAAATATCAAACCGGACTTAAAATGGTTAAAACAAGTGCCGGTATCAAATTAACCAATGATACCTCAATCATCAAATACAGTAAATGTTATTGTAGTGCGTTTGAGCATAGTGATTTGATTACCTCATGGGAAATTAATGGTAGCGTTAGAAAAGCAATTCATAAATCACACGATTTTATACGACACACATTTCAAAAAAGAGAACTCGGTGGATATGTATATGATATATTCCACCACATAGATAATCCATGGACACATGCTCTAAGAGGAAAACGTATACTTATCATATCACCATTTGTAGAAAGCATCAAAGAAAAAATACCAGTGCTTAATGAAATATACGGTAAAGATTTATTTCCTGGTTGCAGTTTCATTTTATTAAAACCTCCACAAACTCAAGGTGATGAACCAAGCCAAGAATTTGATATAGAATTTAATTCATTTTGCAGTCAAATCAATAAGATTAAAGATGAATTTGACGTCGCTTTATGTTCCTGTGGTGGTTACGGCAATCCAATATGTGCTTTCATTTATAAACATTTAAATAAATCCGCTATTTATGTAGGTGGTGTATTACAAATGTATTTTGGAATATATGGTAACAGATGGTTAAAAGAAAGAAAAGATGTTATGAAATTATATTTAAATAAGCATTGGAGTAGACCAAAACAAAACGAGAAACCTTTATCCGCGGATAAAATAGAGGACAATTGTTATTGGTAATTATTCAAAATATTTGCATATTGATTTTATATCTCCAAGAATAAATGTGTAAAGATATAAAATTTCTTTATCAATACTATTTACCAAACACGAATCACGTTTTAATTGTTCATTGTAGTTGTATAACTTATTGCCATAATATGTTATGCAATTGTAATAATTATAATTTGTATTTATACTAGACATGATCCATGTAAGTGGATGAAATGGATAATCGTCATTAAATAACATAATATAATTTATTATTATGTAATTATACGTATAGCTATTGATAGTTCTACTTATTTCAATAGGAATATTATCAAATATGTATCCACCATAATTTTCTCTATATCCGAATTCTAACATGATTCTCTTTTCTTCCACGTTTTTTACTCTAACTTTAATCATAAAATTATCTACAATTCTTGGTATGCTAAAATAGTCCTGAATTTCTTCATTATGGATAATTTCTTTAAAATTTTCACGCCGTTTATAGTAAGCACGCGAAATCATAATATTTTATAGTATTCATTACATGTATTTGTAAATCAATTTATTAATTAATATAATTTTAGATATATTAAACTTAAATATAATAAGAATATTTATTTATATGATAAGTTTTGTAACATCTATTAAATTATGTAAATATTATGAAGATTACGGCGATCGTTTGATTGATTATATTGAGAACATTAACTTGGGATGCGAAATTGCGGATATATCTTATGAAATTATAATATGCGAAGATGTTTGCGATAAAAATACTATATTTGTAAAAGATTTTATTAACAAAAAAGGTGATAATTATTTAATCAATCACAATGCTAAAATTCTTGAAGTCAAACAAACATATGAAAACCCAATTGGATACAATATGATAGAGGCATATGCCAAAAATGCGGGTCTTTATGAATCCGTCGGGGAATATGTATGCATTACAAATGTCGACATTCTTTTTAATTCATATTTTTTTTGGTACGTTAAAGAAAGACTAAAAAAAAATAGATTTTATAGATTCCTACAATTTGAATCCTACAATAATATTAATACTGATTATATTACACCTTTAATTAAAGCGGAAAGTAATGTAAAAAGACCTATTAATCCATTTTTAAATGTTACTGAAAAACAAAGTAAAATACTTCAAAATATGAAATCAAACGACGCTGTTGTAATGGCTATGGGCAATAAAAGCGGAGACATCATGTTGATGGATCGTGAAAACTGGATTAAGATTAAGGGTTTTCCTGAAAATAAATATTGGGTACATAGTGATTACGTCGTATGTCGTGTCGTTTATAATAATAAGATACCTATGGAAGTAGTTCAGGAACCTGTAAAAATTTATACATTCTTACCAAAAAACACTCAACCTATTGTTAGAAATGAACGAAACGAGGGAGAAGACGCCACTGATGTAGAAGAATGGAACTTTTCGCAAACATATAACGATAAATTAACATGTAATTAATATAAATACTATGTCAGTAAATAAAGAAAACTATCTATAAGTCTGCTTTAATTTCTAAAGGTGTAAAAAAATTTAATTATGTACTTATAATTTTATAAAATTATAAGCACATAATTATATTAAAAATAACTTTTCATTATAAGTATGGTCAACACTGAAGATATAATTAATAAATATAAACTATTCTGGCAATATCCTGCTATAACTGAAAAACAATTCTATTTGCAAGAAAAAGATAATGCATATTATTTTGGATTACCTTGGGCTACTATTAGAGATAAAAGATACAATCAAACACTAATCTTTAATATAGTTAAAGATTTAATTAATAAAGATCATAAATATTACACTTGTTGCCAACATATTTCTTATGAAACATTAATTCCTCTTTGGAAAGCACTTAATATTACAAAAGTTTATATATCTCACAAACAAATTGGCATTAATAACATAGATGGTATAGAATTATTACCTTGTCCTCTTTTTGCTGTTAATTTTGAAACTAAAGAATTTAATAAGGATTTCAAAAATGTAGATTTTATTAATGTTGAACGACCTATATTGTATAGTTTTATAGGTGGTTATCACCCTCGTCATTATATGAGCAATATTAGACAGCGTATATTTGATATGAAACATCCAGATAATACAGATATAATTAATACTGGTGTTTGGCATTTAGATAATATCGTTTTTTCAAATAAACAAAATTATTCGGGTGAAATCAATAAACCCGCAGATTTTGACTATAAAACTAATTATTATAACAACATGTTAATTAAAAGTATATTTACTTTATGTCCTTCTGGTAGCGGACCTAATAGCATAAGATTTTGGGAAGCGCTAGCTTGTGGTTCTATTCCAATTTTATTGTCAGATACCCTTCAGTTACCTTATCATGAATTATGGGATAAAGCTATAGTTAGGGTTAAAGAATCTGAACTAAATAAAATACCGCAAATTTTATCTGAGATTTCAGAAGAAACACGGAAACATATGAGAGAAAATTGTGTAAAATTATATAATCATTTATATAGAAACTATATAAATATGAGTAAAACTCTATTTACTAGTTATAAATGTAGCTTTGACGATCCTATTATAAAAAATATTATTAATAAATGGCAAACATTAAATTTAGATTTCAATGTTAAATATTTCTCAGATGAAGATGTAGAGGATTTCTTTAAAAAAACTGATTATTATCTTACATATAAATTAATGAAAAATGGTGTTGCAATAGCAGATTTTTTTAGGATCTGTTACATTCAAAAATATGGCGGATATTGGTTTGATATTGACGTTGAACCTACGCAAATAATAATACCTGATAAAGGTAATATTCATTTATATGATTTAGGGTTTGAGAATATTAGTTATATGCTTATAGGGGGGGAACCTAATCAAAAATTGTTTCAAAAAGTAATTGATAATGTTATTATAAATATTCATAACAATCATCCTGTTAAAAAACAACATATTATGGAAATTACGGGACCTAGAGTTATACAAAATATTATATTTTCAAAACTAAAAATTAGAAACCAGGATGGTTGTTTTAAAGGTACTGTTGAACCTAAAATCTATCTAAAACATGATGAATATGAATTTATTTATACACAGCTTATAATTAATAATAAAAAAACTAATACATATCAAGAGCTACAAAAAAAATATAACAAACTAAATTATGGAGCATATAAATATGTTTGAGTATCAAAATTTTCTATAAAACCATATGGACTCCAGTACTTTTCCCATAAACATCTATTATTTTTCTGAATATCAGTTAAACTATCTTTATTATCATTATAGTATTTTTTTATTGTTTCAATAAGATTTATTTTCTTTGATATTATATCTTCCTCGTTAATCATTAATCCAAAGTTATGTTTTTCTATTTCATCCCAATATGGTAAAACGCAATCGGTATTTATAATTATTGGAATTCGTCCCATCATAAAAGTCTCATACAATCGATAAGAAAAATTACCTGCACCTCTATAACAAAATACAAATAAATTATTTTCCATATTTGTAAAATACTCTTTTCTTGCTATTCTTTTATCCATTCCAGCAGCCCAAAAACCTTTTCTTAATACAAAATTACATTTTATACAACTTTTATACATCATATTTAAATAAAAATTACGACCACGTATAATATGTCCGCAATAACCAATAGACAATATAGTATTATTATCTAAAATGTTGTTATTAAAATAATCAGGTGAGTATGCTATCAAAGGTTTTTCATTTATTAATTTAGTTGATTTATAAAAACTTGTACGATATAATATTACATTTTCAGGTATATTAAACTTTTCATCACTATCATCATTAAAAAAACATAATAATGGTTTATTATATTTTTTTGACAATTCATCATACTTTTTAAACAATGGATCTAATAATCCTTTAAATTTAATAGGCAACACTATAAAATTACATTCTTCAACATTTTTAACATACATTATGTGTTTTTCACATGCTTCTCTTAGTAAATTATATCTGGATATTCCATTTTCATTATAATTATGTAAGTCTTCTTGTGGGTTATTATCTAATAAACCAAATAATACTAGTAATTCTGACGAGAATTTTAAATCCTCTTTAATAGTAAATATGTTAATCATATATTTTACAATACTTAAATATTTAAATTGTTATTAATATTATGATTGATAATATGCTTAATAGTGTTGTTAAAAACCAAATAAAACCTTATAAAATAGCTATCATGATTCCATGCACAAGTAATGGTAGAACATGGGTTAATATAAGAGAATCATATTTATTTAAACTTACAATTAAGTCATTTCTTTTATCATACGATAAACAACACATATATACGTTTTATATAGGAATTGACAGAAATGATCCTTTCTTTGATAATATCAATAATCAAAATGAATTAAAATTAATTTTAAGCGTTATGGTGAATACTAATATACAGTTTATTTATTTAGATGATGCTGCTACAGGGCATCTAACTAAAATGTGGAATATTCTTTTTGAGAAAGCTTATAAAGACAAAAATGATTATTTCTTCCAATGTGGTGACGATATTATTTTCACAACAAAGGGGTGGGTGAATGATTGTATCGTGACACTACAAAAACATAAAGATATGGGATTGGTTGGTCCAATAAATAACAATCCACGACTACTTACACAATGTTTTGTATCCAAAAAACATTATGAAATCTTTGGTTATTTCTTTCCGGTTGAAATAGTTAATTGGTGTTGCGACGATTGGATTAATGATGTTTATAAACCAGATTTATTTTTTCCATTAATAAATCATTTTTGTAGTAATCAAGGTGGAGAACCAAGATATATTATTAATAATGATCATGAATTTAGTGGACTTGCTTGTTTGATGGAATTAAAAAAAAAGGTTGCTGTTTATGTTGAACGAGATAAAGAGAAAATTAAAAAGTTTAGGATTTAAATTAACATATAAATACAATTTAAACTATATATATATGTCTTGTTTTAATAATATTAAAATTGGAGTTATTATTACCGTATGGAAACGTCCACATTTAGAAAAACAATTAATACAATTATCTAATCAAACTATAAAACCAGATTATATAGTTGTTTTTCAAAATGAAAATCATATAAATGTCGTTGATATTATAAAAAAATATAACGTTATTCATGTAAAAAGCGACTACAACACCAAATTTTTCGGTAGATTTTCTTATTTCTTTAATTTACCGGTTGATATATGTATCGCAATGGATGATGATATAATACCTGGTACAAATTGTATTAAAAATTATGTAGAACAATGTGTAAAACACAACGCTATAATAGGTGGTAATGGAAGATATTCAGTTAATAATCCTAATAAAACACGAGTTAGAATGCAAGACGTTGGGAAACGAACCAATGTACTTAAAGTAGATTTTGTAGGACATTTATGGTGTTTCAAAAAAGATTGGCTTTATTACATGTTTTCTGCTAAACCATATACTTATGAAACCGGCGAAGACATGCATTTATGTTTTACATGCAAGTTATATGGCAATATTAGTTGCTATGTGGGAGCTCAAATAAATAAAGAAGATGAGTGTGATATTACAAATAATTCATTAGCAGCAGATCAACATGCGAGTTTTAAAATTTCAGAACAAGACGGACATACACTTCGAAATGAAATCCAAACATATTGGCGTAATAAAGGAGTTAAATATGAATAATATTAAAAGCAAAATATGTTAAAAGCAAAATATGTTAAAAGCAAAATATGTTAATTTAATATAATGTTTTTAATATGCTATGGAACTAGACCTGAATTAATAAAGCTTATTCCATTAATTCAAATATTTAAAGCAAACAATATTATATTTAAAACTCTCTTTTCAGGACAACATGAGAACCTAATAAAAGATTTTTATAAATATATTGATAAACCTGATTTTGTTTTTCAAAATATAATGGAACATGGTCAAACCTTAAATCAATTATCAAGTAAGATTTTATTACAATCTAATAATTTATTACTAGAAAATATTTTTTCGCATGTTATAGTTCAAGGAGATACAACCACAGCATATTCATTAGCATTAAGTGCATTCCATTTTCAAATACCAGTTATACATTTAGAGGCTGGGTTAAGAACAAATAATAAGCATAGTCCATTTCCAGAAGAAATAAATAGGAGATTAATATCGCAGATAGCTAGTATTCATTTATGCCCTACAACATTATCTGTTGAAAATCTTAAAAACGAACAAATAACGGAAGGTGTTTATTTGGTTGGAAATACAGTAGTTGATATTTATAAATATATATTTAAAAATACCACTCCTTCTAATAAAATACAGCAGATTATTAATAAAGAATATATTGTAGTAACGCTACATAGACGTGAAAATAGAGGTGATAAAATGTGCTCAATGTGGAACCAGTTAAACAATTTATCTAGTAAATATAATTTTATTTATATTACACATCCTTCACTACCTGATAGTAAAAATATATTAGATAGTAAAAATATTGATTTATTAGAACCAGTTGATTATGAGAGTATGGTCCATTTAATCTCTAACAGTAAAGGAATAATTACAGACAGTGGTGGCTTACAAGAAGAGGCTGTATGTGCAAATAAAAGGGTATTGGTGTGTAGAAACACGACAGAACGACCTGAAACAATTAATTGTGGTTTGGGTAAATTAATTGATTCTCATATTACAGAAAATATAACTTTTTTTGATGATGATTTTATTGATGTAATAGATAATCCTTATGGTAGTGATGTTTGCGATAAAATAGTTAAAATAATTAAAATTTAAATATTAATTATTATTTAAATAATTATTTAAATTATTATAATTTAAATAATAATCATTAATTATTATTTAATATTAATGAGTAAAATAGTAGGTTTTTTTGTTAATCAATTTTGTGAGAGGGGAACAGAAATCGCAATTTTTAATTATGCTTTTTATAACCAAACAATTTTAAATAACATATCAATTATAATATATCCTAAAAGCACTCATACTATTGTAGAAAATGTAAAACACAAATTTCAAAGTCATTTTGAAGTTATTGAAATTGACGATTCAGATGGAAAAAAATACAATAAACCTATTTATGACCCATCAAGAAAAGATACATGGTGTGAATCCTTAGAAAATATTATAATTAAAAAAAATATTCAATATTTGTATCATCAAAAGGCGGGTTTTCAAGACGGTGTTTTATCAAAAACAGCGAGAAATTTAATGCATTGTGTATTTTATCCTAGTGACAAAAATAAACATGGTGATATTTATTCTGTAATATCAAAATCTATTGGAAATCATAAATATCCGATTGTACCTTATATAGTTGAACCTTTTCCATTTATAAAAGAAGATATGCGTACAACATATAATATACCAAATGATGCTATTGTTTTTGGAAGACATGGTGGTTTTGATACATTTAATATATCATATGTTCATGAAACAATTAAAAAAATACTTATAAATAATGATAATATTTACTTTTTATTTTTGAATACAAAACATTTTTACCAACATAAACGATGCATTTATATAGATGACGTAATAATAGATATAAATGCAAAGGTTGAATTTCTAAATACGTGTGATGCGATGATACACGCACGAATTGGAGGTGAAACATTTGGACTTGCATGTGCCGAATTTTCTATATTAAACAAACCAATTATTACAGCGATATGTGGTGAAAGAGCACATATAGATATATTAGGTAGTAAAGGAATATATTATAAAAACGAAAAAGAGTTATATAATATATTAAATAATTTTAAAAAAAAAAATATTGACTATAATTGCTACAAAGAGTTTACTCCAGAAAAAGTAATTCAAATTTTTGATAAAGTATATTTACAATAATTTATTTAACTAATTTTTAATTGAATTAATAAAACCTTCTTTCTTAGAACAATAAAAATATTTATTACTAATATCAAATAATAGTGGATTTTCTTTTACACCTTTGAACATTTAAAACACCGACTTAATCTAGGTATATTTTAGGTTTTCTCTTTGAAGAACTTTTTTACATATTTATATATATATCGGTATTTCATCTGTTACTATCGATAAAATAAGTTAATAATTTAAAATGTGTAGTTAAATTCTTTTAAATCATCCTTATATAATTCACTAATAATTTTTTTATTTCTTTCATTATAAAATGTTCTATAATCTATATTACGTTTATTAATTATTATTTCATTTAAATTTGTCATGTCGGATATTTCAGATAATTTTTTTATATCATTTTCATAATTTTCAAATTTTCCGATAAAATCTAATTTATGATTTCCAATCATACTAGTCATTGGTATGTAATGAGAAATATCGTTTGTATTAATAGCACCTTTATATAAATATAGTTTATTTTCCACAACGATTTTTACCATATCAATATATTTATCAAAATCTGATGTATTATTTATCGTCCAATTTAAATATGAACTTAATATTCTATCAAAAGGATTTCGAACAAATGTAAATACAAAAATATTATTTTTATCCTTATTAGAAATTAACTTATCTAACATGTAATGTTGCTTCGATAATCCCATTTTATCTATACCAGAATAATCTTGTGAATATTTTTCACGTAATTTGTTTTCTATTAGTGAACCGCCTGTTCTAGGTATATGTAAAAATACATATTTATTATTATAAATTGGCATATATATATATATATATTTATTTCACTTTTATATATATTTTATTTCACTTTTATATATATTTTATTTTTATATATAATAGTATATTAACGCCAACACATAAAGTAGTGATTATAAATTATCAGCAGTTAAATATTATTTATCTCATTCTCAAAATCAAGTTCAGACCAGTAAAATATTAGATTGTTATGAAAGAAGTTTAATGAGATGGGTTTAAAATATAAATCTACTATTAATATTACACGAAAGAAAAGTCGGCGTTTTAAATGTTCAAAGGTGTAAAAATATTTCGTGTTCTTTATCTTCGTCTTTCATTTGCTCATGTAATGATGATAACCAATTTAACGGCTCTCTGATTACAATAATATTTAACGGGGTATTAACTTTTGGGTTAGATATAATATATTTACCATTATAATAATATTCATCAATATAAACACTCTCAATATTATTATAAATTGATTTGTTATTCAAATAAGAATCTATATTTGCACGAATGAAGTTATGTCCACTCCTGCTTTCACATATAAGACTATATTCCATATAATTAAGTTTAAATCATTTTTAAATAATTATTCGACGACTGCATATCATTTTTAAATAATTATTCGACGACTGCATATTATTTATGACATATAACGGATGTGATACTAGGATTAGTTTTATAGCCTAAAATAGCTTTACATTCACATGTGTCGTTGTCATCAAAATTAATTTTCCCACATTTATAGCACTTCAATGCATTTTTATCGCGCTTGTATATTTCAATTTGTTGAATATTATCATTTAAATATTTTAATTGATCTTTTAAAATATAATCACTTTTAATCATATGTTCTTTATTAAATTTTTCTAACATATCAAGAGTAGATACATTAGTATTGCAATATCCTTTATTGTATGATGTATGTAAATCTTCACATACATAAATCCCATTTTTGTTCAAGTAACTAAACATATGACCTAAACTTTTATGTTGATGAATTGTCTGATGAGAACCATCATCTATAATAATATCAAATTTTATGTCTTTAAAAATTCTGTCTATCTCTTGAAAATTATCTTGACTACAATGATATGTTTTTATTCGTTCTCCATATTTTTTATTTACATATTCTTTATTAATATCTATTGCATGAATTGTAGCATTGGGGAAATACTCTTCTAATAATTTTAATGAAGACCCTTGATAAATGCCAATTTCTAAAATATTTATTTTTGAATTTAAAAATTTGTAAAAATAATCATTATAAAATTCTGTAAATAAATGATAATAACTTTTATCTGTATTATGTTTATATCCTAAATGTGTAAGTGGTTTCAATAAAGGAAATAAAACAAAAGAGTAATATAATGGTAAATCATTATTTTTATTTATAGAAATATTAGTAAATCCTCCATATACGGTTCCTCGCTTTAATAAATCTTTATTATTAAGAATACTATTATTAATAGAGTCAGTATCAAGAATATTTTTTTTGTTGTATTCTTGGTGTGAAAAGTTTTTAATTTTATTTTTTATTTTTTCAACACCTCCAAAGTAACTGAGATGCCAACCACAATTATTATAATTATCAAATTTTTTTTTTCTTATATCACTAATATTTTTGTATTCTTTTATTAAACTAAAAGGTCCTGCTCTTACAAGAGACCAACAATTTGCATCTTTTGCTTTATTTTCTAAATTATAATAGTATAGATCCATATTTAAGTTATACATTTTTGTAATTTTATTTTCTTTTAATTTCATTATTGTTTCGCTTTTGATTATTTCATCTACGTCTGATAGCAATATTATATCTTTATCATTTAAATTAGGAACTAATTCCACCCCCCTACCTATACAATTCCGTTGATGAAATTCTCTTTCCCAATTATTATCACCATTAGGCATATCATTTACCTTAATATGAATTATTTTATGTAAAAACTTTTGATATTTGAATTTATTTTGTTCAAAGATAAAATTTTTTGGATTATTTGAATAAGTTTTATTAGCTTCAACTAATATAAAATAATCTACATGTTCATTTAACTCATGTAATCTTAAATTTAGCATATCAAGTTCATTATAAAAAACAAAACTGTCAATTATTTTCATTATATATTGAATCTATGTTCTTTTTGTCCCAGTTTAACTCAGTATAATTTCTACTAGGAATATGATAAAATCCTAATTCAGTATTATCCCATGTTGTATGATTGTATAAAATAGAAAATATATTTAATTTTGAAATGGTTTTTGAAAAAAAAAATTCACAAAAACGATTCTTTGGATTATTTTCGTTTTCAAAATTATTTAATATCTCTAAATGTTGAAATGTATAATCTATAACATTTTTATTTATAATAAATGTATCATTCATATAATAATTTTGTTTATTTTTATTTTTTGTATTAAATTCACGACAAACAATATCATACGTTTTTAATTTATTAACTGCTTTATTAAATAATGATATATTATTTAGGTAACAATCTTCGTGTGAAAAAATAATAATATCATTATTTTTTTCATTATCATATAATAATAACATTTTCATACCAGCTATAATACAATTATAACAACTTAATTGATGACCTTGATTTTCACAATAAAAATTACATGTAATGTTATCATACTCTTTTTGGTTTTGAAAATAATTATATATTTGTATATCGTTTGTTGGTATATAAAAATGTTTTATATTTTCTAAAATTTTATTATTAACTTGAATTGTATTTAAAAGACAATTCAAGTTATTGTATGCTGGTCCAATTATAAATATATAAGACATTATATGTAATGCCTTTAATTAATAAATATTCTTAACGCAATATTAAATTAGAATTTTTAAATAATATAAACATAATTAATTGTTATTAAACATAATGTCAATACAACCTATTTTACCACATCTTAAAAATACTTTTTCTAAAAATTCTATAAATGTAATAGAAATAAGTGCACGATATGGAGAATCAAGTAAATTAATATTACAAAATTTAAATGTAAATAACTATATAATTATTGATCCGTAGACTTCATACGAAGAATATATTCATGATGGGTTTAACAATACTATTTCAAATGATAATGATGATGTAATTTTCAATCAAATAAAAAAAAAATTACAATTATTACATAACAATATTGTATTTTATAGAACATTTTCAAATGATGCAAATACTGTCAACACAGTTTTAAATGATAGTATTGATTTAATATTTATTGATGGTAATCATAGTTATAAATATGTTTTAGATGATTTAGAAAATTATTATCCAAAATTGAAAAAAACTGGAATAATCTGCGGAGATGATTTTTTTATGCGAACACATGAAAACGACCATTTAAATACCATGCCAGGAAATGAAGGATATTATGAACCTATGGTATATGAAGCAGTAGTTGAATTTTGTAATCGTCATAATAAGTCATATACAGAATTTGGAAAACATAGAGGATATGGTAAGATATTTATGATAAATAATTAGTCTAATAATATAAAAATATAAAACTTAATATTATAATGTTATATTTGAAATCATACTGTTATAGTAAACACGAATTGCCTTTTATTATTGCTAATTTAGATGAAGGATTTGAACATATTGATAAATTAATATTATATGAATACAATTTTACTCATACTGGATTGTCAAAAGAATATGAAATAAACAAAGTTATTAATTTAATACCGGAAAAGTTAAAAGAAAAACTGCTCTATAAAAAAATAGATTTAACAGATTATATTGAATATAGTGTTAATGATGAAAAAAAATGCCATGAAATAAATGAAAACATACAGCGTTCTTGGTTGTTCAATGATACCGATATTATTTTAAATGATGAAGATATTATTATTGATATTGATATCGATGAGATTATCTATAAGGATTCATATATTGATTTGCTATCAGAATTAAATAAAGCTAATAAACCCATAAGTATTAATCTAAACCAGTTTTTTTTTAAAAATAATTATTTGTGGTCTAACTTAAATTTTAATGCACCAGCTATTTATAAATATAAAATGGTTAAAAAAATTAATAAAAAGGTTAGAGGTATTGATTGCAAATATCAACGATATTGTTCTCAAAAAACATCAAAAATATATGGATGTCATATGTCTTGGGTTATGCCCATTGATTGTATGATAAAAAAAATTTATAGCGGAGCACATACTAAATACCATCATCTTGGAAAAAAAGATATACTAGAAAAAGCTGTGAAAGATAAACGATATATTTTTGATTTGAATCGGCCATTTCATATTCTTGAATTGGATATACACGATTCAAGGATTCCAAGTTATTTACAAAAAGATAATATATTTGACTATATTATTGATGGAAATTTATAATTTTAAAATACATAAAAATCTAATTATTACACATAAAAATAATTATGTTGATAATAGGGAATACAAATTTGTAAATTCAATCGATGAAACTAACTTAGTAAAAAAGCAATTAAATGAAGAAATATATATATGTATTGTTCAATATGATAATATTGGACATTTTTTTCACGATCACTTTTTTTTATTTTACTCAATTTGGAGAGAAAAAAAACGAAAAGTTTTAGTTTATTTAAATAATAGTTTTTATCTAGATTTTATTATCTCAACATTAGGCAGTGAATATGTAGAAAAAATGAGCGAAGAATATTTATATTTTGGAGAAAGAATATTATTAACACCTGAACATAGAAAAAGAGACTTAACAAAAATTAAAAATTATAAATTATTGCTAAAAGAGATAAAAGAAAAATGTTTTAAATATAATAATATTATTGAAGATAGACATTTGAATGTATTATATGGAAGACAAGATTTAAATAGAAAAGTTTTATTAAATATTGATATTGAAAATTTGCAAAAAAATAATATAAAAGTTATAGATAATTTATCACAATACACATTTAAAGAAACAATTGATTTATTATCAAAATGCAAAAACTTTATTTTTGTATTTGGTGCTGGTGTAACATATGAAATATTCCTTCAAAATGTTTTAGAGATACATCCTAATTTAAATGATTCTTGGTCATTGAAGTTTGGATTATGTAATATATGTAATTTAAATATTTACGTTTCACGTAATACAACTCCAAGTATTATTAAAAAAGGGCAAAGTAATAAAAGATTAGATGATAATATATATTATGATAATGACTTGCATAAAAGTATAATAAAATTTACAAGTGAAAATAAATTACAATGATCTCAGGTTAAGGAATAGTATAATTAACTAGTATTTTCCTCTGTTCTACCGTGTTTCTCCATTCTCCGCATTTAATATAATTGGGTAGCTCAACTATATTTAATTTAACACCCCACTCTCCTTTTGGCATTTCGTCTAACACATAGCGTGGTATATACAAACTTTCTAATTCCTCACTAAGAAAATATGCTAATAATCCAAATGTTCCTGGACCTATAACAAGGTTTTTACTACTAACTAATATCTGTAAATCTTTTTGTAAACTGTCTGATATAAATTCTACGTTTTTATAATTTAAATTTTTTAATGCCTTTACACATGGGTTTATATTATCCTCAAATATAACCTTTACATCACCCCAATCTTGACTTTCAATAATCGTTTTGTAATAAATTAGAGGTGGTGGTAAATATTTCCTATGAGGATTATTATTAAAGGTATCGCCACTTCTTATATGAATATGTAGTGTGTTATTTAATGTTTCTCTTGCATCTACAATTAACATGGGTTTTACAAACTCTATAAAATACTTTTTCATTAGTTTTGGACTTGGATCTTCCAATCCTAATTTATTTAAATAAAAAAAATCGTTTCTAATTATTGTTGCATTAGTTTTTTCAATATTAATACATAGTTTCTTTGTTCTGAAATATTTAATATCAGGAAAATTAATTTCTGAGTGGAAATTAATTTTTGCATAATGTATTGCTCTTATAATTTGCATAATATTATTTCCCAATCTTCCATTCCAATTAGTTATTATTAACATTATATTTAAACTGCTTGTAGTTTTAAATAAAAAATATAATATACTTTATTTAATATAATTTATTTAATATACTTTTCATCCGTTATTTTTGTCCAACTTGGTGGGCATAAATCTTTTGTATCATTTTCTTTCTTTGCAACCCCAAACCACTTTGCTGGATATGTAACTATCTTATCTGTGTTTGGATTAAAATACGCACCCCACCAACTAAAACTACTATTCGATATTA
>Ga0209815_1001147_pt1 | contig 18103 bp, 13 predicted proteins | sample CoawatmetaG00DNA_FD_187507 | JGI IMG/M metagenome (GOLD analysis project Ga0209815, IMG submission 187507) | Marine microbial communities from the West Antarctic Peninsula - Coastal water metaG002-DNA (SPAdes) (version 2) | ecosystem: Environmental > Aquatic > Marine > Coastal ...
ACTGAATATAATGGAGAGATACATGATGTAAAAACACATGGCGACAAACTATGTAATGCTAATTTTGAGCTTTCCAATCATCAAATTTTTGTCAGAAATTTCTTATCTAATCAAACTCCATACAATGGATTACTATTATATCATGGTTTGGGTACTGGGAAAACCTGTTCGGCAATAACTATAAGTGAAGAATATAGAGAATACATGAAACAAATGGGATTAACTAAACGAATAATTATAGTTGGCAATAAAAACATACAAGACAATTATAAATTACAATTGTTTGATGAAAGAAAACTTGAAAAAATTAATGGTTACTGGAAATTATCCGGTTGCACCGGTAGTAAGCTTATAACCGAAATTAATCCTATTAATATGAAGAAAAATATGACTAAAGATAAACTTATATCACAAGTAAATAACATTATTAATTCATCTTATCTTTTTCTCGGTTATCGTGAATTTGGAAATATGATAGCCAAAAAAATTAACAAGTTTGCAAATGAACCTGACTTGAAAATTAAACAGAAAAATATTGAAACCGCTCTAAATAATGAATATTCTAATAGGCTTGTCATAATAGATGAAGTTCAGAACATTAGACTTACAGATAATATTGAAGATAAAAAAGTAGGGCAACGCCTATTAGACTTAACTGGATATGTTAATAATCTTAAACTTATTTTACTTTCTGCCACACCTATGTTTAATACTTATAAAGAAATTGTATGGTTATTAAATTTATTAAATAAAAATGACAACCGAAGTATCATAAATATTAAAGATATATTTGATAAAAATGGAAATTTTATAAAAGACGTAAATGGGAATGAAATTGGACATGAACTTCTCATACGAAAATCAAGAGGGTATGTATCATTTATTAGAGGAGATAATCCATATACCTTTCCATATCGTATATATCCTGCTTATTTTGACCCTCAAAATAGTATTAAAAATATGTCATATCCTAGAATTCAAATAAATGGTATTCCTATATTACAGGGTATATCACACGTTGATGTATACACGGTCGGTATCGGTTCTTATCAAAAAACCGTATACGATGAAATTACAAAAAAACTCAGGAAAAATTATAAAGATATCAACGAATCCAATTTAGATAAAGGATTTGGATACCAAGATCTTGAAGCTCCTTTACAAATACTTAACATGACTTATCCTAATTTAGATGAAACTACATCTGATATTAAAGACCTATATGGAAACAATGGTTTAAAAAACGTAATGAATATTAAAAAACCACAGGCCGAGTTTGAATACAAATATGATGACTTGAAAATATTTCAAAAAGATATTATAGGTAATTACGGCGCAAAAATAAAAAATATATGCGATTCTATCATGATTTCCGAGGGTATAGTACTTGTATATTCACAATATATTGATGGTGGGATAGTCCCAATTGCATTGGCATTGGAAGAATTAGGATTTACTAGATTTGGACGTGAAAATCTATTCTCTAAACCGCCCTCCGAATTGATAGATGCAATTACTATGAAACCTAAAAGTAGTGTTGAAACAAACTTCAAACCTGCTAAATACTGTGTAATATCCGGTGATATTGTTTTGTCACCTAACAACAGCAAGGAAATTAAAAAAATTACGGATTCAAATAATTTATATGGAGAAGGGGTTAAGGTAGTATTAATATCTAGGGCAGGTTCCGAAGGCATTGATTTAAAAAATGTACGTCAAATACATATTATTGACCCATGGTATAATATGAACCGCATAGAACAAATCATAGGTCGCGGTGTAAGAACATGCAGTCACAAGGATTTAGAGTTTATCAGACGGAATGTTATGATATTTCTGTATGCTACATATATTAATGACAGAGTTGAAACACTAGACTTATATTTGTATCGGTTAGCAGAAATTAAAGCATTAAAAATAGGAAAGGTATCGCGTGTTTTAAAAAAAAATGCAATTGATTGTTTATTAAATAAACAACAAACTAACTTTACAACCGAAAATATGAATCAAATTGTTGAACAACAATTGTCAAATGGATTATCTATTGAATGGGAAGTAGGAGACAAACCATATTCTTCTTTATGTGATTATATGGATACATGCTCTTATAATTGCGACCCAAATAAAGAAAAATTGGAAATAAATTATGCTACGTATAATGAAAGCTTTGTTTCACTAAATATTGAAAAATTAATTGAAAAAATAAAAGATATATTTAAAGAACAATATGTATGCGAAAAAGAAGAACTTATTCGTAAGATTAATTATGTTAAAGAATATCCGTTGGTGCAAATCTACTCTGCGTTAGATAAAATATTGAATGATGATACTGAGATTTTAACAGATATGTTTGGAAAAAAAGGATACTTGGTAAATGTATCAACATACTACTTCTTCCAACCAGTTGAATTGAAAAATGAAAACATAACAATACATGAACGTATAAAACCTATTGATTATAAACATGAAAAAATAAATATAACACTTCCAAAAAAGAAAACAGCAACAATTATTGAACACAATATCGAATCACTCACAGGAGAGTACGAAGAACAAGAACAAGAACAAGAACGAGAACGAAATGATAATATAGATGTTATGCGATTAATAGGCAAATTAAATGATAATTTTATTACAGCTACATCAGGAGATTTACCTTCGTCTACAAGAGGACTCAAAAATTGGTATGATGTATGTAGAATAACAATAGACAGAATGGTAAATGAAACAATAGAAAATGAAATAGTAGAAATGAAGATTCTTGAATACTTTGTATTAGAACATATCATGGAAACTCTCAATTTTGAAGAAACATTTAAAATATTACAATACATAACACAAAAATCTACATTTAGCGAATTTGAGGATCTTATTAATAAATATTTTAAAGATAGAATTATTAAAAATAATGACACAGTAGCTATTGCTTTATTAAATGAAAAGCCTGAAATGTACGTTTTAAAAGATAAATCTTGGAAAAAACCGCAACCTCAAGATGCAATTGATTTAAAAGAAACTATCAATAATCAACTTGAAATACCTAAAGAAAGATTAGGTAATACTATTGGATTTATTGATTATTTTAAGAAAAAAGAGTTTATATTTAAAACAATTGATACCGATAATGTTAAAAAAGGATCCAGATGTGATCAAACAGGTAAAAATGCAACGCTAAATGTTTTAAATAAAATAGTAGGGTATGAAAAATATACAAAAGAAAATACGAATGGTTTAAATGTCGCCACTATGTGTGTGGAACAGGAATTTTATTTGAGATTTTTTAATTATATTAAAAAAGATGGTTATTATTGGTTTTTAAGAAAAGAACAAATATTTAATACAAAAATGTAAAATACAAAAATGTAAAATACAAAAATGTAAAATAAATTGAATAAAATAAATAAAAATTAACAAAGTATAATATAATATGGCAGATACAAACATTTATCAATTAATGTCTAATAAATCGCAACTAACAAGAAAAGTTCATATACCTATGAAATATATCGGCGATAATATTATTTCATTAATTAAGAATAAACTTACAGATGTAATAGAAGGTAAATGTGCGGTTGAAGGATATGTCGTTAATGAATCTATTAATGTACTTAATTATTCTAGTGGGACACTTATTGGTTCTAACGTAGAATTTCAAGTAGTATTTGAATGCAACATTGTTTGTCCTGTTGAAGGAGCACTCATCTCCTGTGTAGTAGAAAACATTACAAAAGCAGGTATTAAAGCTAAAATACCTGGAGATATATCACCACTTGTTATCTTCGTGGCAAGAGACCACAATTTCAATGAAGCAAAGTTTAATAACATAAATGAAAATGAAACTATCGTTGTAAAAGTTTTAGGACAAAGATATGAACTTAACGATAAATACATATCTGTTATTGCCGAAATGACAGATAAAACAACCGAACCAATAAAAAAAGAAAAGAAACCGCGAACACTTAAAACACAACGCAAAACTAAAATAAAAGTTAAAGAATAATTTAAAGAATAATTTAAAGAATAATTTAAAGAATAATTTACAATTTAAGGATATGAATGTAGAAGAAATCAAAGAATTAAAAGACAAAATAGAAATACTTTCTAAGTCTTATCAAATTGAAATAGGAAGATTATTACTTAGCAACGGAGTTCAAATTGATGAAAATAAAAATGGAATATTTATTAATTTAACAAAAGTAGAACAAGAAGTTTTGATTAAAATAAAAGATTATCTTGTATACGCTAACATACAGGAAGATAAACTTAAAAACATTGAAGACAAACAAGAAGAACTTAAAGATTATTATTTTAAAAATAACAATGAACCAGAAGTTAAAAGCACATAATCTTGTAAATGATTTACTAGATTATATGTACATTATAGAACCTGATAAAATAATTCCTAAGAAAATTATCAATACATCTTCTGTCACTCCTACGCATGCCGACCCACTATACAAACCAAATGAAACTGATTCACTTTTTTGGTGTTTTTTATATCTTTTAAAAAATAAATCTGACTCTAATTTTGATTTAAATTTTAACTTTAACTTTGATGAAGCAAATAAATCTTTTAAAGCGGAAAAAGAATTTAAGATAAATTTTATAGAACTCATTAAAAACGATCCCAATTTTAAAAATTTTTTAAAATTATATAAATTAAAACTAATAGACATAGAAAATGAAATTATTAATTCTGAAAAAATATCGAAAAAAACATTGTTATCGTTGTGTTTTTACTATAAATTAAATATTATAGTTATTGAAAATAATATTTATTATAAGTTTTGCTTAGGTGGAGAGGAATCACACGATACTCAAAATTTACAATCTGTAAATATTATATTACTTAAAAATAAATGTTACAATCTTCTCAAAGATAAAAATAAAAACGAAGATTATCTTAAATCTAAATTAGAAGCACATAATTTAAATAAACCGATTAAGGCAATTAGTGGTTATAAGGTTGATGAACTTAAGACTATTGCTACGTTGTTAGATGTTAGCATTGATAAAAAAAATAAATCTCAGTTATATGAATGTATAATGCATAAACTTAATTATAATTATAATTGAAATTAATTAAATAATAATGTGTTTTATTATTATATATATGTCTGAGGAAAAGAAAGGATTTCATAATATTGTAAAAAAATATATTATTGATGTTCCTTACGTTAAAAATGAATCTCGTGGGAATCCTGAATTAGAGATTAGATTTGGTACGATAGGACATAAGCACATTAACCGCATAGATTACGAAAATGTGTGTAAAAACATAATATCACATGGCTTTAAACCTACGAATAAACTGGGAAAATCTATGTTAAGAATATCAACAGAATATACTGATAGAAATACTGGAAAAATTAAAATGTCTAATATTAGAACAGAAATTAACGGAATTGATGCAGTTAAAAATTATTGTAAAACAAATCGTTTACCTGAAATATACGACCTTGTGCAAAAAACGAATGCCAAAAATAATGATAATACCATATTGCTTCCACAAAATATTAAATCTTACAATCTAAGAATATCATACACTAATGAAAACAACATCAATAAAGAATCCAGAATGGCGCGTTCAATTATTGAATATTGGACTGATACCAAGAAAACGTTTAGATATATAAATAGAACATCATTCACGCATGACGATTATCCAATTAGTATTGATTGTAGTATTATAAAATCTTCCAAAGCCAAAGGTCGTTACATGATGTCTACCTTTACAATACAAGAAACCGACCTATTCAATAATCCAGAAACATACGAAATTGAAATTGAAGTTGACAACGCAAAACTTGAAGGTTATACAACTGAAATGTTGGAATCAATTCTTATGAAATCTATTAAATTTGTTTTGGGCGGACTACAACAAACAAACTATCCAATATCTTACAATGAGATTCACGATATTGGTAAACAATATTTAAATTTAATTAAAAATTCATCTAATTATCTAAAACCATCTACATTTATAGGTCCGAATTCCTTTACATTGCAAAAACTTAATATATTGGAAAATGACATGACACACAATATATTAAATCATTATACTGTTACAGACAAAGCAGATGGACTTCGCAAACTGATGTATATTTACAAAAATGGGTTTATCTATTTAATAAATACAAATATGAATATACAATTTACTGGATGCAAATGTGACAATAATAAATATTTTAATACAATTATAGACGGAGAACATATAATACACGATAAAAACGGTAAATATATTAATCTATTCGCTTGTTTTGACGTGTATTTTATTAATGGTAAAGATGTACGCGATAGTTTATTCGTTAAAACTACACCCAAAGAAGACAAAAACACATATAGATTACAAATGCTTACTGAAATTATAGATGATTTGCAGATGAGCGGTATTACAAGTAAATTACCAACATTTAAAATTAAAATTAAACGATTTTATGTATCTAATGAATCAATATCCATATTTATAGCATGCAAACAAATATTAGATAACGAAAAAAATGGTGGTTTTGAATATGAAACTGATGGACTAATATTTACACCCTGCAATTATGGTGTTGGACTGACTAAACAAGATAAACAATTAAAATATAATAAATCATCTTGGGAATACAGTTTTAAATGGAAACCAAGCCATTATAATACCATTGATTTCTATATAACAACAAAAAAGGTTGATAATGGTACTGAAACTATAAAAACAATATTTCAATCTGGAACTGATACCTCATCTGCTGAAAATATTATTCAATATAAAACCATATTACTACGTGTAGGTTTCGATGAAGCTAAGAATGGATACATTAACCCGTGTCTTGATGTTATTAACGACACTATACCTAAAAAAATAACAAGTGATAACCCTGATGCTTACAAACCTGTATTATTTTATCCAACCAATCCATACGACACCAACGCGCATGTATGCAACATAATACTTAAAAAAGACAATACGGGTTCTCTACAAATGTTTACAGAAGAAGGCGAAGTTTTCACAGATAATACTATTGTAGAATTCTCATATGACCCTTCAAAAGAACCCGGATGGAGGTGGATACCATTAAAAGTAAGATGGGATAAAACAGCCGAATTGAAAGGCGGTAGTAAAAATTACGGTAATAACTATGTCGTCGCCAATAGCAATTGGCAAAGCATACATAATCCTATAACCGATGAAATGATATCCACAGGAGAAAATATTATAGAAACTGAAAATGATATTTACTATAATAAACAATATGGAGAATCACACACCAAAGCCATGAGAGATTTTCATAATTTATATGTTAAAAAAATGTTAATTAGAGGGGTGTCTGAAAGTGGATACACATTGATTGATCTTGCGGTTGGAAAAGGGGGCGATTTCTCAAAATGGATAGAATCTAAATTGTCATTCGTATTTGGAATTGATCTATCCAAAGATAATATTGAAAATAGACTTGATGGTGCGTGTGCGCGTTATCTGAATTACAAGCAAAAAATGCGTTTTGTTCCAGATGTATTATTCGTTAACGGTAATAGTGGACTTAATATTAAGAGCGGAGAAGCTATCCTCTCTGAAAAAGAAAAAATGATAACACAAGCGGTCTTTGGAATTGGAGAGAAAAGTGAAAAACGATTAGGAAAAGGTGTATATAAAAGCTATGGTAGAGGCAGAGAAGGTTTCAATGTTACATCTTGCCAGTTTGCTCTTCATTATTTCTTTGAAAATAGTATAGTATTAACTAATTTCATTCAAAACGTATCCGATGCAACTAAAATAGGTGGACACTTTATCGGTACCTGTTACGATGGAAAATCAATTTTTGATGATTTAAAGAAACACACACTAGGTCAAGGCATGACTCTGTTTAAAAATGACATGAAAATATGGGAATTACTTAAATTATATGAAAATGAAGATTTTAAAGACGACGAGACATCCCTGGGATATACTATTGATGTATACCAGGAAACCATCGGTAAAAATTTCAAAGAATATTTAGTTAATTTTACATATTTTAAAACAATAATGGAAAATTATGGATTTATACTTGTATCTAAAACTGAAGCTAACGATATGAACCTACCTAATGGTTCTGGAATGTTTAATGAATTGTTTACACACATGGATTCGCAAATGCTCGTTGAACCAGAATTAAAAAAGTCGTTCGGAGATTCACATAAAATGAGTCATGAAGAAAAGAAAATTTCGTTTTATAATAGATATTTTGTATTTAAAAAAGAGAGAAATGTGGGAACGATTAAATTAAACAAAGATACTCCAAGTAAGTTTATTGTTAAACCTACCAATATTAGAAAATTATCTAAGCGAATTATTATTAAGTAATGAATAAATATAACATAAAAATTATTTGACTAACTTTGTTATGAGATATTTTAATTTACCTAATAATTATTCTATCATTAAACCATCTGAAATAGTGATAAATACCATTAAACATAATGATATATGTTATTCTTTGGTAGAATCATTAAAAAAAAATAAAAATAAAATAAACCAAATAATAGACGATTGGGATAAATATAAAAAATACACTAATAGCTATGAATTTATACATACACAAATTCCTAATACTAAAATATCTATTAGTAAATATAAACCATTGTCTAGATCATATTTTAAAATGGTAGAAATTATTAATACATTCAAATTACTCAATAATTACAATAATGCAATAAAAACTTTTCACTTAGCAGAAGGGCCAGGCGGGTTTATTGAAGCAATTGCTAATATGCGAAAAAATAAAAATGATACATATGTAGGTATTACACTAATTAATAAACATAGCACCATACCTAATTGGAATAAGTGTAAAGATGTTATGAAAAAACATAAAAATATTGCACTTGAATATGGTTCCGACGATACAGGAGATATTTTATCTGCTGACAATTTAAGTTATTGTTTTAAAAAATATAAAAATAGCATGGATATCATTACTGCCGATGGTGGGTTTGACTTTTCAAGCGACTTTAATAATCAAGAGAAATTAGCATGTAATTTAATATTTGCCGAAATATGTTTCGCTATTTTAACACAAAAAAAAGGTGGAAGTTTTATTATAAAATTTTTTGATATATTTACATTAGCATCTGTGGACTTGTTGTATATTCTTTCTTGTTTTTATACAAATATAGCTATAACTAAACCTTGCACTAGCAGAACCGCTAACTCTGAAAAATACATTGTATGTGAAAATTTCAAATTTGATGATACTAGTGCCTATTATGATACATTTCATAATATATTTTCTTGGTATGATTTAAAAAAAGTTTACATAGGTAGATTATTAAATTCCGTTATACCAACCATTTATTTAAACAAAATTAAAGAAGTCAATTATCTTTTTGGTCAACATCAAATAGAAAATATTAACACCACAATTGAATTAATATTAACCAAACATTCATCAGATAAAATAGATAATTTAAAGAAAAAAAATCTAAGTAGATGTATTGATTGGTGCAGCAAAAATGGGATTCCTTATAATAATACAGTTATATAAATTAAAAACATTTTGTAGCCGTACCATTTCTACGATAACAAACAGGAAGTGTATTTTTATTCCCAGAAAATTTTCCTGCCTTTTGCATAGTATTGTATTTTAAACGCGCAACACGAGAACTTGAATCTACAGCACCCTCCATTCCATATTGGTGATTACTTGGTTTGTATATTACTGTATTATATGTATTGTCTGCACATTGTCTACCTTGAAACGTTGAACTATTCATAACTTCGTCTGTTGGCCATATAAAATTACCATTACCATCATAATACGTTACGCCAGATAATTTAGTTATAAATGTGTTGTTATTATAATCCATGTTTCGCGATTTAAGATAAGAACTGCTATTTGCGTAATACTTTTTATTAACAAGTGTTACAGCACTTTTAATTTTCGCCCCTCCACTAAATGAAATGATAGATCCGGTGCCTTTTGTACCAACCGGTCCTCGTGTATTGTCAACACTTCTACACCCAGACGCATCACGTGCTCCATTTACAGCTAATGCCGATGGACTAATATATTTACCTAACATTTTAAACTCTGTTCCTATTGTATAATTAGACGAACAATTGTCGCAATTAGCACTCTTTCCCATGTTTAAACTATTTGTGTATCCACTTTTTCTCCATATTTTCAAAGGTTTTCCGTTCTTTGAATACCAGGTAGTCGTACTTGTGTTATCTCTTGTATTATAAATATTTTTTGGTATATATGTTATTTGAGACATTTGATATAATATAATTAAAGAAAATAATTATGTTATATATTACTATAATGGTGAATCGCTTTAATAATGATATAGATTTATTACACAATCTTGTAAGTTCGCGCGAGAATATTCAAAAAAAACCTTTACCTGATGATATTTTTGTTCATCTTTTTGTTGCCGGTCTCACCAGTTTAATCCTTATTTTATTACTCAATGTATCCAAAAGATCTTAACCATCTATCATTACGTAAAACACACCACCAGATACTAATGCAGTTATTATTCCAATATACAAAAGAAAAGGAAACAAAACTATTACCCACGAAACATTTACATACCCACGTTTACATAATGTGTTTAATAACCATGTCCAAAATAATACATATATAAGTTGTAATATTAATCCTGTGGTTTTATTAATCATATCACATTCATAATTTCCTACACAAAATGTCCTATCGTCTCCATTCGCTAAATTTTGTACTAATATTCCTACTATACCTATTACCCCTACCAATAAATAAAGCATCGCCGGTTCGCACATGCTTTTTCTATTAAGAAATTTCATATTCATAGGTATTGAGGGTTTTAGAGCACTTGTGGCCGGGCGTGCAGAAGATAAAGAACGACGTCTGGTTTTTTTATTGGGTGCCATTATATATAAAATAACTAAAAAAAAATTATAAAATATTTATTCATCTTCATCATCTCCTTTATATTCTTTGTAATATTCACGATATCTATTTCTTAATTTTAAATGATCCTTCGTAATCATTAAAATCACGAAGAAGAAAAACATTGCGATAGGCAATAAAATAAAAATCCACGCAACATTGGTATAACCATTAGAACAAAGTAAATTTAAAATCCATGTCCAAAATATTATGTATAAAAATTTAATTATAAAAACTAAAGGCCTATTCACCGTTTCACATTCATAGTTTCCAATACAATAATAACTGCTCCTCGCGTTTTTTATTACAGACAATATATAAGCTATTATAGAAAATACTAAATATATCATGGCAGGACTACATAATTCCTCATTACCCATTTATATATTAATGATATATTATATTGGTTGATCTAATACAGCAGAACTATACCTATGATCGTTTCCTTTCAAACTGTTGTATACTTTGTCTTTAACATCCATTACGGGATCCACTACCATACCCCATGGTCTCACGTGAGAAGGTAATGGATTAAACATTAAAAATATTATAAAAAAAATTACTGAAATCATTAAAACCTGTTTCATTTTATATACTACTTCAAGAAAATATTATTCAATGTCTACGTGTGTCAACATATGACGCCTACAACACATACTATTTAATTCCAATTGATCCATTATCAATCCTTCTGGGGTTTTCTCAACATTCTCATTTGTTAAATAAATTACTTTGTCAGCATCCAGATTGTTTTTTACTTTCTCTTTTCTAACATTAATTCTATAATATTCGTATTTGTCCGCTAATACATTCCCACAAGTAAAGCATTTTATTGGTATAATCATTCTTATTATTATACTAATAATATAAATTTTATATTCAATTTTATATTATTCAAAATCTATGCGAAATCTAGTTATCAAGACCTACAATATACGTATCTTCAAATTTAGAATTATTTCCGTCCTCACCTCTAAATGTTCCATTTTTTGTCCTCGTTTTATAAATATCTAAATAATTTTTGGTTAATCCTATAAAAATTAACACAATTAATACACCAAAAATATTGACAGTTAAATAACTCATCATTTTTTGGATCTTCTCAAATAAATTCGGATATAAACCAAATACTATAATAATAAATATTATTATTGACATATAAAACGCTATATCCATATATATATATTTGCTAAATTAAATTTCTTCTAAACATATACCTATTGTTGTTTTATGCTTTTTGTGTATGGTTTTATTTGATGTAACCTTTTTATGACATTCTTTACATATACTCATTAAATTTGCTTTATGATTTTTCTTAAACCCATCAATAAATCCCATTTCGTCCGCGGACTCTTGTGGGTGCATATGATGTGTTTCATTTGCTATTTTATTACACAATTCGCAATTACCAACTATCTTCTCGCTATTATAACGACTCGTGTTCATTGAAAGGATCCCCTTGTCTTTTGGGGTATATTTAATACGAATATCATGAGCACGTTTTAAAAAGTCCTCGGGCATCGAAAGCGATTTGCATACCTCCAATCCATAACTACTATTACCCGCCGTGTCTTTCAATATTCTATCGTAAATTAATATATCATTTGATTCATCATACCTAACCGTCATATGTTTCAATTCCAATTTCTTTAATTCTTTTATTTCATCTCTATCCGTTATTTCATGAAAATGTGTAGCAAATACAAACGATGAACTTTTATTATGTAATTCTGTTACACCCGAAATAAATATGGCCGTTGCCGATTCGGTTTCTGTTCCCGAACACAACTCGTCACCTAATATTAAACTGTTCTTATCCGCATACTTCAGTATAGTTCTCAACTCAGACATCTCAACAGCAAATGTTGATAATCCCTTGAAAATATTATCATTCCCTAATATTCGTGTAAATATTTGTGTATACGGATTATAATCCATGTCACTACAAGGCACGTAAAGACCTGATTGTGCCATTATAATAGTTATACCTAAGGCCCTTATCAAACTTGTTTTACCAACTGCATTTGTTCCGTATATTAACATACCATCCATCATGTCACCCAATCTTATATCGTTCGCAACGTATAACTCGCTTGTGTTTAGGTTCTCTATCAATAAATGTCTCAGTCCTTTACAATTAAAATACGATTTGTCTGTATTTACTATTTTAGGCTTACATAGGTTGTTGTTTACCGATATATAAACCTTGTTCTGTAATACATCCAATTTCGTTATGTAATTAATTACATTCAAAAATCTATCTGATAGCTCTATGAAATAATTTACATATTTTTTATACTGTAAAACTACCTCGTCTAACATGTGTATTTTTGTCGTAGTTATTGATTTATATATGTGTTGCAGTTGACTACCCATTATATTTTTATTTGTACCTGTTGCTGTAACAAACTCTAAATCATCTACATTTAATATATAAGTTTTCGTTTCGTTTGATGATGATTTATAACTTGAATTATAACTTGAAACATAACTTAGTTCTATAGAACCTGTTATATTCATACGCTTCAGTTCCTCTGTTATGGTTTTAGCACGCTTTTGTGTCAATTGAAGCGTGCAACCACTTTTTTCTGTTTCGTGAATCTTGATATATTCGCATGAACTTGCGTTTGTGCTTGTAGTCTTACGACGACTCGTCTCATAAGTTAAAAGCATATTATTCAGATATTTTCTAACACATTCTAATATATCATTTCGTTCATGCCATTTTTCTATTTTATTATCTAACTCTTCAATAACACCTTCTTTTATTATATTTCTATCTATGTTTACGGTGTTTACATCCTTACAAACTTTTATATCTAACGTATATTTTATACTATTCAGTATCTCATCGCATCCTTTTTGTATTTCATCACTATTTGACCCTACTTCTCCGGTATCTAATAGATATTTATTTAAGATCTTATCTTTACATAACCCTTTATATACACTCCTAATCGTCTCTATATTATCATGAATCGTTACAAAATTAACTGGTGTTATCTCCCTCTTTAATAGTTTCCTATTTAACTTCTCCAGATCTTTTATATCCTGAATATTCGTTCTTAAACTACTTAATTTATTGGTTGTTATCAGATACTCTGTAATATCATATTCTTTTATAAGTAATTTGCTATCTGAAATTGGATGCAAGATTAAATGTTCAAATGCACGTTTGCCCATTGGAGTAACCGCATTGTTTAAAAATGTCGCGATTGATGATAGTTTGCCTTTATAATTACTATCTTCTATAATATTTAATTGTTTTAATGAATGATTTGATGTAGCTAATTTATCATTGTTTACCGTCTCATAATAAGGTTCGTGTATCTTAGATACTAAACTTGGATCTGATTCATACAAAAAATTTAACAAATAGCAATATGCTTGGCAAGCAATACAATAATTAGATAATTCTAAATAAATATTCTCGTTGTCTTTTGTTTCGTAATACTGCTCTATTATTTGTTTTTGATATGTTTGCTTTTCACAATTTATTACCTTTTGTTGTTCTGAGGAAATTTTATGAATTTTTGATGATTGAATATTAACAAAATTAATGATATCATTAATTTTGTTTTCATCACCGAAATTATGTATGATAATTGTCTCGCAAGGATTGTATATAGAAACAAATTTCTCTAATTCGTCAAATGTTGCTGGATTATGTAGATATTCATTTGAGAATTGTTGTATAAAAGATTTGCCTGTATAAATATCTACACAAGCAGACCCACAAACAATGGTTTGTTTTAGTGAATTATTTAAAAATATATCTGAATTATTAATATTTATCCAAAGACACATAATATTGTTTGTTAGATTATTTGTTTCATTCATAAAATTTGTTCCAGGTGAATAAATACCTTTTAAACTTCGTGGAGAATTTGCCGCTTGCACATCTTGGACTATAACCGGACATGTATACCCTTTTTCATTTAATTTTCTTAAATATTTATCTATCATCTGAAGTCCAAATCCTGCCATTACTACATTTTTACCTTGAACACATATCTTTTTATTAGCAATATTTAATTCGCAAATCTCGGCTATATTAACCAAATCTGACCCTGTAATCACACCACATTTATCTTTTAAACCATATATTTCAAAAAAACTACCACACTGCATTAAAACAACGGTTTTATCACCATGACTAGATTTATATTTTGTGGTTTCTTTTATATATTCGTCCACTATACCCATATTAGCTATTATAACTATTTTTAGGTTTTTAAGTTAATTATATTCTATATATATATATATATGGCGGAAGCAGTGAAGGATGAGAATAAAGTGAGAATAATTTATAATGAAATAATCGAACGACCGAATGTGACCGAAACTGGTAGCAAGTGGCTTGATGATATTTCATTACCATTATTAATAGATTTCTTGCATGATGAAACTGACTTAACTATACCATGGAATGATATCAAATTTAAAAATCCACTGCCAGGCGAAAGCTGGGCGAATGAGAAGGAGAAATCTATTTTGAAAAAAGTATTGGATTATAAACCCGACGGGACGAACGCGAAATACAGTGATGGTATTTATGCTTTTTATTTCAAAGGCGACGACAACCCCCCGGACCCATCCCCCGAAAGTAAAGTTCCATTAAAGTTTTATTTAGACAGAGAAATTTATTATTGTGGTTCTCGCGACACCACCGTAAAGCCCACAACATTGGCGAAATTATTATACGGTTACGACAAGGCCGACGAGCCGGCCCCCAATAATTATACGTTTGCATATGAAAATGTAGATGCATGGAGCTTTCCAAAAGAGGTTTACGCCGAAGCGGGAAGCGACGGGCGCCAACAAATGTTGCGAACTCAACCGGCAGCAAGATTGGATTCTGCGGGACAGGGCGCCTACCGCGTGAAGGATAATGACCTATACGTCACACATTTTATACATGACCTGCTGCATACAGATTGGAAAGTAGATGATGGTGCATTACAAAAACGACGAATTGAGGCGAATGACCCCGCAAATACAGGCGCCAACAATATATTTTCAGTAGATGTTAAAAACTTAAAAAAAAGAACAATAGATACAATTAAAAAATACTGCATAGAATCCCAACCCACTGAAGGTGAAAACAACTTATTACATGTAAGTTTGGACATTATCAATAATACTTTGGAAAGTTTTAGTTATAACCCGATGACGAACGTTGTTTCTTTCATTCCACATGGTCCTGGTAATCAAAATAAACAAGTAGATTTTCATATTTCATATAACGGAGTTTTAAAACAACTGAAGAAACTCAACCAAGAAAAATACGGGAGTTACAAGGCACGGAACGAGAGTGGTGGCAAAAAAGGCGGGGCGGATAAGAAGGTGCTCGCCTCAACTAAAGAAATCATAGATTTAGTGAGTAATAATACAATTTACAAGTTAAAAAACCAAAACGAACAAAAAATTATAAAAGATTTCATATTAAAAATATTAAAATATATGGGCGACGAGTCGCATAGTATGAATGTAGATTATATAAAAGAAAAGACCAAGGGCTACAAAGGAGGCGATATAACACCAATCGTATTTGTCAAAGATCAACTTTTAATGACAAGACTTATCATTCGTGAACAATGCTTCATAGCTCAAAGTATCGCTTCGTTCCATCATCTCCCGCAATATAATAATATAAAATCTGATGTTGAGAAATTGCCAGACGATATAAAAATATTAAATAGCAAAACAACGCCATTTGAAAAAAATAAATATCTTAAAAAAAGGATTTTTATACTTCATAATGTCAGTCCACCAACTTTAGAGGCGATTAAAGAAATAATTAGTTCGGTTAAATCTTGGGAGAATAATAATTGTTCCGACAGCGAAAAAAGAATGCAAGATGTGGACGAAACCTTAATATCCACCTTAAAAGATCGTAAGAATTGGTATGATGAATTTTTACAAGATGAATATTATCAACATATTGATAATTTAATAAAATATGAAAAACTAATCGAATTTGTGGTTAAAAAATATACTGTTGGTGGTGGTGGTGATGGTGTTGATAATATCAAAGAAAAAGTAAATAAAATTTGGGTTTGTTTCAATGGCACAGGCACTCAGTGTCCCCCTCAGGATCCAAGTGGGCTTAATATTTTCACAATTCTCACCGCCTTCCCCGAGCGGTCCAACCTCAACGGAGTCGACAACGATAATAAAATATATATCGATTTCACTGACCAAATTAAGAATAATATGGAGGCTTTATACGACGTCAAAATGACAAACAACAAAGGAGACAAACAAAAAGTACTTACTGCGGAGCCTTCGCAGGATGGTTTTAACAAATCTCTTGAGAAAACAAATGAAATATTAATGGATTTTGTAAAATTACATGATTATTTAGACAAATACAAAACTGAATTAGAAGCTATGCGGAAATATGCTGCTGATGCTGCTGCTGCTTCTGATGCTGCTCCTGCTGCTGATGCTGCTGCTGCTTCTGATGCTGCTCCTGCTGCTGCTGCTGCTGCTGCTTCTCCTACTAATCGAACTTTATCAGAGTCACTCGGTTTGTCTGTGGGAAAAACCAATCAAAGACTCAAAAAACTTACCGAATCATCAACAATCCTAAATTTTGAATTTAAGTTAAATAAATTAATTGAGTTTTTAGAACTTTTTAAAATAACTAATCTTGAAGCTTATACTAATAAAGAGAGGGATTACATGCATATTACTGAACCATTTACTAGAAACGCCGATTTCTCTTGGATCAAGAAAATACATTATGACCAATTAGGTAATTTGTTTCTTAACGCCCGAACAACAAGGCCAAATCACGCGAGCCGACCCGCTAAGGTCGGGAGCGCACTCCGCTACCCATTTTTGTTTTATAGAGCACCACAGGAAGACACGACGGACACGGACTTGATCAATGGTCGCGGTAAATTACAACTAAAGTCGAACCAAAACGACGAAGGTCTAGTGCTGGATTTCTATTATTTATTAAATAATTTAAATTGTATTTTAAATGATTTTAAAAATATACCACCAACTACGGTTGGTGGCGGTCGTAAGGATGAGGATCGTGGGGATACGCAGTCAGAGCCGTCGCAGACGCAGTCGCAGACGCAGTCAGAGCCGTCGCAGACGCAGTCAGACTCGGATGACTCGGATGACTCGGATCATGATATGGCTGGGTCCCCAGCGCCTCCGGCGGAGGAGGAGGAGGAGGAGGAGGAGGA
>Ga0209815_1001150_pt1 | contig 18061 bp, 15 predicted proteins | sample CoawatmetaG00DNA_FD_187507 | JGI IMG/M metagenome (GOLD analysis project Ga0209815, IMG submission 187507) | Marine microbial communities from the West Antarctic Peninsula - Coastal water metaG002-DNA (SPAdes) (version 2) | ecosystem: Environmental > Aquatic > Marine > Coastal ...
AAACCCCGCGTCGCTACGCTCCGATGGGTGGCAGCCTTGCTCCGGTCCGGGTGGCAGGCTTCACGTGGAATGGGTGGCAACCTTCAGCGGTTTACGCACTGAACCCCTCTTTCTGGAATATCGAAGTAAAAATGGAAGAAAGGTAAAGGCGAAGAGCATTGCCGACTTCTTTGTGATCAGTGACGATTTCATCGGGTGGGAAGAGTGGAAGCCACTCGAAAGAGTAGTTCAGCTCGCGGAGGAGATGCCTGGACGTTTTGTTTTTGACGAGAAGTCCGGTCGATACATAAGTCCTCCCGCTGAAGATTACGCTGCTCGATTTGGATTGGGGTTTCGGGTGATGACCAGTCAAGACATCAGTTACCGCCTTACTGAGAACTTTCAGTATCTCAAAGATTTTCTGTATACCGAGCCAGAAAAGTATTTTGAGAGTAACGAAAGTAAGATTTTCGGTGATTGTCGATGGGTTTTTCTTTCTGACGTTCTCGAGGCTGGCAGCGTCAATCCTGACGACATCTTCCATTGGATTCTCAACCAGGATGTCTTTGTCGATCTGGAAAAGGACCTTCTTCGTCAACCAAGATACTGCCGAATATTCAGAACTCAGACAGATTCTCTTTTACTGGAGGATGTGAAAAGCGTCTCCCGGCACACAGAGCCGCGGCTCGGTGGTCGGGTAAATTTTTGCGGCAATGTTTACCGTATTTCGTCGATCAAGCCTCAATTTTATCTCCTCGAGGATGAGGCTTGTGGAATAAAAAGCGTCCCGAAAAAGCTTCTGGATGATCAGCTAGCAAGTGGCACTGCATTCCTTTACGTAGAGGATCAGGGGGCGGTATTCAATCTGCTTCAGAAAGCTGGGCCGCGAGAACTGGAACAGGCCAATCACCGTCTAAAGATCCTTGATGAGATCAAGGGCGGTAAACCGATTGGAGAGGTTGCAAAGAGCCATAGTATTTCCGAGCGCACAATCAGAAACTGGCTCCGCCAATTTAACCTATCTGAACACGAGCTTGGTGAAGGCTTTGTGGGATTGATTCCAAAGATTTCCTCAAGGGGTAATAGGGAGTCCAGGCTAGATCCCGCGACCAGATCTCTCATCGAACTGACTCTTGAAGAGCACTACCTCAATAAGAAATCACCACCGCTCTCACATGCGTACGGGTTGTTTCTTCACGCCTGCGAAAAGAGTGGAATTCCGACAGTTTCTTTCAAGACATTTTCTTCATTTGCAAAAAGCATCGATACGGCAAAAAAGGTCAGAGCCCGATCAGGTGACAAAGCGGCCTATCAGCATGAAAGCGGCTCAAACAAAGGCCGGAAAATGCCTTGGGATCTGAGTGGTCAGTTCGCTATGGACGTTGTGCACACTGACCATACTCAACTCGATATCGAGCTGGTGTCCTCGAAAAATGGCACAGGTCTTGGTCGCCCTTGGCTAACGCTTTTTCTGGATGGATTCAGCAGAAAGCCTGTCGGTTTCGCGATCCTCTACGATCCGCCTAGTTACCGGAGTCTGATGATTGGTATCCGGCAAATGGTCAAGGCCACCGGTTACTTTCCTGCTTCGTTTGTGGTTGATGGCGGAAAAGAGTTCCAGGGCATTTACTTCGAAACTCTGGTTGCCTCAAAAGGATCGTCAATCCAGAAGCGGCAAGGTAACCCCAGACAAGGAGCGTTGATCGAACGTTACTTCGGTTCTGTCACCAGCCAACTGATCGATAGGTTGCAGGGGAATACCCAGCCCACGAAAAACGTTCGTCAGATGTCGAGGGATATGAACCCGAAAAGAAATGCTATTTGGACCCTGGAGTCTCTCCACGCGGCGCTTGATTCGTTTTTTGAACTTTATTCGACCTCCGACCATCCCGCACTTGGATGTTCTCCGGAGTACCAGTTTGAGAGGAGCCTCGCGAGAGATGGTGCACGAACAATTCGAAAAGTGGAGTACAACAGCGATTTCACGATTCTGACATGTCCACCGCCTCGTCGGGGAGAGGTGGTCGCCGATCCTTGTCGGGGTATCCGTGTGAACTTCCTGGATTATTGGCACCCTGCATTCAGGTCTTTCGGTAGCCGCAAGGAGAAAGTACCAGTTCGCTATGACCCTTTTGATATTGGCTATGTGTATGCCTTTGTGAAAGGCAGCTGGCTCAAATGTCAGGCGATCAGTCATTACGAGACATTTCACGGAAGAACAGAGCGAGAACTTCATTGTCTTCTTGAGGAGCGCCGCAAGACATCAGCTAGTGTGAACGCTTCAAGAAATGTAACGATGCACCGAATTGCTAGCTGGTTCAATGACATCCATGAAACTGAAAAAAGGCTTGAGTCCGGGCAGTTCGCGAAGGATCAAGAGCAGAAAAAGACGGTCATCGACATTCCGCAACCAGCAAAAGAATCTATTCCAGTAACACCCTGTGGTGACTCCCTACACCAAGCATCATGCGAGGCGCGGCCGAAGTTTGAGGTCGATTTTTCAGCCCCCATCCCTGAGGATTTTTAAATGCGACACCCTCAATCGAAGGTTCCGGCCGCTGTGTTCGAAGCGAGTGCAGAGGTGCGAAGCGCGTACTTCGCAACAGGTTTTGTCCTTCGGCACGACAGGTTGAACGGAGTGTTTCAAGAGACCGTCACTGCCCTCAAAGAGCGAACGGGTAAACACATGGTCGTTGTAGCTGGGCCTACCGGGGTAGGCAAGACAACCCTAGCCAAGAGAGTTACCGACTATGTCTATCAAGATCTTGTTCCAAACTGGCATGAAGATCCTGCCTGTATTCCCTGTGTCTGCGTGGAACTAAGAATGGACTCCCAAAGTGGTTTTGATTGGAAGGAGCTATACAGGCAGATTCTCGTCGCACTCAACGAACCGCTTGTGGATCATAAATGCAACATAAGGACGACGACTGATTATCAGAAGAGTCGGGTAATGACGGGTGGCCATATCACAGTTAGTCGATTGAGAACCGAAATGGAGCAAGCTCTCAAAGAACGAAAGACACGGGTTGTGATCCTTGATGAGTTGCAACATCTTTTCAAACATGGAGGTGGGAAGGTTGAGCAGTACTACGATGTACTCAAGTCCATCTCCTCAAGAACAGACTGTGCAATCGTGGGGATTGGAACCTACGAGCTGTGCTTCATGATGGATTGGAGTGGTCAGATGAACCGTGTAACGGATTATCTGCAATTTTCGCGTTATGACTTTGGCGCTCAAAGTGACCTGCAATCTTTCTTCAATGCATATAGCGGCCTCCTTGCCCACGTCCCTATGGATCTGGAGGAAGAGCTTTTGAGGCCAGACCTTGAGTACGTTTACATACGCTGTTGTGGTTGCGTCGGTATTCTCAAGGACTGGATCTACCGGGCGATGAATCGTGCTGTAAATGACGGTGCGGCCGCTCTGGGAGTCAAACATCTTGAGGCCACAATGCATCCTCCCAAGGCACTCCAAAGGATCATCGAGGAAATCAAAGAGGGCGAAGCGAGTTTTTATCAGCCCGATATCGATTCGCTTAAGTGTGAATTCATTGGAAATCGCGGTCCCAAGCCGTTTAGCCAAGTGAAGGGAAAAAGGGCCGGAGCTTCCTCTTCCCCTCCCGGTGTCAGGAAGCCAAAGAGGGATCCGATCAATGCATCATGAAGGCTATCTCAGTTCAGCAGTGCGTAGCACTCTCCGGCCGATTGCTATTAAAGGAGACGGAGAAAGTATCGAGTCTCTTACGTCATACATTGGGCGTCTCGCGTGGCACCACTCTGTTAAGCCATCTTTGCTAATCGGGAGTCTGATTGACCCAGGAAAGTCCCCTGGTTTTCTTAATCATGAGATAGCGACGAGCTTTAATTCTCTGACTCCCAAAACGGCCACCATCATAGAAAGTATTTCGGCACAGTCAGGCCTTGCTCATCATTGGGTCGCAGCTATGACCTTTGTGCATCTTCATGATCAGATTGATCATAGCGCTCGCGGGTTCATCAGAAAGACCAAGCAGTGGTGCCCTGTTTGCTATGACGAAGATCATTCAAATGGGGGGCAGTACGATCGCCTCGCTTGGAGCTTGCAAGGTGTCTCGCATTGTGTGAAGCATCGATGCAAGCTCCGGGATTATTGTCAGAGTTGCTTAAAAGCGCAACCTTACCTATCCAGCAAATGTGAGGTGGGATTCTGTCACCACTGTGAGCAATCACTATCAGAAAGTGTTCTATCGCAACGAACTGATGCGGACTGCGAAGAAAGTGAGGTTTATTCCTCCCTCGTATTGGGAATTGTCGATCAAACTCTAGCTGAAACTGAAAGCCTTGAGTCCATATTGCGGCAAATTGCCTATATGTTTTCGGCTGAAGGGATCGCGCGATTTGCTGAGTTTTTGAAAATGGATAGGCATTGTGTAGAGCGATGGATGACGGGGGAGACGAAACCAGCTTTAAAAAGTGTTCAGCGCGTTTTTGGCAAACTAGAGGTGCCCTGGGCAGATGTTCTAATGAAGCGGATGAGCGCATGTGAAATCATCGAATCAAACAAACGGAGTCGATCTAAGGTCCAGTGGGCTCGCAGAGAGCTGGCCCCAGAAAGGGAATTACGAGTCGTTGACGGGGAAATACTCCATGACGATCAGCCCTGTGCGAGGAAAGTCAGGAGCGCCGCTGCAATCGAACGGATTGATCGTTATCTCGATCAAATCATCTCGGGCCAAGTAAAGCCTTATTCTCGCGCAAAAATCGCTGCTACGCTGGGCGTCTCCTCTGGTTATCTCGAGTCCCTGTTTGGCGGGAAGGTAAAGATAATCTCGGAGATCTACAAGCAATACCTGGATAACTTGAGCTTATCAAGAACCGAGCTCCTGAAGGCTGAAATTTATATTTCGCTCCAAATGGTCTATGAGGACGGAGAGGCCCCCACCTGGAGTAACGTCGGCGCCTACCTCTCGAAGGATCTGGGCAAGCGATTTTCGATGACCGAAATCGCACGAATTCGAAAAAAGGCGATTCCGGAAGTGTTCTCTGACGAATATCAGGAAAGCATTCAGAGAGTAAAGAGGAAGATGGGGTAAGTTCGGAGGAGACTTTAGAAGAATGCTTCTCCTGAATTCTCTTCAGATGTTGACTTGAGCTTATAAGGTGGAATGCGATGAACTTTTGGGCACAGACTGTGAACTATAAAATTTCCTAAAATATTGAGAATTGAGGGTTACAGCCGTGCGACGCATAACATTTCCGTGATGGGATAAGCTCTGTAAGTAAAGGAATCTGGGAGATATTCAATGAACTGCGCCGGCATGACAGTGGTTCGTGGTCAGACCACTGGCGGTATCTGATAACAATAAATTTGCCATCAAGGAAAAGATACGGTTCAGATTACATTAGGCCATTTTCTGGGGAAGAAAATGGTGCCGAGGAGAGGACTTGAACCTCCACGGGGTTGCCCCCACTAGCACCTGAAGCTAGCGTGTCTACCAATTTCACCACCTCGGCAGGTGATTTGCAGATTCGCGTATAGTTTATTGAAAACCTAGCGTTTCTGCCGGCGGTGAGGAGTTGCCCCTCAACCGATGGCGCGTACTTTAATGATTCGCTCGGGAGCTGTCAAACATTTTTTTCAAAAAAGTTTCTAGAGTGATGTCGGACGATTTCAGGGTATTTGTGCCTATATTGGCGCCCTTGTTAGGCAGCATTCCCATCCCAACGTTATACTGCATCAAACACGAATGATGCCGCACGGTTTGCGGTGAGACAGAAAGGATCCGAATGGTTTCCAGGAAGAACAAACAAAGTGACCCTCATGCCCAGCGTGAGGCCCAGAAATATGACAACCCCATCCAGAGTCGGGAGTACATTCTCCAGCACCTGAAAGACCGAGGTGCGCCAGCCACGCACGAGACCCTGTGTCAGGAACTCGGGCAGACGTCTCCGGAAGGGATTGAAGCATTGCGCCGTCGTCTGATTGCGATGTGCCGTGATGGACAGTTGATCTGTAACCGCCGGGATGCGTTCCTGCCGATCGAGGAAGCGGATCTGGTCACCGGGCGCGTGGTTGGCCATCGAGACGGTTTCGGGTTTCTGATCCCCGATGATGGTGGCTCCGACCTGTTTCTGACCGCCCGGCAGATGCGCCAGGTATTCCACGGTGACCGGGTAGCCGCCCGGGTGGATCAGGTGGATGATCGCGGGCGCCGGGAAGGCAAGATTGTGGAAGTGCTGGAGCATCGCACCTCCCAGATTGTCGGTCGCTTCTTTAAAGAAAGTGGCATCGCCTTCGTAGTGCCGGAGAACGCCCGGATCAATCACGAGATTCTGGTTCCTGATGAGCAGGCGGGTAAGGCGGTTCACGGCCAGTATGTGGTGGTGGAGATTCTTCGTCAGCCGACGATTCGAACCCAGCCCACCGGCCAGGTCATTGAGATTCTGGGCGAGCACATGGCGCCGGGAATGGAAATAGATGTTGCCATTCGTTCCTACGAAATCCCCCATAGCTGGCCGCCCGCCGTAGGTGAGCAAGCAGCCTCGATTCCGGCGGAAGTGGCAGAGAAAGACAAGGCAAACCGGGTGGATATCCGCAACATGCGCCTGGTGACTATCGACGACGAGAGCGCCCGCGACTTCGATGATGCCATTTACTGCGAGCCTCGTCCCCGTGGTGGCTATCGGTTGGTGGTGGCCATCGCTGATGTCTCCCATTATGTCCGCCCGGGGTCGCCACTGGATGAAGAGGCCATTCAGCGCGGTAACTCGGTGTATTTTCCGGACCACGTGGTGCCCATGCTGCCGGAGAAGCTCTCCAATGGCCTGTGTTCCCTGAACCCGGATGTCGACCGTCTGTGCATGGTGGCCGACATGACCATCAGTGCCGCCGGTAACATCAGCGGCTACACCTTCTATCAGGCCGTAATGCGCAGCCATGCCCGGCTGACCTACAACAAGGTCAGTGCCATGCTGGAGCATCCGGATACGGAGCAGGGCTACAAACTCAGCGCCCACTATGCGGATCTGCTGCCACATCTGCACAACCTGTATGACCTCTACAAGTTGTTGCGAAAGGCTCGCACCGAGCGTGGGGCCATTGATTTCGAGACCACGGAGACCAAGATTGTTTTCGATGCCCAGCGCAAGATTGAGGAAATTGTTCCGGTGCACCGGAACGATGCCCACAAGATTGTCGAAGAGTGCATGCTGTGCGCCAATGTGGCGACGGCCCGCTTCCTCAAGAAGCACAAGATTCCGGCGCTTTACCGGGTGCACGACGGGCCTTCGGAAGAGCGTCTGAGCAATCTCCGCCTGTTCCTGGGTGAGCTGGGATTGCAGCTGGGCGGCGGCGACAAGCCGTCATCGGCAGATTACCAGGCCTTGCTGGGTCAGGTGGCCGACCGCCCGGATGCCAATGTCATCCAGATGGTGATGCTGCGCTCTCTGAGCCAGGCGGTGTACAGTCCTGAGGAAGCCGGGCATTTTGGTCTTGGCTTCGCCAGTTATACCCACTTCACGTCGCCAATTCGACGTTACCCGGACCTGATTGTGCATCGGGCCATCAAGTCCCGGATCCATAATCCCGAGGCAACCAAAGATCTGGTGTCCCCGAAGGTGCACGATCCCGAATTGGCTGAGTATCCCTACGATTATGCCCGTATGGAGCAGTTGGGTGAGCATTGCTCCATGACCGAACGCCGGGCCGACGATGCCACACGGGATGTCATGGCCTGGCTCAAGTGCGAGTTCCTGCGCGATCACGTGGGCGAGGAGTACGATGGCATTATCGGCGCGGTGGTGCCGTTTGGCTTCTTTGTTGAGTTGTCCGATATCTACATCGAAGGTCTGGTACACGTCTCCACGCTCAGTGGTGACTACTTCCATCACGATGCCGTCAAGCATCGTCTGATTGGTGAGCGCACGGCGGTCAGCTTCCGTCTGGGTGACGAAGTGCGTGTCCGCGTGGTGCGTGTCGATCTGGAAGACCGAAAAATCGATCTTGAGCTGGTAAGCACCCCCAGGCGCCGGAAGGCAGACCGCGATGCGCTGGAAGTGTCCAAGCGCGAGCCGCGGGGCAAGGGCAAGGGTGGTCGCTCCGGTAAAGGGCAAAAATCCGGTAAGCCGGCCAGCGCCAAGGAAAAGCTGGCCGCAGAGGCTGCCCGGGAGGCCCGGTCCAAATCGGTCAAAGGTAAACCGTCAGGCTCGGGCCGTAAGCGCAAGAGTCGCAAATAACACGTTACGCAGGAATTGATTGTCAGTGTCTCAGGAATATGTATTCGGCTGGCATGCCGTGGATGCCGTGCTGAAAAGAGAGCCGGAGCGGTTGCAACGGGTCTGGATTCAGACCGGTCGTCAGGACAAACGGGTGAAGTCGGTTACCGATGCCCTTGACGGTCTGGGGGTGCCCTGGAAAGTGGTGCACCGGAAAGAGTTGGATGAGCGGGTGTCGGGTGTCCACCAGGGTGTTGTTGCTGCCGTTGCGGAAAGCCGGGAGTGGACCGAGGATGATCTTCTTGCCCAGCTGGCCGCCAGTGACAAGCCGCCGTTTCTGCTGGTGCTGGATGGCGTGACGGATCCCCATAATCTGGGGGCGTGCATGCGCACCGCCGATGCTGCGGGCGTGCAGGCGGTGATTGTGCCCAAGGATAAATCGGCCTCGCTGACGCCGGTTGCCCGAAAGGTCGCTTGTGGAGCGGCGGAAACGGTACCGTTTGTCCGGGTGACCAATCTCGCCCGTTTCCTCCGGGAGTTGAAGGACCAGGGCGTGTGGTTGATTGGTACGGCAGGGGAGGCGGATGCCACCTTGTATCAGGCTGATTTCAAGGGGCCGGTTGCTCTGGTGATGGGCGCCGAAGGTAAAGGTATGCGCCGGCTGACTCGTGAACATTGCGACCAGTTGATCAACATCCCGATGCTCGGCCACGTCGACAGTCTGAATGTGTCGGTGGCGACCGGTGTCTGTCTTTACGAGGCGCTGCGCCAGCGCCTCGGTTAAACCTTGCACAAACAGGCCTGCGGGCCTAGAATACGTCACCCCTTTTTCAAGGGGTGGTTTTTTATTGCCTGTTTCATGGCAATAAGGAGCTTCGCTTTTGATCAAGCCTTTCTTGTAAAGCCTTATTGATAAAGCAAAAAAGAAACCGGCAGCAATTGCTGTCACCTCCTTGCTTTCACGCTCCGGCCACAACCACTGGTATGGCCAGCAGGAGAAGAAAGCTGTTTAAACCGTAGGGAGAACTCATGCGTCACTACGAAATCGTTTTCATGGTACATCCGGATCAGAGCGAGCAGGTGCCCGCGATGATCGAGCGTTATACCAGCCTCATCACTGAAGATGGCGGCAAGGTACATCGCCTGGAAGATTGGGGCCGTCGTCACCTGGCTTACCCGATCAACAAGATCCACAAGGCTCACTACGTACTGATGAACATCGAATGTTCACAGGCCGCGATGGACGAGCTGACTCACAACTTCCGGTTCAACGACGCCATCATCCGTGACCTGATTCTGCGTCGCGACGAGGCCGTTACCGACCTGTCTCCGATGAAAGCCGCTGAGTCCCGTGAGGACCGTCGTTCCGGCGGAGACGATCGTCCACGTCGTTCAGCTGACTCTGAAGAGCGTCAGAGCGCATCCCAGGACGAAGAAGAGTAATTAACCGGAGTTAGGAGTTACGTTATGGCTCGTTTTTTCAGACGTCGTAAGTTCTGCCGCTTCACGGCAGAAGGTGTTAAAGAGATCGATTACAAGGATCTGGACACCCTGAAAGGCTACATCACTGAAACCGGCAAAATCGTGCCCAGCCGCATCACCGGCACCAAAGCACGTTATCAGCGTCAGCTGGCTACCGCTATCAAGCGTGCCCGCTACCTGGCACTGCTGCCGTATACGGACGGTCACGACCACTAAGTTTTAACGGACAGGACCCGGGACCATGCGTGCACTGGCACAGTATGTAATGCGCGGTCCCCTGCAGGCTGGCGGGGTTGCAGCGGTTACCACCGCAGTACCCTTACTGTTCTGGATTGGCGCAGCGGTAACTGGCCTGGTCGTTCTTCGACTGGGCATTCGACAGGGGCTCAATATTGGCCTCTGGGCTTTGATTCCGGCGATCGGGTGGGCCGTTTACGGCCAGGATCCCACGGCGCTGGCGGTGCTGCTGCAGGTGATGCTGATGGCATCCATTATCCGGACGACGCTGTCCTGGGAAAGAGCGCTGTTGTCCGGCGCCTTTCTGGCGATACTGACCGGGCTGATGTTGCCTGTGATGTATCCGGCGCTTCTGAACGATCTGGTTCAGGCGGGTGTCGAGGTTTACGAGCAGTACAACACTGAAATGGCCCGTGCGCTGGGTGGTGAACTGGAACAGGTTATCCGGGACACCATGAACGCCAGCATGGCCGGTACCTACTTTGCCACCGCCATCGGTATGACGATGCTGGCAAGGTCGTGGCAGGCGGGGTTGTATAACCCCGGCGGATTCCGCAAGGAATTCCATGGCCTCAGGTTATCGCCGGCGGTAGCCGTAGTGTGCGCCATCACCATGGTGGTCGGCCCGATTCTTGGGCTGAATGCCATTCTGCTGGCCTGGGCTGCGGGCACCCCGCTGGTTCTGGCCGGGTTGGCTCTGGTGCACGGTGTGTTTGCTCGAAAGCAGTGGAGCGGAAACTGGCTGGCAATGTTTTACGTTGCTCTGGTTCTGCTGGGTCCCAATCTGTTGATGCTGTTAGTGGTTCTGGCTTTTGTGGATAGCTGGCTGGATATCCGGGGGCGTATACCCGCCGGTCCGGCTGAATAAAGCACGAAGAGGTTAACGAGATGGAAGTTATTCTGCTCGAGAAAGTCGCAAACCTTGGCTCCCTGGGTGACAAGGTAAAGGTTAAGGCCGGTTACGGTCGTAATTTCCTGCTGCCGTACGGCAAGGCCGTTCCTGCTACGGAAGCAAACGTAAAGGCGTTTGAAGAGCGTCGCGCTGAGCTGGAAAAAGCTGCTGCTGAGAAGCTGGCTGCTGCCCAGGCCCGTGCCGAAGCTCTGGAAGGCGCTTCCTTCACCATCACCTCCAAGGCCGGTGAAGAAGGCAAGCTGTTCGGTTCTATCGGTGTTCGTGACATTGCCGACGCAGTGTCTACCGGTGGTACTGAAGTCGAGAAGAGCGAAGTTCGACTGCCGGAAGGCCCGATCCGGGTGACTGGCGAGTACGACATCGAACTGCAGCTGCACACAGACGTTGAAGTGACCATCAAGCTGGCGGTTGTTGCCGAGTAATCGGTAGCCCAGTGACAGGTCGATTCAACCAGCACTGAAGCCGCAGGTTTCTGTACTGAAAAACGGGCCCGAGCCGGAGACGGTTTCGGGCCCGTTGCTTTCTGGTATTCTTGTAACCTCGTTTGTTCATTTCCCTGATGTCGGTGTCTATGGCCAATCCCACTCTGAAACCTGCTTCTATTGATCCGGAAACCAGTCGCATCAAGGTCCCGCCGCATTCGGTCGAGGCTGAACAGGCGGTGCTCGGCGGCCTGATGCTGGACAACCGTCGGTTTGACGAGATCGCCGAAATTATTTCAGCGGCTGATTTTTACCGGCAGGACCATCGTCTGATTTTCGGCGCCGTGGAGCGCCTGGCCAGCGAGAGCGAGCCGCTGGATGTGGTTACCCTGGCCGAATTTCTGGAGCGGGCCGGTGATATCGAGGATGCCGGTGGCCTGTCTTATCTGGCTGAACTGGCCGAGAAAACACCCGGTGCCGCCAATATCCGGGCCTACGCTGACATTGTTCGCGAACGCTCCATTCTGCGGCAGCTGGTGGAGGTGTCCGGCAAGATCTCCGATTCCGCCTTCAACCCGCAGGGGCGAAAAAGTAACGATATCCTCGACGAAGCAGAACGCAGTGTGTTCCAGATTGCCGAGGCGCGTACCAAAGAAGGTTCCGGTCCCAAGGCCATCAACCCCATCCTGGCCACCACCCTGAGCCGGATTGAAGAGCTGTTTGAATCCGGCGAGCAGACGACCGGTTTGACCACCGGGTTCCGGGATCTGGACGATCAGACTTCCGGTATGCAGCCGGCTGACCTGATCATTGTGGCGGGGCGGCCCTCCATGGGTAAGACCACCTTTGCCATGAATATTGTTGAGAACGCGCTGATCAGCACCGGCACCCCGATACTGGTTTTCAGTATGGAGATGCCCGCGGATGCCCTGGCCATGCGTATGTTGTCTTCGCTCGGTCGCATTGATCAGACCAAAGTGCGGGGCGGCAAGCTGGAGGAGGATGACTGGCCCAGGCTTACTTCCGCCGTGAGTCTGTTGAAGGACAAGCCGCTTTACATCGATGACACGCCAGGCCTGAGCCCGACAGAAATGCGCTCCAGGGCCCGTCGGGTGGCCCGGGAGAACGGCGGCAAGATTGGTCTGATCATGGTCGACTATCTTCAGTTGATGCGGGTGCCCGGAAACACTGAAGGCCGTACTGCAGAAATTTCTGAAATCTCACGCTCGCTCAAGGGCATTGCCAAAGAGCTGGGTTGTCCGGTGGTGGCACTGTCTCAGTTGAACCGGAGTCTGGAACAACGCCCCAACAAACGTCCGGTCAACTCGGACCTGCGGGAATCCGGTGCGATTGAGCAGGATGCCGACGTAATCATGTTCGTATACCGGGATGAGGTCTACAACGAGGATACCCCGGATAAGGGCATTGCCGAGATCATCATCGGTAAGCAACGGAATGGCCCGATCGGTACCATCCGGCTCGCGTTCATTGGTAAATACACCAAATTCGAAGACCTGGCGCACGGCGATTACAGTGATTACGGTGGGGATTATTAATGCCGCGTCCCACCGTTGCCCGCATTGACCTTGACGCCCTGAAGCACAATTTCCGCCGGGCCCGGGAACTGGCCGGAACCGCCCACGCCATGGCGGTGGTCAAAGCCGATGGCTATGGCCATGGCATTCGCTCGGTTGCTGATGCTCTGGCCCCGGAGACCAGCCGGTTTGCGGTGGCGTGTATCGAGGAAGCCATGGCCATTCGGGATGCCGGCCATCGGCACAGCGTGGTACTGCTGCAGGGCACCCATCAACAGGATGACCTGGCCGAATGTGAGCAGTCGGGTTTTGAGCCGGTGCTCCACAGTCGGCAGCAGTTATCGTGGCTTGGTGCCGGGCGTTCTCCGAGGTTCTGGGTCAAGGTGAATACCGGCATGAACCGTCTCGGCTTCCGGCCCGAAGAGCTGCCGGAGGTGATGGCCGGGCTTGAGGAAGCGGGCCTGAAGCATCTTGCGATTGGTTTTGTCACTAATTTTGCCTGTGCCGATGATTCGGACAGCGAAATGACCGGGCTCCAGACCCGGATTTTTGAGCGGGCAGTAGCCCCCTGGCCGGATTTGATGCGTAGCGTTGGCAATTCTGCGGCTCACTTTCGCCCGAATCAGCCGCTGTACGAGTGGAGCCGCCCGGGGATCATGCTCTACGGGGCGTCACCCATGGAGGGCAAAACCGGTGCGGAGCTGGGGCTTTGCCCTGCGATGACCTTGCAGGCGCCTCTGATTACCACACGCGTGGTCCGTGCCGGGGAGTCGGTAGGGTATGGCGCTTCCTGGACGGCCAGTCAGGATACCCGGATGGGCATGGTGGCCATTGGTTATGCCGATGGCTACCCGCGTCACGCGGGTACCGGAACGCCAGCCGCTGTGCGCGGCCAGCGAATCCGCTTGCTGGGGCGGGTATCCATGGACATGCTGGCGGTAGACCTCAGCGCCGTCCCTGAGGCCCGCGAGGGCGACCTGGTGGAGCTCTGGGGCAAAACCGTGAGTGTCGACGAGGTGGCCGGTTACGCCGGTACCATTGGCTATGAGTTGCTCACCGGCGTTACGTCGCGGGTGCCTCGGGTTCATGAATGATTTCTTCGATGAAATCGAGAATCGCCGCCAGGCTGCGGTCGTCCAGTTTCTTGAGGACTTTGTGAATCACCATTTTGCTGCCCTTGAGCATGCTACTGATGCCCATTTTGGCCATTCCCATCATCATGCTGCCGGCATTCAGGCGGCGTAGTGGCTCAAGGAAAAAGAAATCCAGCCCGGATTCGGTCAGTTCAACGATGAGCTCATACAGCTGGTCGATGGCCTGCTTGTCGGCTTTGCCGCGGCCTTTGAGCTCACTGACGGTATAAAGAGCCCGGGTTCTTAGTTCATCGGGGATAGGGGCCACTATATGGCTCTGTTGTTTCAGCATTGGGATTCCCGTTGTTGTATGCTTGTCGATCCGGGAGCGTTCACCGGCTCCCCGTAAGGCTGACGTTTCAGGCTGCATGATACTGCAGTAAAGTAGTGTTCCGAGCCATTGGCCCGAGTGTTTCCTGACATCCGTCACATCAGTGATATTCCGGAGGCGTTGTTTCCACGTGCATGTACTTGTTGTTCACGACTATGGCCCGCTTGGCAAGGTGCTGTTGGAGCGCCTGCGGGAAACGCATCTGCGGATCAGTCCTTTGCTGGTCAGTGATCCTGCCAATGTCGACCTGCATGCCCTGGATAACTGGATTCCTGAAGACACCGCGCTGATTATCAATGCGTTGTGGCTCGCGGATCCGGAAAAGGCGGAGAAAAACCGGGAGGCGACTCACGAAGCGGCGTTTTCATTGCCGTTGGCGCTGGCCGAGCATGCCCGTGAGCGCAAAATGGCTTTACTGCAGCTTTCTTCATGTTATGTGTTTGATGGCCGTAAACAGGGTGCCTACATAGCGTCGAATCCAGGGCAGCCTGTTAACGAGCTGGGTCGCTGGCAATGGGAATGTGAGCAGGCCCTGAGAACGCAGCTCCCGCGGCATATTATTCTGCGTACCGGCTGGAGCCTGGCCCGATTTATCGGCAAGGTTCAGCGAAGTACGGCGCAAGGTGGCCTGTCTTTGCCCGGCCGGTGTCAGGGGCAGCCGGTGGCGGTGAAGGATCTGGCGAGGGTGATCGTGGCGGTGGCGCTCCAGATCGATTGTGGTGCTGAAGTCTGGGGTACCTACCAGTATGCCGGGGCAGAAGAGATCAATCTGTATGAACTGGGGTTGGCGATCGCCGGCATGCCTGGCATTCCTGAAGGAATCAAGGTGGTGGACGAGGTGCCCGACTGGGGCCACATCGAACCGGTAAACACCACTATGGTCTGTACCAAGATCCGCAATACCTTCGGCATAAAACAGATGCCGTGGCGCACCTGGTTGTCTGAAGAGGTGGCGATGTTGAAGGAATCGAACAGCGCTGAGCGGGTTCCGGCAAATTCCTGAACCCGCTTAGGGTGTGTGACTGGTTAGTGCTTACTGGCCCTGACGGGCGAAATCCCGCGTTACCATTTGCAGCGCTTCCACATCCAGCAGTTCCACTTCCCGCCCGCGAGCGCGGATGATGCCCTGATTCTGGAAGCGGGTGAAAACCCGGCTCACGGTTTCAACCGCCAGGCCCAGGAAGTTTGCAATGTCGTTTCTGGCCATGGGCAGGCTGAAATTGGTCGCCGACATACGACGGCGACGGAAGCGGCTGGACAGCGACAGCAAGAGCGCGGCAATGCGCTCTTCTGCGGTATTCTTGCTGAGCAGCATCGCCAGCTGGTGACTGTTCTGGATTTCCTGGCTCATCAGATGGTACATGTGGTGCTGCAGTTCCGGCAGCTTGCCGGTGAGTTCCTCCAGCCTGTCGACCGGGAATTCACAGACGCTGGTACGTTCCAGTGCCTTGGCGGTGCAGGCGTAGGTTTCGCTGCTCATGCTGTCCAGCCCCACCAGTTCACCCGGCATGAAGAAACCGGTTACCTGTTCTTCACCGCCTTCGGTAATAATGGATGTTTTGATGGAGCCGCTCTTGACCGCAAAGCAGGAGCGAACCGGGGTACTCTGATCGAAAATATGCTCGCCGCGGTTATAGATTTTCCCCTGCTGGACAATGTCCTCAAGGCGATCAAGATCGTTCTCTTCAATGGCCAGAGGTAGACACAGGTTGCTCAGGCTGCACTGGTGACAGGAGGCCTTGAGAGGGGATACTTGGTGAAGTCGAATTGCCTGGGCCATAGTTGACGAACCATCCGGGTTGATCCATTCAAAACCGCACCGAAGAAATGTGCGGTGCGTCCTCAGCCCCAACAGGTAAGGCTTTTGCCTGCGTTCGGGGCGGACACCCTGGGCGATCCGGATACCTGGGCATGCGGCGGATTCCCATGGGTGCCAATGCTGAAACATCTGGTTTCAGTCACCTTGATTTAAATCAAGTATAGCAAAAAAGGCTAGTCTTATGCCCAAACTTTAGTCTTTGCTCGTTTGCCTTTTTCGTCTAGCTCCTTCGCTTCTTGCGCTGCTCGTCTTTCCTGGCTTTTTCTTCTGCCTCGGCCTGTTCCCGGGCCCGGGTTTCAATCAGTTCCTGTTCCACCATCTCCGGTCCAGCGAGATCCGGCCGGCCCAGTGTTCCGGCCCGAAATTCATTCAGCAGCACTTCGGAAACCTTGTGCAGATCCGGTACGCCGCCGCGGCCCAGGAAGCGGCGTTTTACGGCGATGGCGTCCATCAGTGCCAGCCCGTCCGCCGGTGTCTCGTCCAGTCCGTAGCGGTTGACGACGAGTTCCGGGTAGTGAGCAATCAGATAATCCGCCTCGAACAGCGCAACATCCTCGAAATCCAGCACGGCGCTGCGGATAGCGCCGGTCACCGCCAGGCGATAGCCACATTGTTCCGGTGACAGCTTGGGCCAGAGGAAGCCGGGTGTATCGTAGAGCAGAACGTTGTCCGGCAGTTTGATGGCCTGTTGCGCCCGGGTAACCGCCGGCTCGTTGCCAGTCTTGGCGGCGGGCCGGCCGGCCAGGGTATTGATCAGCGTGGATTTGCCGACGTTGGGGATGCCCAGAATCATCACTCGCAAGGCACTTTTCTGTCGATCATGCCCGGGCGTCATCTCTTCCGCCAGCTTGAGTATACCCAGGGCTTCCTGGCGCTGATTGTGCGTGAGCGTGACCGCACGCACGCCCCGTTCCCGCTCCAGCCACGCCAGCCACTGGTCGGTGATGGCCGGGTCGGCCAGGTCGCGCTTGTTAAGCACCTTGATCAGCGGGGTATCGCCACGCAGCGAGGGAACCAGTGGATTCTCACTGCTGAAGGGAATCCGGGCGTCCACCACCTCGATGATGAGGTCCATCTGGGGCATGACTTTCTTGATCTCCTTTCGGGCCTTGTGCATATGCCCGGGAAACCAGTTAATGGCCATGGTGTTTACTCCGCTGATTGATTGAGGGCGCCATTATGCAGGGGAATGACCAAATTTTCACATTCATCAAATCCCGCCAGTGCCGCGCCCTCAGAGCGAATCAAACTGAGAACCTGTACAAATTGAAGGGACATCGGGGTGAAATGAAGCATGAGAATGCTTTAGGGTGTCACTTCAAACGATTAAAGCCAATCCGTGGTGGTACCCGAGTGGCCGCCTTATTGATGGAGAACAGTATGAAGCTTGCAAAATTCATCGGTTCCGCACTTGTTGCCCTGAGTCTTTCAGCGCCGGCTCTCGCACAGCAGGCGCCGGGTGGTCAGCCGGATCAGGTTGCCCAGCTGGCCCAGATGGTGGGGCTGTCTGAAGAACAGCAAACCGAGATTCGCGGCATCATCGACGACATGCAGGGCGAGATCGGCGAACTGCGCCAGGATGCCCGCTCGCTGCAGGAAGACCTGCAAGAGCAGATCAAGCCGGATTACGACGAGTCTGCCATTCGTGACAATGCCGCCAAACTCGGTGATGTGACCGGTGAAATTGCAGCGCTTTCTGCCCTGATGCAGGCGAAGGTGGATGCGGTGTTCACCCAGGAGCAGCGTGATGAGCTGGATCGCCGCATGAAACAGATGCAGCAGCAGATGCAACAACAGCGTCAGATGATGCAGCCTCAGGGCCAGCAGTAATTCGCTGAGTCGGTGTATTTGAGAGAAACCCCGCCGGAGCCTGGCCTCGGCGGGGTTTTTTGTTTGCCCGGCGAAGCCGGCAAACCCGGCCACCTGAAAGAAGGTGGCGTCACCCCGACTGAGGGGAAGACAATCCGACTGGCAAGGGCGTCACTGGCCAACGGTGGGGTCTGAAGGAAGCCATAGG
>Ga0209815_1001151_pt1 | contig 18049 bp, 19 predicted proteins | sample CoawatmetaG00DNA_FD_187507 | JGI IMG/M metagenome (GOLD analysis project Ga0209815, IMG submission 187507) | Marine microbial communities from the West Antarctic Peninsula - Coastal water metaG002-DNA (SPAdes) (version 2) | ecosystem: Environmental > Aquatic > Marine > Coastal ...
TGCGGCAAGATCATCAAGCAACGCGTCCAAACCGAGCAAGACATTCTGCATAAAAGAGACAACGAAACGGTTGAACCACTGCGCAAGCATGCTGATTTTTATCATCGTATCTTTTTTAAGGTCATAAGGGGATAAAGCTAAAGCAGAAGACAGTCATCTATTTGGCGGTTACTTAGCTAAAAGTTTGAGTACGGCTGGCAGGCGCTTGCCATAAGCCGCTTAAGGTCATTAAGAGCGTTCTTTTATAATGTTCATTGTTCTGTACATTTTACTGCTGATGAATTCGCACGGCCCAACTGAGTGATGCTTTCCCCATTGGGTAATAAAGGTGCTATACATTCCAATGACAAGCTGCTCTTTTGCTCGGGTTATAGCAACATAGAGCAGCCGACGTTGCTCATCAATGAGCTTTGTTTTCTCATCACCTTCGTCCATTTTAGATATTGGGTAGGATGGGAGAGTCGAATTCACCACATCAGGAATTATAACGCAGTCAAACTCTAGACCTTTCGACTTGTGTATCGTACTTATTATTAGTTTATCCTCTGGTGTTATTAAGTCAGACTCATTGAGTAACTGTAAAGTTTTAGCTGACTTCTTAATGAACTTATTAGGGGCACTAGGCTTCAGGTGTACCTTTGACCAAGGAATTAATTTATCCCTAAGTTCCTCAAGGCGTTTAAGTTCGTCTGATGGGAATTGTTCCTTATAATATGCAAAGTACATATCAAATAGATCTTCTAAGTTCACTTCCTTTTGGTGGTGCAGGCAAGAAACAGCATCGTAAAGAGGTTTGAATTTGTTAACTAATCTCGAAAAAACACTCTCATTTTTATCGATGTATGCATCCAGTAATTCCGAAGAATTTATTACGCTTTCTTTTATATGCTCTATATAGTTAGCGCCCGCTTTAACATCATCCAGCGCATTGTGTGAGTTCTCGCCACTTAAATTGAACTCCTTTAATAAGTCTCCTAGTTTATGAGATTTTAAATGTGGGTGGAGTCTTCTTGATAATTTTAATGAGCACAACTTATCAATATCATCAAACCCTGAATGAAGATTAGGGGTAGTGCGTTGAATGTTTTTATCGATAATATTTTCGTCAAAATCTAAATTGTGTGCAATTGATATGCTTCCTTGAGAAAAGTTTATAAATTTCTGAAGCTGAACCGATTGATCCACGCCATGAACTGATAAAAAATGATCTGATATTTTATGGATGGTTTCTGAGTCGCCCACTAACTGAGACGTGCTGCAATACAAATCTAATTCGTCAGACTGCACTGAACCTTTCATTTTTACTGATGCAATTTGAATTATATCTGCATCATCGCTGAGTCCGGTCGTTTCGGTGTCGAAAAAAGTGTAGCCTTCTGTGTATGAGCGCTTTAGCTTAGATAACACGTGTTCGTATAAGCTTTCACCAAGTAAGAAGTCAATCGTTCTTCCGCTGTTAGCATTTAATTCTGCGACAATTTTCAATGCGTTTAACTGTGGTGTTAATCTCGTTTCTCCAGTTTCATCCTTCAAGCTAGAGGGTTTTCCGAACTTCCAAAGTATTCTTGCCCAAGAAAGACTGTCATTTTCATCAGCCATTGCTCCAATAAAGGCCATAAAATCTAAAGCAGGGGCGCTAGTCATGATGTCGTTCAGGGAGATACGGAAATACTTTACATTCTTGTGAGACATATTTAAAGCGATCTTGTCCACTGAAGCATTTGTAGCGCATAGGAAAGCGACATTACTGTTTTTTGAGACTACTTTCTTGGCATGTTTTATCAGCGTCTCATATTGTGGAAATTGATACTCTCTGTGAAGTAGAATTAAGGCGCCTTCCTTTTCAGGTTTTTCCGTTTGTATTCTAAATTCATATGGTTTTGGAAAATTGAATTCCATATAAGAGTTATAGAAATCAACTAGATTTTTGGGACTTCTATAGTTCTTAGGTAGCTCATATGTCGAGCCACCCATTTTCTCCTTTGTTAATTCGATACTTGCGCCCATAAACCGGTAAATTGATTGATTAACATCACCAAATAAAAAAAGTGACGAATCATTAGCCGTGTGCTTTTCCACTAATAGCCATTGAATAGGCGAAAGGTCTTGGCACTCATCGATTTGGATCCACGAGTACTCTTGAGAGTCAAGAGAGATGCTCTTCACCATTGCATCATTGAAGTCATAAAGGCTAAGTTCTTGCTTCAGCTTCGAATATTCAAATGCGACAATCAATATAAGGATTAAAACCATATCGTTATTCTTTTCAAGAATCCCACTGAGGGAGCTTGTAGATAGCGAAGTTGTTATTTTCTCCTTAACGAATTTTATATATTCAGTGGAGTGCAATTCTGAAATGGTTACATTTTCAGTTATAGGTTGAATGATGCTGTAAAAGCTATATAGCTTAATTTTGTCATAGGATTCGTTGGGAAGTTTTAAGGTTGCCAGTAAAGGGCCAGCTAATAATTTGGCTTCGTTGAATCCGAAGCTAAAATCATGGTCAGAAAGCTGGTTGATTTTTGAGTTGGCTGTTTGTTCTATGATAATACTTCTTAATGGCAAGTATTCATCGTCTTCGATCGAAGCATGATAAATGGATCTCCAATTATCACTATTGTCTAAACTTAAGAGTGTAGGGAGTTTCTTAGATATAAAATCATATGCATTGGCTTCTGCTAAGCGCCATAAATGATCTGCTAAGTCAGCACTGCACAATGAATATGTATTTGGAAAAGCCCGCTCTTTCAACACCATGCTTACTGCTAAGGCATGAGTATTTCCGATGAATGTATTTTTTATTTTTTGTGAATCAACTTTCCCTTTGACTCGGTCAACCATTGACTGGGCAGCTCTTGTCGTAAACGTCAGGCATAAGATCTTTTTGGGATCGATTCCTTCGGATAACGCCTGCCGTAGTCTTTCCACCAACACCTCAGTTTTACCTGACCCAGCTGCCGCCATGCAGGCATGCCTACCACCGCGTATTGAAAGGACACGCTTTTGGTCTTCGTTGAATTCCAAAAGTCTTACTCCATTAGTCCATAGTCTTCAGAGGGTACTAAAACCCCATTTTTAATTAACGAATACACCTCAAGACCAAAAATTCCTTTCCAATGTTCTAGAGTTTCATTGACAGCTTTTTCAGTATGAAAGTAATACAAACTGTTATCCATTAACACGTCTCCGAAAGTTGTTGTTTTAAAAGTGCAGAAAAATCATTACATATACTTAAACAGGGACTTTTCTTTTTCTTTAATTTAGCATAAATACTGCGTCCATAAGATCATTTTAGATAAAGAAAAAACTAGTAAAGCTATTCCCTAGATGATCATGCGTAAGTTGGTAACAGAGATGGTTAAATCATGAAACAATATTGAGCAGAGAGCGGGGCCAAAAAGCTAAGAGTTCTCTTGAACAGTAATATAGGAAAATGTTAGCTTAGAGCTAATGTTTAATTGTTTTTTCGTAAGCGTATTGGAGGAAATATCATGAGCAACAATTTTAATGACTATATCGTTTCTGAATACCATGCAGGTAAAAGTATTATGGAAATTTTGGAAGCATTGACACTTTATCCTGAATTTGCTGGGAGGGATCCAAGTGATGTAGTGGATGACGTGATTATCCCTGCTCTAGCCCATATAGAAAATTTACGTATGTAATTGAGGGGGTCGGGTAGTAGAAAGGCAGTAAGCATTTCTAGTTCATCGCCTGCTTAAGCTATAGCTTTACGTTAGCTTCTATTTAGCTTAACACAGTACAGTACATTACATAGTTACCAATAAGGAATAGATAGAAGTAATAAGCGCAAGATCTGATGGCATTATTGGGTTGGTTGAAGAAACGTTGGTCTAATAGGGGGCATGCTAGGCCATACGTGCCAAAGAACTGCTTCTATAAAGTACATCGTGGTGATGACGATGCATTGGCGGAAGCATTCTACAGATGCTCTTACTTGGCTAAGTGTCGAGGTAAAGGCTACGGCGCTTCATGTGCTAATAACTATTCTGGTAGTCGGGTGCAAATGAAAACCTCTGCGAGGAAGGTGCCTTAACCGTAGCTGGAGATGGCCGTTCCAAAAACAGCACTGGTAATGCCGTACGCCACTCCAACCCTTAACGCTTCATACCACAATGTCAGTGAGGTTAACGAATACGACCATATTTTATTGGGTCATGGGCTAGTTTTTTTTGATTGACGTGATTTGACTTACCTGCACTGATGACGACGATCCGAGATTTATCCATATCCATAACAATGGCTTGCCCATTAGCTCCTATCATCACCAAGACATTACGCCCACTCAGGCCTGCAACATCGGACCAAAACTGACCCCCATACTTTTTTGTGACATTACCAAAATCAGCTTCACCCCACCTGCGATCCTTCTTGTTCCAAGTACCAACACGACGGCTAGTTGAGATTCGTCGATCATAAATACTTTTTAGGTACTTACCTTCACAAGTATCATTCTGCCAATCATTCATCATTGCCTTTGCGATACGGAGATAATCGTACCGTGTAGCTGATACCCCATAACGGCCAGCACCCTGTTTTATTCGGTCTTGTGTTGATGCAAAATTGGGTCGACCTTCAAGCGGGTTCATTTCTAAATAAATTGGGTATTTTATTCTAACTTTATTTTGATAAAAGTTAGTAATGAAAGTGTCAAAGTCTGGGCCTACACGATGCATCATGTAGTTAAATAAAACGTCAGCTGTTAAGTTGCTGTAAGAAAATATAGGTGCGCTAACTGGCTTTGTGTTAGCTAGTTCTAGTGGATTTTTTGCCGCTGAGCTTAAAGGATCATCATCATGAATATCCCGTCCCGTTTTAATGAATTTTCCTTCACCGCTCCTTATAACATTAGTATCTCCAGCAGTCATATTTAATAGTTTAATCAAAGGTTGGCCATAATAAAGAGTGTTTTCCATTAAGGGCCAATCTAATATTGGTGCGTCTATAGATCCAATGTAGCCTTCGCAAATGGCGTGACCAATTATATAGGACGTTATACTTTTACCCATTGAATGAGATGAAAAGTAAGAACTATTATCCAATGCCATTGAAAAGCGACCTTCCGGAGGCATTGCATCATAAATCACTAAGCCATCTTCATAATAGAGATAGCTAAACGCCGTTTTAGTCGCCATTTCACGGTCAATGACTTTATGTTGTTCAATTTTTTTAACGAATTCGACTGGATTGTCCGACGGATCTACTTTGTAATTTTGTTGTCTCAAACGCTGTGTATCGTTTACCTTATAATAATAAGCAATAGTCACATCGTTTGGTTGCCATTCAATGCTGTCAGGTATTTCAGAATAGTTATCAAAGAATGTTATTGCATCTGACTTGGACTTGGTAGGTTTGACTTTAGAAGCACTTTTTTTGACAACAATATCGTCTATACAAACTTCTGAATTAGCAGAGACTGCAAAGAATCCTGCTCCTTTTTTTACTTTATCATCTACGACGCTAGCAATAACTTCGCCATCAACGAAATACTTTATATCGTCACCTGATGCAGTTAATTCAATATCCAACCATTCACCTGTTTTAGTTGACACATAACCACTACCTCGTGGCCTGCCGTTCTGAGTCAATCGTATTTCGACACCTCCAAACGAACCTATAGTTGCGCTGTATTCAACATCATTCGTCTTTCTGATGCTTGTTTGTGCATTACCTCCTTTGCCGGCAGAAAATTTCATTCTGTATGAAATAGAGTAATCAGACCAGTCTCTACTTCCAAAATTAAAATGAGTCCAATCATCGGTTACCTTGTTGCAATAGATTGAATTACCATTCGCATCCTGTTTTATGTACCATTTATTCTCTCTGTCATCTACTCGAATGTCACGCTGGCTTGTATTTTCGAAGTTTTCACTAAGCATCGTTATGGTGTTAGACGATTCAATTGGTGCCTTGCAATCAAGCCCACGATTGCCAGCCTCTTCAACGTAAGCTGCACCACCATCGCTTTCGACTAAGCGGCAAACAGTCTTATCAGACCAGCCAGACATGCCTTGAGACAATGCGTGTGTTGCCAATAGAGATGTGGTTAATACGCAAACGATGCGGATACATAATTTCAACATAACTGCCTCTATACCTTAAACGTTTAAGTAAATATCCTTAATAATTTAACACACTGGTTCTAGGAATAGTTCTGATTTTCAGCCTTGCAGCAGTTTCTAAGCAGAGCTAATGAGCATCGATAGCATTTAGTGCTGGATGGGCGAACGCGGCCCACAGCGCAGCTCTAAGGTGCTTAATCGATGTTGGAAGCAGTATGACTTGGGATAGCGTGTTAACTAAAGTAGCACGAACTTTACAGATGCTCTTACTTGACTAAGGAGCGAGGCAAGGGCTACGGCGGTACGGGTACTAATAACTATTCTGGCAGCCGTGTAAAGTTGAAAGCTAGCTAATAAAGTTAGTGTTATTTATAACCACCGTCACCACTGCCTAGCTTCAACGATCCAGCTGCTTAATCCTATATGTACTTCCAATATTTCTAAATTTTATTGACAACAATGTCGTCCATGCAAACTTCTGAATTAGCAGACACTCCAAAGAATCCAGATCCTTTTTTTACTTTATCATCTACGACGCTAGCAATAACTTCGCCATCAACGAAATACTTTATATCGTCACCTGATGCAGTTAATTGAATGTCCAACCATTCACCTGTTTTAGTTGACACATAACCGCTAGCTCGCGGTCTTCCGTTCTTAGTCAATCGTATTTCGACACCTCCAAACGAACTAAAATTCACCCTGTAATCACTACCATGTGTCTTTCTTATGTGCGTTTCTGTCATGCCTCCTTTGCCAGCAGAAAATTTCATTCTGTATGAAATAGAGTAATCAGACCAGTGTTCATTCCCAAATTTAAATTCAGTCCAACCGGCAGTTACCTTGTTGCAATAGATTGAATTTCCATCGTTATCCTGTTTTATGTACCATTTATTGTTTCTATCATTTACTCGGATGTCACGTTGGCTTGCACTTTCGAAGTCTTCACTAAACAAAGTTGAGCCGTCAGCTGAAGCTCCCCAAAAAATCATGTCATAGTAATCGTCCCAGTATGCTTTTGCTTTTTTATCAGATTCTCGTCTGGCTTTATTATATAAAATTAGCTCCTGAGGATCGATGACAGATTCTGTAGATTTTGTTGTTATTGTTTTTGCAGATGGCTTGCCATTTTTAATTTTCTCATAGGCTATTTTTTTAAAATCGAAACTAGCTTTTTTAGGGAATTTCATATTATCAAAAACTGCAAGTGTTGCTACAATTCTTCCTCTTTCAAAGTCAATTAACATAGTTTGTCCTCCATTTCCATCCATACCCATTACGGGTCTATTTTCCATTCCTTTATAGCCAGTATGAAAAAAACCTCCGTAACTATTAGGCAGGCCAACTCTACTGGTTAAATCATGTGAAGCCGCCCAAGAGGCTCCTTTTTTTATTCTCCTGTCATGAATCGTTTTTAGATATTTACCAACACAAGTATCATTTTGCCAATCATCCAGCATCGCCTTCGCTATCCTTAGATAGTCATATCGGGTTGCAAAAAACTGATGCCCTAGAGATTTTTCATGCTTTTTTGCACCTGAAGTTTTAGTCAAAAATACTTCATTTCTGATTCCTGCTTTTTTCTGAAAAACATCATCAAACAGGCGCTTAAAATCATCATCTCCATATGTAAAGAGGAGATAGGATAATACGAGATTTGTGTTTAAATTTGTATAATAGTATTGATGGTTAGATTTTTTTGAGCCTTTAAATTCAGTTGCCATCCTGCTCTGAATAGACAAAGTGCTTTCATCATTTTGACTATATGCTTTGTCACCCGATGCCATATTCAATAGGTTAATTAATTTTTGATTATGATAAAGCGTGTCTTTAAGCATCGGCCAATCTAATCTAGAATCTACACTCTTAATCTTCCCCTCACATATCGCATGACCCGTTAAATATGAAGTTATACTTTTACCCATTGACATTGAGTGGTACACAGATGAACCTGTAAACATATCACCAAACCTGTCTTTAGGGGTGATTTCATCGATTACAATTTTCCCATCTTCAAATAATAGATAACTCAACAAAGGAGTTGTTTTCAATTGTTGTTTTATGTACATGTCATCTCGAAGATCAAACTCAAAGTTGGAAGGATTTGACGCTTGAACCGAATAAAACCTGTCACCTCGAAGGGGTCTGTAATGTAATTTTCTATAAAGAGACCATCTTAAGCTGTCGAAATTTGGACTTTCATTTTCTAATATGTAGCCCTCACCTCCATACGTATTTATTCCAAAAGATCTATCAGACTTGGATTTGGTAGGTTTGGCTTCAGAAGCTTTGATCGATGCTTTGCAGTCAAGCCCACGGCTAGTAGCCTCTTCTATGTATAATGCGCCACCATCACTTTCAACTAACCGGCATACAGTCTTATCAGACCAGTCAGATACGCCTTGAGACAACGCAGGTGTCGCTATCAATGATGCGATAGATAAACATATAATTCTAATATAAAAATTCAACTTAACCACCTCTAACAACTTAAGCTTTATGATGGATACTACCGACGTAAGATTTTTATAGATATAGGCATAATTCCGATTTTAACCCTTGCAGCTGCTTCTAAGTAGAGCGAAAGTACGTTGGTAACGTTATAGGGCTGAATGAACTAACGCAGTCCACAGGCGAGCTGCAAGGTGCTTAAACGATGTTGGAAGAAGTGTGACGTGGCGGTTGGGTGATAACTAAAGCTGCGCATATAACGCAAAGCTGAAAAACGCACTAAATGCTCAAGTGGGTATTAAGTAGAAGCGACCTTATATCAGCATGTGTTAAAATACACCTGTTAGGTTTACAGCGCTGGCACAGCATCAGGTTTATCAAAAGGAAATCAACATGGCATCACATGGCGGCATGAGAGAAGGCTCAGGTAGGCCTGCAGGAGCTGTTAATAAGGCCACGTCTGAACTTAAGTTCAACCTCTCTGAGTTGGCACGGCAACATACCAATGACGCTTTAGATACGCTGGTAGAAGTCATGAAGTCGGGTCAGAGTGACTCGGCTAGGATTGCGGCTGCTACTTCGATACTTGACCGAGGGTATGGCAGGCCAACAAAAGTCACCTCGCTCGAAGTTAATACGCCTTTTGTACCTACGATAATAAAGCTAGTTGCTTACACAGGTTCACTTTAAGGGTAGGATCGTTTAAAGCTATTTTTATCATTATTAAGCGGAGCCACGTTGATACCCACCAAAAAAGTATTATTAACTATGGTGACCACTTTCATAATTTAATGTTACAAGCACTTAACAGTTGCCTCAAGTGTTGGCTTCTTGTAATCATCCATTTCTACTTCTCCGGCTTTTATTTCGATCAATTCATAACCAGAATTGCAAAGTGAGTTAGCTTCTCGTTTAAATTGTTCTCTTAATTCTGATTGATCTGAATAACTGTTTCCTCGGATATACATTTGATATTTACCACCTGACATTGGCATGATGTCAATTTCTCTTATGTCCTCGCTAACCAAAGATCCACTGCGCGAAACCGCAGAACTTTGCATACACCCTGATAGTAAGATTAAGACAAAAATAGCGCCTGTTTTCAAGAAAAGACTCATGTAGAAATTCCCTACTTCTTTATCAAATTTAAACGTTGTTGACATGGTACCAGAAACTCCACTAAAAGGGGGGCAGTAATGATGGTTGTGTTTGTTGGTATTGCTTGTGGGCATAATCTTTGGTGGCTTAGCCCATTTTCTTATCTTCTGTGCTTCTCTAGCATTTAATAGCTCAATTCTCACCAATAATGAGAGGATACGAAAGGTATGTTGAAATCAAGTCAGCATCAATAACCGTAGTTCTTGTCTTGGCGGGTGTTGTAGTTTGGTTGCCTGAGCTGACTTCTGCAGCCACAATAGACATAACCTTATTTGTCAGCACGTTCACAATTGCTGCTGGTTTGTGCGGGTATGCAATGGATCGGCTTAAAGCAAAGAGTATTTTGTAGGCGTTGTATGTCTTCGCCACATATTTAGTTAGTTCTTAAGCATGGAGGCACTATGAATCAGAACAGAGCAATTGGATCAATGTTTGGGCTAGCGATTGGTGATGCTATGGGTATGCCTGTTGAATTTCGCCCCAGAGGTAAGTTTGAACGTGTAACTGAGTATCGAGCAGGTGGGCCATTTAAGTTACAAGCTGGACAGTGGACTGATGATACAGCCATGTCACTGTGTATTGCCTCAAGCTTAATAGAATGTAACGGCTTTGACGCAGCGCACCAGATGAAGCAATACAGTCGTTGGATTGATGATGGTTACCTTAGCTGTACTGGCAAGGCTGTAGGTATAGGCCAAACCATATTAAAGGCCATGATTCGTTATCATAAAACCCAAGACCCTATTCAGGGTGATACAAATCCAAGAAGGTCAGGCAATGGCTGTATTATGCGCTTGGCTCCAGTACCTATTTATTATAGCCATGACGCAGCGCGAGCTATTCATCACTCTATCCAATCTGCCACTACAACACATGGCAGTGAAATGTGCCTTCAAACCACAGGTTTTTTTGGAGGTATGATATGGGGCGCTCTAAACGGTGCTAGTAAAGAAGAGCTATTATCTAACAATTATTCACCAGTTAAAGACTACTACCAGCAACACCCTCTGTGTGATGAGCTACGAAGCCTAACCAGAGGCGACTACAAGGCAAAGCACGAAGATAAGGTGGATTCTACTGGGTTTGTGATAGGCGCCCTAGAAGCGGCTTTGTGGAGCTTTTATAATACAGAGACCTATGGCGAAGGTTTATTGAAGGCAGTTAACCTAGGCGGTGACGCGGATACTGTTGGTGCTATATACGGACAGTTGGCAGGAGCCTATTACGGCTTTGAGGCAATTCCAGCTACATGGATACAAGACTTAGCATGGAATGAGAAGATCAGTGCTATTTCTAACGAGCTGATAAATAAAAAGGAATAGTGAAATTTTAATCGGGGGGGAGTTAAACACTACGATTTAGTAAGCCTGGAACTAAATTTTTAGGAGTATATTGCTTGCCGTAGGGCTTATGGTGTCTTACACAACAACGATGCTGGCTGAATCTGAGCAGCATCTACAGTTAGTCCATATTTTGACTTAACGTCAACGTATCGCTTTAAGTATCTAAGACATTTATTGCTATCAAATTCGTAATCGCTTAATAACATACGTGTAATAAATTTAAGCGGAGGGTATTCGTTTTTTATTACTCGATTTACGTAGGGGTTCGCAGGAACTTGGTTGTATATATCATTTGAGAATGCATGTTTTTTTTGATTGCTCCACGCACTTCCACCTGAAAGGTAAGCGTCTTTTAAGGCTACTATATGATCAATATCTGTTGGGTTTCCAGACACTCCCGAATACCAGCCAACGAGTGAGTCTTTAGCTTGTGACTGTGTGGGATTGAAACCCCAGGAATAACGGTCGTATGCTGTCCATGAAAATTGTGAGGCAGTTAGGGTCGCAATAACTGCCGTTAGTCTTATGTAGTAGTTAATACCAGCTGTCTTCTTTGACATCATCAGCGCATAAATAGTTTGACACAAACTCACCAGATGATTTCGACCGACAACGATACTGACTGCTGCCCGGTAGATAATCCCAGTCATCATCATCGAAGGACGTGCCGTGGTAGCTAACTTGAGGTGTGTATCCACTGCCTCCTGACGACTTTGCTACTTCATAAGCAAGAGCAGCACCTATCGCCAGCCCAATGGTTTTACCTACGTCAAATTTCTCACCTTTTTTGCCAGAATATACGTCACCAGTAGTCGAACAGCCAACTAGAAGCGTAAGCGTGAAAACGGTAGCAATTTTCTTAAGAACTAACATTTGTGACTTCCATATCTTTAACTTGATCCATGATCAGAATACTAACCCTATAAATCAGACTTGACAACCAGCGATGACAGATTCGTTAAGTTTTTGGTGTGCTTTGATGTGCACCCTAGTTACTACCAATGTATTGAAGTAAGGTTGTTGTGTATCTTGGATAAGTATCTGTATTAATTTTTTGGAGAGGTTTAAGTGCTTAGAGGTTTTTCCTGGTTTTATCAACTTGTACTTTTGGTTGTAGTACTAATGACTTCACAACAAGCAATAAGTCATTCAGGGGGGCTTAATTCATCAGGGTGCCACGCAGGAAGCAAGCCTTACCACTGTCATAGAGCACAGGCTGAGATGGTTGGTAATCGCCTTAGGTGCGACTTAGGGAGTAAGTCAACAGAATGTAATGGCTCAGGAGTAGCTACACCCTCCCAGAGTCAGGCCGTAATTAAATCTAAAAAAACTGTGACGGCACCTATATTCCAGTATAAACCTGCTGTACCTGATCTTTACCTCATTGTTAATGATGCCGTATTACGGTCTAGAACAGTCAAGCTCATACAAAAACGGCTAGTCTTATACAGGCTCTACGAGGGGAAAATTGATGGTGTTCTTGGCATGAAGACTGTAAATGCGATTGACCTATTTAAAATAAAAAATGGGTATGAGGTCGGTAGCTACCTAGATAAAGTGACTTTGCAGCAGCTTGGTGTATACGAATTTATTTTTAAAAATGGAGAACTAAATTGATTTATATAAAACAAATTACGGTTATGTTTCTTGCGCTTACGCTATGTGTATCAACGTATGCTCATGAAACTGACAGAGAGATAATGTTGCAGATTGAAAATGACGAGTTGGTTTTGCGCTTAGCTGAAGTGTTACTAGAGAACAGGCGATTGGAGAAGTTTGTCAATCAGGCTTTAACTGCAAAAAAAGCTGGGCAGAAAGTAGTAACTGGCTGCGATCCGTTAGTGTTAGAAAGAAATGTAGTCCTCGACTGGGCGTCTGCTTCGGATATGACAATTAAATCTAAAAGCGAGAGTTGGATTAGAGATAACGGCCCAAATTGCACGGTGAATCAGTTGCAGACCATTTATAATGAAATAGCCGGATACCTACTCTACGAATCAGGTTCAAAGAAAATGCTTAAGTACATGATTAAAAGCCGCTCATAACGTTTGAACTTGGTATTCAATATGTTCCCTTGGCTATATAAAAAATTTATTCAAGCAATAGTACGTTACGTCATTGCATTACTAGTGGGCATGGTTTTTGTTAACTTGGCTCATTTTCTTATCATCAGTGCTTTAAGTAACAGCTTCTTTGCCCAGACGATGATCTTGCATTTGTTTTCACTGATGATTCCTTCAGTTCTTGTCTGGCATTTAATAGCTCAATTCTCACCAATAATGAGACGTTACAAAAAGCATGTTGAAATTAAGTCAGCATCAATCACTGTGGTGTTAGCCTTTGCTGTGATTACAGTCTGGTTGCCTGAACGTGCTTCTGTAGCCACAATAGACATCACCTTATTTGCCAGCACGTTCGCAGTTGCTGCTGGCTTGTGCGGGTACGCAATGGACTGGCTTAAAACAAAGGAATGGGCGATGTGTCGTTTCATCATGGCTTAATAACTGAGTTTGTAAGGTTTGTAGTCAGTAAGTTTAAGGTATAAGCAGTTTGACACCAGATATAATAGATAAGCAAAAGGGAGTGTAAAATGACAACATATAGTTACAAACTGAGCCTGAATGATAGTGAGATGATTATGCTCGAAGAAGCTCTTAAAATGATGATAGAGAAATGTGAGCGGGAAATTGCGCTCAACCCACGGGCGCCTTTTTTCGCACATCTAGGAAGTGCAAAGGAACTAAAAGCGAGGCTACACAAAGATACGGTTCAAACCAGTGGTAATACCTTTTTTCTAAAAGGTGATTAGCAACATCTTCTTTGTCCGCAGTTAGCTAGTATGTACTTAGCAAAGAGGCAATATGAATCAGGATCAAGCAATTGGGGCGCTGTTAGGCTTAGCTATTGGCGATGCCTTAGGCACAACCTTAGAGTTTACGCGTAACCCTCCATCAGACCGTTCTTTGTGGCATACAGAAATCACAGGCGAAGGAGCGTTTAATGTTCCTGTTGGGGGGTGGACTGATGATACGAGTATGGCATTGGCTCTTGGCTATGCTTATAAGTCTAAGAAGGGTTTTGATGCTGAACAAATCAGTATCAATTTTCGCGCGTGGTGGCTTAATGGTGAATACTCTTGGGCTAACAGGTGTGTTGATATTGGTGGTGCCACCTTATCCGCGTTAACTCGCTTAAATTACCGCAAACAAGGTGAGTCTTTCTATCAGGGCAGCACCAGCGATCGCTCTTCTGGCAATGGTGGCATTATGCGACTAGCACCATCGGTTATTTCTAACTCTTGTAACCTTAACCTAGCTGTCGAAGAGGCTGTCTTGCAGTCTAGAGTCACTCATGCCTCTGAAGAGTGTTGCTTATATGCAGGCCTACTTGCTCGGGTTTTGTACGAAGGCGATCCATTCATCAAAGAGGTGGAAGATTATGTACTGCCAGATTCAACGGCTTGGTCTGTATTACCTTCCAGTGGTTATGTCAAAGACACGTTCCAAACGGCAATGTGGGCAGCTAGAAATTCAGAATCGTTTGAGGAATGCTTGTTACTGGCAGTAAATCGTAGAGGTGATGCCGATACTATAGGTGCAGTGGCAGGACAAATTGCAGGTGCGATGTACGGCTACGAAGCCATTCCGCAAAGGTGGCGTGCAGTGTTGGTATGGCGTGATCAAATGATTTGCTTAGCAACCTGTCTGTATAGGCTAGGTTTACCAGAATATGATTGGTCAGTCAGCAACCCTCTTAAGGTCTAAGCGGTATGATTACAGATCAACGGATTATTTACATTACAGGTCGTGGTGGCGATGCTAACAAAGGTTTGGGCGCATACTTAAAAACCATTGATCCTCATCGTATAGGCCTGTCGGTTAACAGTATCTTCTTGGTATTGCCGTTTGAACAGCAATTAGCAGTCATCCATGACCTTTTAGGCAGGTTTAATGGCCCTAACACCAGCATTATTGCTAACTCCTATGGCGCGTACTTGTTAACCTCTGCGCTCATTGATAAGCCTGCAATAGCTAGCCAAGTGTTACTTTTGTCACCTGCACTTGGCTTAACGTTAGTAGAAGAAGAGATGTTCTACTCAAGGCCGCCACATCAGCGACCTTGGTCAGAGGCTCTAGAACAAGGCAGGATGACTAAGCCTAGTTACTTGGCTGTATGTGCTGGAGAATTAGATGGTGGGTCGTGTAGCCCAATTATGGTGCGCAAGTTCAGCGAGTTAATGAAAGTTGAGCGCGTACAAATAATTCCAAAGCAGGGGCATCAGTTAGCACGTACAACTGTTCAGGGGGTTGTGAGTGTTTTTTTGAAGGCTTATTCATCCCTCGCGGTGTAATCGCTGTGAAGCTCTAATAAACGCTCGTGTGGCGGACGCTTCTGGATTCGGTTGATTAATGTGGCTTTTAAAGATAACGTAATGCCATCAATCAATGATGGTGAGCATGGATGTGGGTTTGTCAGTGACATTAGCTTCTCTATACGTAGCCTTAATCCTCAAAAGTATAATTAGTAATTAATTATGAAAAATGTCATTACGCTGCTAATCGCGTGTATTTTATCCTCATCAACTTTTGCCAATCTAAATGGTTATTTAGCGTCATCAGGAACGTCAAAAGGAAGCCTTGAGCAAGTTGAATATTCAACATATGGGGCGTACCTACACTTTGATAAGCTCCCAGAAGTATTGTTTCTGGTTGATGATATTAAAGATGGGGATATCTTTGATCTTAGGAGGGCGTTACGTAAACATCCGTCCATTAGTGCTGTGGTGCTAGATAGTAAAGGAGGCTTAGTTAGTGAAGCATTATTGATAGCAGGGGTTATCTCTGATAGAGGGCTTACGACATACATTCCAAAAGATGCGCTTTGTGCCTCGGCATGTTCTTTTATCTATTTTGCTGGTAAATCACGACTAGTCGAAGGCGCGTTAGGCGTACATCAGTTTTCTAATTCGGATGACTCTAAGCGTGACAATGTTAGTGAAGTGCAACAAGACACGCAGTATACGACTTCTGAAATCATCTCATTCCTCAATGCGTTTAACACACCGTCCTTTGTTTACGAAGAGATGTTTGCGTCTTCAAATATGTACTTTTTTACAAAAGAAGAACGAGCTAGGCTCAGCTCTCATGAATCTTTGGCATTGTTGACTAGTGTAGATTCTTTTATAGAAGACTTGAACAAGGAGTCAGAACTACAAAATGAAAATCGGCATGTAAGTAGCATTAAGTCACTTCAGACGGAGCTAAAGCGAGTTGGGTGCTATGCTGGACCAGTCGATGGGGTAAGAGGGAGTGGTACGGAGCAAGCGCTGGATATGTATTTAAAGCGCAAGGCTCGAAGTTTAGATTGGAGTGCTGATGCCTTAGCTAAAATAACAAAGTATTTGAGAAAGGAAGTTGGGGTGGCATGTGTTGAGGAATATACTGTTTCAACTCCTAAGGTTCCAACTCCTAAGGTTCCAACTCCTAAGGTTCCAACTCCTAAGGTTGTTTATAATCCAAACCTAGAAAGTGATAAGGCAGCTTACAAGCATGCGTTTGGTTTGATACGCGAAAGATTTTATCCTGAAGCAATTGAAGCTATGGAAAAGTTCATAGCAGAGCGCCCAAAAAGTGATTTACTGGGTAACGCTCATTACTGGTTAGGTGAGTTATTTATGGTGCAGGGCCAAGCGGACAAGGCTCTTGCGTCGTTTGAACAAGTGGTAAATATGCAGCCAGCGCACCGTAAGCAAGCTGATGCTATGTATAAAATGGGAGTGGCTTACTCGCAAAGTGGGCAACTGATAAACTCTAAGAACATGTTCCGGCAAGTGATTACATACTTCCCCAATACGGAGGCAGCAAAGCTCTCAAAGGAGCGCCTGCCGTCTTATACCGTAACCTCAAGCAACCGTTACAATGACCAACTTATAGAGACTTCTACAGTAGATTCTATTTTGCGCGCATATCCATTACTCGAAACTACCCATGTAAGAGCTGCTAGTTTTCACGGTATTGTTTTATTGCTAGGGCAGGTGCCAAGCGAAGATATCAAGATTGTAGCGGGAGCTAAAGCCCGTAAGATCAGCAATGTTCGGAAGGTACACAACGAACTAATAATTAGCAGCCCATCCTCATACACAGTTAGAACAAGTGATTCTGCGATCACATTCAAAGTAAAGAGTCGCATGGCGGGAGAAACAGCTTTTCCTGCTGGTCGCATTAAAGTGGTGACGGAGAATGGAGTAGTCTACCTAATGGGGCGTGTGACTAAGCAAGAGGGCGCTTGGGCGGTGACGGTCACAGTTAAAGCTTCTGGCATACAGCGAGTTGTTAAGGTATTTGAATACATAGACTAACCCTTAACTTGGGTTTTTATCAGGCAATAAAGCTACTTAACTACCTTACGTGTAGGTCACCTATTACGTCACTAATGTATCTGGGTAGATAATTCTCCGCTTCGGAGCGCCTCATTGGTCAGCTCCTAAACTTTAAGAACATGTACGGGCACGTGATTAGTTGCTTCTCTAATGCTGAGGCAGCAAAGTTCTCAAGTAAAGAGTGAGTGTATTTTTTGGAAGTATTGATTTAACAATAAGTTATAACGCTCAATGAGGTTGCGTTAAAGCTTCTCAGTTAATGCGTCAAGTTCCCCCTGAGTTCCCCAGAAGTAATTAGATATAAAAAAGCCCAGAACTTAGCTGGGCTTTTTTGACTCCAAAGTATTGAATACTATGGGTTTTCATATGGTGGGCCTGGTCAGATTTGAACTGACGACCAAAGGATTATGAGTCCTCTGCGCTAACCGCTGCGCCACAGGCCCGTATGGGAGCACGCATGATACCCGTGCCGGTGGTTGAGATCAAGATTCAACACAGCTAAAACACTTATTTAATAGTCTCTTTTTGATTTTGCCCCATGGTAAAGGATGTCGGAAAAGTTTTGGTTGCATTTGTCTCTAGTCATTACGCTTTCAGACGCCATATCTATTTGGGGGCGAGGTAAGTAGTGATAG
>Ga0209815_1001156_pt1 | contig 17997 bp, 15 predicted proteins | sample CoawatmetaG00DNA_FD_187507 | JGI IMG/M metagenome (GOLD analysis project Ga0209815, IMG submission 187507) | Marine microbial communities from the West Antarctic Peninsula - Coastal water metaG002-DNA (SPAdes) (version 2) | ecosystem: Environmental > Aquatic > Marine > Coastal ...
ACCGCGTGTTTTTTGGTCAACCAGTGGAATATGCAAATAAAAGTTTCATACGTCTAGCGGTTGGAGCTTATGCGGTTCGTGAATTTTTGGAAAAAGACGCGATCGACTTTCACAATGACAACAGGCTAATCGAGGTCATCGAGGAAGTCTCACAAAAAATGTTCGGGTGATAGCGGCGAATGACATAGTACGTGCCGTAAAAGTAATTATCCCATTACTCAGTGAGGATGATACCAGTGTCATGCTGGTTCACTTACCTCGTCTGAAAGAAAGGTTAACTCACTTAAGCGCCTGTTTCTCTAATAATGTACAACACTCTATTGCGGTTAAGACTAATCCGCATCCGGCGGTCTTGGAACAGTTGGTGGAATTAGGCTATGGTTTGGAGGCGGCCTCATTAGAAGAAGTGCGTTTGGCACAAGAGGCGGGATGTCCTGGATCAAAAATAGTATTTGACTCTCCAGTCAAGACTAGAGCAGAGATCACTTTGGTTAGTCAAGAGCCTCAAATGTTGGTAAACGTTAATTCTATCGAAGAATTGGCTCGATTTCCTCAAAAAGTTCAGTGTACACTTGGAATACGTGTGAATCCTCAGGTTCATACGGGAGCCCCAGAGATGTTTGATGTCAGTAAAAACGAGAGCAAGTTTGGTGTTGCCGTTATCGAGCGCACGAAGATTATAGAAGCAGCATTGTCCTACCCTGTTTCAGCGTTGCACATGCATAGTGGTTCTCAAATGAAGGATTTAGAGGTGCAACGAGGAGCGCTAGAGTCTTTAAGAGATTTAGCTCACGAGATAAATGCTCGAGAACCGGGTAAAATAAGTATACTCGACATAGGTGGAGGTCTACCTTCTGAATCTATGCAGGATGAAACGAAAATGAAGGCCTACGGTTCAGTGGTTACTGAAGTATTTAAGAAATGCTCATTTACGTTAGTTACTGAGTTTGGACAATGGGTGCATGCGGAAGCGGGATTCGCTTTGAGTCGTATAGAATACAAACTTGAGCCAAATCGGTTGTTCATTCATCTAGGTGCCGATTTTTTTATGCGTGATGCATATACAAAACCTCGTTCTTTTCCTCTTAGTGTCTGGAACAACAGTGGTGAAGAATATCGAGGTGAAAAAGAAGCATTTGATCTTGCTGGACCTTTGTGTTTTGCAGGCGATTATTTAGCGCACGGCGCTCTAATAGACGTTTGCGTGCAGGAAGGTGATTATTTGGTAATTGATCATACAGGTGCGAATACTTATGGTTTGTGGTCAAGACATTGTTCACGTTCAGTGCCTTCATTATGGGCTTGGGATGGAGAGAAAATGAAGAAGTGGAGCCATAGGCAAACAATAAATTATTAATGTTATTTTTGAACTACAAGCAAAGCTACATGAAGAAATTACTTCTCTTTTTATTCGCCGCGGTTTCGCCAGCTCTTTTAGGCCAAGTAATGACGGTTACTGTGGATCAAGATGCCTTTTCAGTATGTCCTTCCGATGTAGTGGATGTTAATGCAACAAGATCAACTCCTCTGAACAATTCGTTGTCATTAAATGGGTTTTCACAGTACTTGGAGATTCCTAATAGCACAGCCACGAATCTGGGCACATCAAGCTTCAGTTTGGAGTTTTGGGTAAATCTGAATACATTGAACGGATTGACCTATTTAGCAAGCAATCGAAATGCTGCAGGGGTAGGTTGGGCAGTTTTTGTTGACGGCTCTGGCTTTGTTGGGTTTGGTGTTCGAGACGCTGCGGGGTCTTTTGACGTTAAGACAGGTACGATTTCGAATATTAACGATGGAAACTGGCATCACGTAGCCGTGACTTGGGATAGAGGTTCTACGACCATGAATATATATATTGATGGTGGGTTTGAAACCACAGATAACATGGCTTTGGGAGATGTAGGGACCACAGTTTCAACCACGGTAGGTTATGGTGTGAGTCCTTTTTCTGGGAACGCGACCTATGTAAACGGAGGGATAGACGAATTTAGAGTTTGGTCAGAACCACGCTCTAGTGGTGACATCCAGACCTATATGAGTGCGCATTTAAACCCGACGTCATTTACAACATTGGTACAGAACTTTGATTTTAATGAGCTCACTGTTTTAGATGGTTGGTATGACTGTGCGGGTACATTAACCATCACTTCAGGTGTTAATTCGCCGTCGGTAGATCCTGCCGGAGGTCCCTTGATGACCTTTAATTTCTCTATGAATTGGTTGACATCAAGTGGCTTAAGCCAAAATGGCGCAAATTTTCAAGAAACATTCAATGCGGATGACACTGTATTTGTTTCAACGGGCTATTGTAAGTACGAAGCTATGGACACGGTGTTTGTTACAGCTTTAGACTGCGATACAGCTCAAGATCCTAGAGATGTAGCGGCTGTATTTACTCCCACTGCGTTTACGCCTAATGGAGATACTAAGAATGATTACTACCTCGTCAAGGTAAATTCAATTAGCTACTTCGAAATGCAAGTTTATAATCGCTTAGGTAATATTCTGTTCTATAGTAAGGATGTTAATACTGGCTGGGACGGCACGTTTGAAAACAAGACTTGTTATGAAGGAGTCTACGTTGCTAAGATCTTATATAGAGATTTAGAAGGGATTGAGTATATAAAATACCAGCAATTCAGCTTGATGCGCTAGGTTTGAATTACCATTAAATAAAAAAGCCTCGAGTTTACTCGAGGCTTTTTTATTTAATGGTAATTGCTCAAATCTTATTTTCAGGGACTTTGGTTCTGTGTTAATTATTTTCTTGTTCTTGTCTTGCACCAGACATACTAGCGTTTAATTCAAAGCCTATGATAAGACCAAACGCATTGATATAGATCCACAGTAGCATGATCAGTAAAGTTCCGATAGAACCATAAAACTTGTTGTAAGTTGAAAAGTTCTCTACGTAGAAACCAAACCCTTGGGAAGAGAGTATAATTAATAGAGTTGCAAGTATACTGCCAGGGCTTATAAAGCGCCAATTCCTATTCCTTACAGGCCCATAGTTGTAAACCGCGGAGATGCCTAATAAGATGGTGACAAGCAGCACCAGTAGTCTACCCCAGTAAATAATTTGTGTCGTGTATTCAGATAGGTAACCCAGTTCCGATAGCCATCCGGTAAATCCTTGTGTAAAGATGAGCGCTACCAGAGCAATCATGATGAGAACAGATAGGCCGATAGTGAGTACAAATGCGCTAAAGTATTGTAGCCAGAAGTTTTTTACGTCAACCGCATTTTGGCTGATCCCAAGGTTTGAGATTAAACTTAATGTACCGTTTGTCGCGAAGAGTAATGCTGCAATAAAGGTTACAGACAGTAGTCCACCGCGTTTTATAGTTAAGATATCTTGAATAGCATCAAAAGTCATGTCTTGGGTGCTTGGTGGCAGTAGATCAGACATCACTTGGAGTAATTCGTCTTGAAAGATATCTAGAGGCAAGAAAGCGACTAGCGTAAAAATAAAGATGACTCCAGGGAAAAGCGCTAGAAAAAAGCTAAAACTCACAGAACCAGCACGAGTAGAAATGGCTCCTTCGTAGATGCCACGAACAAAAAAACTAAGTACATCCCAAAGAGATAGGCCATCAAATAATGGTGGTTTAACTCGTGTCAGTACGAGCTCTAAGGTCTTGGTGATGCGTTTAAATCTATTGTCCATGATATCAAAGGGCCTTCAGGCTCATGTCTAAACTTTTGATTTGATGGGTTAAAGCCCCAACGCTAATATAGTCTACTCCGCACTCTGCATAGGAGACCAAGGAGTCTTTTGTGATTCCTCCACTACTTTCAGTTTCTGATCTGCGATCAATCAATGCAACAGCGATTCTGGTTTCATCAGTGGTAAAGTTGTCCAGCATTATTCTATCCACCCCAGCAATTAAGGCTTCACGCACTTCATGTAGGTCTCTAGTTTCAACCTCTATTTTCAGGATTTTTTGTTTGTCCGAAAGATATTCGCGAACGCTAGTTACGGCTGGTATTATTCCACCTGCAAAATCAATATGGTTATCTTTAAGCATGATCATATCGTAGAGTCCCATGCGATGGTTTCCTCCGCCGCCCAGTGAAACCGCCCATTTTTCTAATACACGTAAACCAGGTGTAGTCTTTCGAGTGTCAAGAATGGTGGTGGAAGTGTGGGCGACCATTTTAGAATATTCAGCGCTACTTGTCGCCACTCCTGATAGACGTTGTGTATAGTTTAGCACCAAACGTTCAGCTTGTAATAGTTTGACTGCGTTTGCTTCAACAGTCAATGCAATGTCTCCTGGATAGACACGCGAACCATCTTTAATGCGGACCTGTACCTTTGCTGTAGGGTCAATGTAAGTGAAGAGATATTTTGCCAACGCAATGCCAGCGATGATGCCTTCTTGTTTAATTAAAAGTTTTGCTTCCCCTCTTTTTGTTAAGTCCAAGCAGCTAAGCGCGCTGTGATCGCCATCTCCTATATCCTCTTTGATAGCGAAGTCAAAGGCGGAGTTAAGTTCAGAAAAATCAGGTATCCAATCAGGTGAGTTCATAAAAATTGATTTCTAATCGTCCGTCTCAACGCAAGTTACCATCTTTGTCGAGCTCATGAAGATTGTATTTCTAGTTATCGGTAAAACTTCTGAACGATTCATTTCGGATGGAATGTCTATTTTCGAATCCCGCTTACGTCATTACGGCAAGTATGAAACCTTGGTTGTGTCTGACGTCAAAGGGGGTGCTAAAATGAGTTCTGATGCGCTTAAAATAGAAGAGGGACGTGCTTTTAAAAAGTATTTATTACCGGGTGATCGTCTTATACTGTTAGATGAAAAAGGAAAGCAATATTCTTCACGAGATTTTGCTGGCCAGGTGCAGAAATGGATGAATTCAGGCCCTAAAAGATTAGTCTTTGTTGTGGGTGGAGCATTCGGGTTTAGTGCCGAGATGCATGGTATTGCTGAAGGAAAGCTTAGCTTAAGCTCGATGACTACCTCTCACCAACTCGTTCGTGTGTTGTTTTTAGAACAACTTTATCGAGCGTTTACTATTCTAAATAACGAACCTTATCACAACGATTAATGGCTGAACATAGCTTTGAAGGCATTATGCGCGATTTGCGATCCGGCAAGTATGCACCCGTTTATTTTTTCGCAGGCGAAGAGTCGTTTTATGCCCAGCAGCTTATTGATGTCATTGAGCATCAAGTTCTTGATGAATCTGAGCGAAGCTTTAACCAGGTCATTCTTTATGGTAAGGAAACCAGCATGCTTCAAGTACTTGAGGAAGCCAAACGCTTTCCAATGATGAGCGAGCGTATGGTCGTAGTCGTTAAAGAAGCTCAGCATCTTAAAGCAAACGATTGGGATTTGCTTCTAGGTTACCTTGAGCAACCACAGCCTTCAACCTTATTGGTTTTTGGTCACATGCACAAGAAGTTGGATAAGCGGTCTAAAGCGGGCAAGGCGATTAAAGCGAATACGGTATTTCTGGAGAGTGCGCCTTTGCGTGATTACCAGGTAATACCTTGGTTAGAGAAACAGCTTTCCGCTAAAGGTTTTCAAGTTAACACAGCAGTTGTTGCTTCTATGGCGGAGCAAGTGGGGACAGATCTATCGAGATTACAAAATGAGGTTCAAAAATTAGATGTAGCTATGGGATCAAACCGTCAGGTTACTCCCGAGGATATAGAACGTCATATAGGAATTTCAAAGGATTATAACAACTTTGAATTGGTAGCTGCCATCGCGGAACGTGACGTAGCTAGGGCATTCAAAATCGTTCATTTCTTCGCGAAGAACGCTAAAGACCACCCGGTTCAAATGATTACCGGCATCTTATTTAATTTCGTGAATAACCTGATTCAATATCATAGTATGAAGGGCAGTGCAGAAAAGCAGATCGCTACAGCGCTCAAAGTTCATCCCTATTTCTTGAAACAGTTTAGTGCTGCTTCACGACATTATTCCTCTTCTCATGCCCATGAAATGCTCCATGAATTACTGGTCTTTGATCGAAAATGTAAGGGTCTTATAACATCTAACTCAGGAGATTATGAGCATTTGAGAGAATGGTTAATTAAGTGTACGCTTTAGGCACTATTTTAGACAAGATTTTAGACTATGAGAATACGTATACTTTTGTTGACTTTGTTCGTTTCCTTTGGCGCTTTTGCCCAAGGTGAATTACTTCGAGGTTTTATTTATGCTAAAGACGGAGGAGAGTCCATCCCTTTTGCAAACATTCTAATAAACTCATTGAATTCGGGTGCTACAACGAATTTAGATGGCTACTTCCAGGTTTCGGATGTGCCTCATGGTAAGCAGCAAATAACGGTAAGCTTTTTAGGGTTTGAAACCACTATTATTGACGTTAAGGTTTTTAAGAATAAGCCTACGTCCGTGAATGTTTACTTAAATGAAAGTAGCCAGATGCTCAACACGGTTAATATCGATGTAGAGCGAGCTCAACGAAAGGTGAAGGTGAATACTGCTGTGGTGAGTTTAAATCCTAAAATGATTGAAACATTTTCTGCTGGTGGGGATCCCGATTTAATGAAAGCACTTTCGGTTCTTCCCGGTGTAGTGAGCACCGGTGATCAAGGTGGTCAACTTTACATAAGAGGTGGAGCCCCTATTCAAAACTTGGTCATGCTAGATGGTATGATCTTGTATAATCCATTTCATAGCATAGGTTTCTTTTCCGTTTTTGATACTGATGTACTTCAGTCGGCGAATGTTTACACGGCGGGATTTGGTGCGGAATATGGTTCTCGTAACAGCTCAGTTATGGATATTACAACGCGTGACGGAAATCGATCTAGAGTGAAGGCCAAGGCCTATGCATCTACCTTTATGAGTAAGCTTCTTCTGGAGGCACCGCTTGGTAAAAAAGACAAAAATGGGATAGCAAACAATAGTCTATTTATAAGTGGTAAAACGAGTTATTTGAGAGAGACAGCTCCTGTTTTGTATCCATATGTGGAGACCCGCTTTGGTGGTTTGCCATTCACTTTTAATGATCTCTACGGCAAGTTTACTACGCAGAACAAGTCAGGGTCTAAATTAACGGCGAAGGCTTTTAACTTTAGTGATGCAGTAATGCTTGATAGTGCCAAGGGTATTCAATGGGACAGTTGGGGATACGGCGTGAATTTCATGGTTATTCCTCCTGCCTCAGCCACGCTGATAGAAGGTGATTTTGCTCAAAGTCAATATTTTATTCAGAGTACTGAGAATCCCGACCAGCCAAGGAATTCAACTATTAATGGTTTTAATGGTGGACTTGACTTTACTTATTTTATTGGAAAGGCGGATGAGTTTAAATATGGAATAGACTTAATTGGCTACGACACTGATTTCAACTATACAAATTCACTAGGTCTGAGTTTAAACCAGCAAGAAAGTACTACCGAGTTAGGAGGATATTTCAATTACCGAAAAGTGGGACCGTTACTTGTTATTGAACCTGGTTTAAGACTACACTACTACGGATCTTTGTCCGAGCTTAGCATAGAGCCTCGTTTGGGCTTAAAATATAATTTCACCGAAGACTTTAGATTCAAAGCTTCAGGAGGACGGTACAGTCAAAACCTTGTAGCTGCGAATAGCGATAGAGATGTAGTGAACCTGTTTTATGGCTTTCTAAGTGGTTCTGCAGATTTACCTAAAACCTTTCGAGATAGAGAGATCACCTCTAAACTTCAGAAAGCTACGCATGGTGTAGCTGGTTTCGAGTTTGATTTAGGACAATACTGGGACATCAACCTGGAGTCGTATGTAAAAGACTTTTCTCAAGTCACGAATGTGAATAGAAACAAGCTCTACGCGGATGTACCTGCCTACAGCGATCAGCCAGAAATATTGAGAAAGGATTTTATTGTAGAGCGCGGACTTGCATATGGCTATGACGCATTGGTTAAATTTGAGAAGGGCAGGTATTACTTGTGGGCGGTTTATGCCTGGAGTAAAGTCACTAGAGATGATGGAATACAGGTATATAATCCTAATTTTGATAGAAGACATAATATAAATCTTGTCGGTAACATTAGGATGGGGGAGAAGGAACGTTGGTTTCTATCTGTTCGTTGGAATTTGGGCACTGGGTTCCCATTTACGCCTACTCAAGGCTATTACCCGGGGATAGATTTCTTAGATCCTGACGGTAATCCAGATATTAATTTCGATTACACCACAGCAAATGGAGACCCAAGTGTCCTGTATGGAGAATTGAACAGCAATAGACTTCCTGTGTATCATAGGTTCGATGCATCACTAAAGTATAGTACTCCAACAAAATACGGCTCTTTTGAGTGTACAATTGGTGCGACAAATATTTACAACCGAGAGAATATATTCTATTACGATAGGGTTGCAGCAGAGCGTATAAACCAATTGCCGATCATGCCAACGATTAGCACGAGTTTAGCCTTTTAATTGGCGCAGAAAAGAGGTACTTTTGACCTGTTTTGATTCGAACTATGGCAAGCACTAAATACATCTTTGTTACCGGTGGGGTAACTTCTTCACTAGGTAAGGGTATTATCTCAGCTTCTCTTGCGAAATTACTGCAGGCTAGGGGTTACAGGGTGACTATTCAGAAATTAGATCCATATATCAATATAGATCCTGGAACATTGAATCCTTATGAACATGGAGAATGTTACGTTACAGAGGATGGTGCCGAGACTGATTTAGATTTAGGTCATTACGAGAGGTTCTTAAATACACCTACGTCGCAGGGAAATAATGTGACTACAGGTCGTATTTATCAAACCGTGATTGATAAGGAGCGAAGAGGTGATTACCTCGGCAAGACCGTTCAGGTTATTCCACACATTACCGATGAAATCAAAACACGTATTAGAATTTTAGGTGAAACAGGTGATTATGATATCGTTATCACTGAAATAGGTGGTACAGTCGGTGATATAGAAGCCGTTCCCTACATTGAATCTGTCCGTCAATTGAAATGGGAGTATGAAAAGGACATTATGGTGGTCCATCTTACATTATTACCTTACCTCAATGTCACTGGAGAATTAAAGACAAAGCCAACGCAACACAGTGTAAAGACGATGCTTGAAAGTGGTGTTCAGCCAGATGTTCTGGTTTGTCGTTCCGAGCATCCTGTTGATGATGATATCAAGAGAAAATTAGCATTATTCACTAACGTTCGTCCCAAGAATGTAATTGAATCGCGAGATGCAAGCACTATTTATGAGGTGCCTGTGATGATGTACAATGAGAAATTAGATGAAGTGGTATTGGATTATTTTGATTTGGAGTCGAAAAACGAACCCAACTTAGATATGTGGCGTGAGTTTCTCAGCAGATTGAAAAATCCTAAGAGGATTGTAGAAATTGGTCTGATAGGGAAGTATGTCGAGCTTAAAGAGAGTTATAAGTCTATCACGGAGTCCTTTATTCATTCTGGAGCTGCAAATGAAGTAGAAGTGAAGGTCAGATGGATCCATTCTGAACATCTCACTATGGAGAATGCCGCGTCTACATGTAAAGGCTTAGATGGTATCCTTGTTGCCCCTGGTTTTGGTGAGAGAGGGTTTGAGGGTAAGGTCGCTACCGTACGATATGCCCGTGAAAACGGTATTCCCTACTTTGGAATTTGCTATGGTATGCAAGCCGCTGTGATTGAATATGCAAGAAATGTTTTAGGATGGTCTGATGCGAATACAACCGAAGTAAATGCCGAAACCTCAAAGCCAGTAATCGCCTTAATGGATGACCAGATGCATGTTACAGATAAAGGTGGTACCATGCGCCTCGGTGCACAAAATTGTGTGTTAGAAGAAGCTTCCAAAGCATTTGAATCCTATGGCAGTGTAAATATCTCTGAACGCCATCGTCACAGATATGAGTTCAACAATCAATTTAAAGAAGAATTAACTGCGGCAGGATTAAAAACTACGGGGATAAATCCAGAGTCTGGATTGGTCGAGATAGTTGAGATTGATAACCACCCGTTCTTTGTAGGTGTTCAGTACCATCCAGAATATAAGAGTACGGTACTGAATCCTCACCCACTTTTTGTTTCATTTATCAAAGCTGCGGATGAGTTCCGCCAAAACAAATAATTCATGGAGAATAAGAATAACGGTCTAGACCGAAATCAAATTATAGGTTTTGTACTTATTGCTGTTATCATGGTGGGTTTTGGCTGGTGGCAGTCAAAAAACATTCCCGAAGTACAGCCCGTATCTAAAGCGCAAGAGGAAGGGATTAATTCTGCCATTAATGTAACTGATTCTAGGGCAGAAGTATCTTCTATTGCCTTAAACGAAGCTAAATCAGTAGTTCGAGACAGTAGTATGTTCCTTGCTAAAGAGGTGATGTTGTCTAATGATGTTCTGCAGATGACTTTCAGTACGAAGGGAGCTGCAATGGTCAAAGCGGACTTATTAGACTATCACAACTATGACGATACGGCGCATACTGCACCGTTAAATATTATTGACGGAAATCAGATTTTTGACATTAGTATCCCTGGTGATAAAGGCTTGAGTACTAAAGAATTTTCAATTACATCTCAGTCCTCAAGGAGCCTTGCGTTGTTTGATGGTAAGACAAAGGTTGAAATTGAGTTGCCTGAATCTGGATATGACTTTACTTATGTCGTAAGTGGAAATGCAACATCTAGTGGTAAACCGGAGTTGTATTGGGAGCGAGCAGCGCAGCGAACGGAAAAAGGAATTAAGACGGAACGTCAGTATTCTACATTTACTTATCGTGAAACGATAGACGGGGATACAGAGCATCTTTCTGGTCGCGGTGGTGATAAGGACAAGAGTATTGAAGGTATGGATTGGTTAGCGCAAAAGCAGCGTTTCTTCTCTATCATCGTGCATCCAGAAACAGGTTTTGCTTCGGGTCAATTAACCACTGTAAATGGCTCAGACGAGGATAAGGATTTGATCAAGGATTACAGTGCAACTGCTATTATTGATCAGACTGTTTCTGGAGCCTATACATTACCGTTTAAGATGTATGTGGGACCTAACCAATATCAATTACTCAAGTCATATGATCAAGGTTACGAGAAGTCTATTAATTTTGGCTGGGGGATTTTTGGTTGGATAGGACGCGCAGTTGTGGTCAAGGTCTTTAATTGGCTCGAGGGATACGGTTGGAATTATGGCTTGATCATTTTAGTGATGGTTCTAATCATTAAAACAGTTCTCTTTCCGTTGACATTTGCTTCTTACAGATCCATGGCTAAAATGCGAGTTTTGAAGCCTCAGATAGATGAAATCAGTAAGAAGTTTGGTGACAAAGATCAAGTAGCCAAACAACAAGCTACGATGAGTTTATATCGCGAGGCAGGAGCGAGCCCTTTAGGTGGTTGTATTCCTGTGATTGTTCAGATGCCAATTTTATTTGCGATGTTTCGGTTTTTTCCAGCATCTATTGAACTTAGAGGTCAGAGCTTTTTATGGGCGAATGATTTAAGTACTTATGATAGTGTAATTTCTTGGTCTGCAGAAATTCCGTTAATCTCAACTTTTTTCGGGAATCACCTTTCATTATTTACTTTGCTCATGACGGCTTCTACCATTCTATACACATGGATGAACCAGCAGATGACTCCTCAGACAGGAAGTAATGAGCAGATGAAGCAGATGCGAACTATTATGTATCTGATGCCATTGATGTTCATGTTTGTTTTGAATAGTTTTCCTTCTGGTTTAACGTACTACTACTTCGTATCAAATATCGTAACCTTTGCAATGCAATGGGGGATACGCAAGTCGGTGAACGATGAGGTAATCCTAGCAAAAATAGATGCTAAGCGTGCGCTGCCTAAAAAAGAAAAAAAGGAGTCTAAATTTCAAAAGAGATTAGAAGACATGCAGCGTCAGCAAAACTTAAACAGATCGCAACGTAGAACTAAAGAATAACTAGTTTTCCTTAGAATTATATAAAAAAGGCCATCTATTGAGGTGGCCTTTTTTTTTGTACACATACACCAACCAATACGGCTTTACTACACCATCCTACCCGTCTAGTCTATGATGGTGTGACCAGCCCTTAAAACCAATAATAACTTAAAGTATAAAGGCAGATTCGATAAATTCTTAGGGAAAGTTTAGGCAAAAAAAAATCCCCTGCCTGAGCAGGGGATTTTTAAATAAATGTAGACGAATCTAATTTTTAGTTTACGTGGGTTACTGTACCGTTAACGTAATCATAAGCTCCTGATCCATCTTGACGTAATTGCCAAATAATAGTAGCCACACTAAAGTCAGCTTCAAAAGGTAAACTTGGTTTTTCAATTTCCAACTGGATAGGCGTGTAACGAGTTCCGTAAACATCACCGGCTGCAAATGCGTTGCCCAATGGGTTTAGGTCTCCAAGACTCATTCCCCAGGCACCAAGAGTTATGGCAGATGTATCAGCAGTTGCTACATCGTCACTTTCTGCCCATCCTGTGATTCCTATAGTTGCATGCTTGAATAAAACTTCGTCATGTGTATAGCTAGTTCCAGATTTGATAAGGAATGTACCACCCACTTCTGCTGCATCTTGAGCCCACATGGATGGAGTACTTCCCGATCCGGTAGTTACAATTGCTACAGAGCTTACCTGGTTTAGATCAACACCATTACCGTAATCCTTAGCAACAACACCGTTAAGTAGCAAATAAGATTGAATCATATATACTTCGTCAATTTTCGTTTCTAAACACTTAACTCGTGGATAAACGATAAATTTAGTAGAATCATCAGTCACGTGAGCGTCAACTCCGAATGCAACGGCATTCAGCGTTGCAGCAGCGGCAGCAGCAGTTGGACTTTGACCAACATCCGTGTTGTTAACATAGAAATTCGGTACACCTGAAGTTGGAAAGTTATCATTAAATTTCGAAGATGCAGCGTTGTCCGTAGCAAACCAATCACCAACGTGGTTAGCGATAAGTACGGCACTATCTCCTAGTACACCATCAATCATAGTCATGATTTCAGCACCGTTAGGACAATACTGACACCAAGCACCGGTAGTTTCGATAACTAAAGGTTTAGCAACACTCGTTACCACCAGAGAGTCACCTGGATAGGTGATTGGATCTACAACAGGACCGTTTACCTTACAAGACGTCATAAATAAGGCACCTGTGATAGCACCAAGAGCGATTAATTTTTTCATAATTTAAAAGATCATTTGATTTACTACGAAATTAAGTCATTTAATTGAAATTCGACGTTTAAAAAAATATACCGGCAAATGATCAGAAAAACCATTGATGTAAAATTGTCCTTGCCAACGTCTATGAGGCTTAAATCCTCCCCCATTTGGTGTCTTTTTGAAGCAATGTGACTAGAGATATCATATTACTTTCTAGCGTAGGTATGTTGGTCAAACAAAAATCTATAGTTTGCCATCGCCCCTGGTATTTATAACTCCCTCCGATTTTAGTACTCTTAAAAACGGGAGGTTTAATAGTCCACCCTTTTGGAAGGAATTCTTCGTCATTCACTCCCGCATCATCAACAGTGTGAAATAAATTTTCTGTGTCGTAGAATAGCACAGATTGAGCTTACAATGAAATTGATATTAGCAGGTAAAATAGAAGTCCGACTGCATATTTTGATTGCATTTATAAGGCGTTTAAGTTAACTGAGCCTGAATAAGTCATAATGCTAGGTGTAGCCCAATTGCATTGGACAGCCCAGATAGGCTCGAAAAGTGTTAACGTATTTTAAAGAATCGTCTTACAGGTATGTCGTTAAGAAAAACATAGTAACAATGATGAAGCGTTTAAGTAAAATAGAGAAGAGAAGAGTCACCGTAGCTCAGGAATCTATACTCGTTGTCAAGACCATGCTGGTAAATCGCTTTCCACGAATCACCTATTCCAGCACTAACTAATAACAATAAGGTAGACCCTGGTTGGTGAAAATTTGTAATGATGCCTTGGACTGATTTCATCTGATAACCAGGACGAATCATGAGCTGTGTTTTTAAGGAGATGGACTGAAGGTCGCGCTGTTCTAACTCATGCAGTAATGCATTGAAACATTCACTTGTAGTTCTTTCCTGTGGTAATGCATAAGCGTCGAACTGGCCCAAGCGTTCTAGCCGCCCATGACTGAGTAAATTATTACCTATCCAATGACAGCTTTCTAGTGTACGCAGGCTTGTCGTGCCTACAGCGAACTTAGGGCCTTCGTGGTTCAAGTATTGGTGCAGCCAAGTCTGTGTGATTAGAATCTCCTCCGCATGCATATCATGGATATTAATGTCGCCCTCGCTGAGGGGTTTGAAGGTACCGGCGCCCACATGTAAGGTGAGTTCCATTCGCTCGTGACCAAGCATGTTCATTCGTTGAAACACTTCTTGAGTAAAATGTAATCCTGCGGTGGGAGCGGCTACTGATCCATTATTCTCGGCGTAAACAGTCTGGTAACGATCAATATCATTTGCTTCGGCTTCCCTGTTCATATAGGGTGGAAGGGGAATCTTACCTGCTTGTTCTAAAATGACTGAAAATGAAGTGTTGGTGTCCCATTCAAAAAGGACCACAAAGACATCCCCAAGGCGCTCTTTTCTGTGAGCTTTGAGAACTATTCCGCCAGGAAGAATCAATTCTAAAGCATGGTTTTTCCATTTTTTAAGATTGCCAATAAGGCATTCGAAAAGTACGGAACCTTGAGCATTCATGCTTTCTTCCACGCTTTGTCCATGTGGTGTTAAGCAGAAAATTTCTATTGGTTTGGCTCCCTGGGTTTTTGTAAAATGTAATCGGGCTCTGATTACACGTGTATTGTTAAAGATCAATTGACTCTTGCTAGGAATGAGTTCTGGCAAATCTTTAAACAGCCTGTCTTCTATCTTTCCGTCAAAGACAAGCAGCTTACTTTCGTCCCTCTGCGTCAATGGATAGGTGGCTATGCGCTCCTCCGGCAAATCATATTCAAAATCAGATTTTCTCATGTTATCTTCCTTAACAAATACAAATTTAAGGTTCGCTACTTTAGCAAAGCGAAACAATCTTGAATGGGCAAGCGAATAATAATCTCCACGACGAACGATATTACCACTGACAACAGGGTAAATAAGGTTGCTTTACTGCTGCTCAGTCTTGGCTATCAAGTTCATTGGATCGGAAGAATTCTGCCGGGTTCATCCCCTTTGAATCGCCCATACAAGACAACAAGGATGCGATTAATTTTTAAAAGCGGTGGTCTGTTTTATGCGGAGTTTCAAGTCAGGTTGTTTTTTAAATTACTAATCCACAGGCCTGGAATTTTGCTGTCTAATGATTTAGACACCTTATTGCCTAATTTCTTGATAGCTAGACTCTTGCGAATACCATTGGTATACGATTCTCACGAGTATTTCTGTGGAGTTCCGGAAATTCAAGGACGTTGGGTAAAAAAAGTATGGTTAACTCTAGAACGATTTATTTTCCCCCGCCTTGAGCACATTTGGACGGTTAACGAAAGCATTGCCGAGTTGTATGAGTCTGATTACGGAAAGCGACCTCGTGTATTCCGGAATATATCCCCAATCCCAACTGTTGAAAAAGTAAGTAGAACATCATTAGGATTGCCTGAGCAAGGCTTCATCGCTATTAATCAAGGTTCAGGAATGAATGTAGATCGAGGTCTCGAAGAGGCGCTTGAAGCCATTTCTGGTATGCCTGATTGGAGATTATTACTGGTAGGAAGCGGAGATGCTATTCCAGCCCTAAAACTTAAGGTGCAGGATAAAGGATGGTCTGATAAAGTCATATTTATTGGCCGTGTGCCGTATGCAACTCTTTTGCAGTACACAAGATGCGCAGATGTTGGCTTAAGTTTAGATAAGGACACGAACATAAACTATAGATTTAGTTTGCCTAATAAACTATTTGATTACTTGCATTGTGACGTGCCCGTAGTGACGTCCAAGGTAAGAGAAGTAGCTAAAATTGTCGAAGAATTTGGTATTGGACTAACGGTTAACCCTGAGGATATTGATGCTTTGAAAAATTCAATAACATCGGTGGTGGCGTCAAGGAAGTCTTACTGTGCAGCCATGAAAAAGGCTCAAAAATCTTTGACTTGGGAGACAGAGCAAGTTCCACTTAGGGCATTTTACGCCCAATTTTTATAGGGTGATTGGACAACCGTAGAATTTTATAGACATCATATAAAAACAATGGTGGATACTTAGAGGACAATGCTCTTTTTATGCTTGCTCCAAACAAGGTGTTTAGTGCTTTGATCACCAGCTGTAACTTAAATTTTCTCAGGGTAGTGTAGGTTCTAAATAATGCAACATTCTCATCAATTTTACCTGCGTTAATTAGTAGGGCTAATCCATCTACGGCTTGCTCAGTTTTGTCCATAAAAACATCGTTTTCATCAATGCCAATATGGTACGCAGGATTGTCGATATGCAGAATAGAGGCACATCTGTATCGCAATTGCTGTCCGAACATGGTGTCTTCGTGTCCATAACCTTGAATTGTCTCGTCAAAACCTATTTCCAGGAACAGACTTCGGGTAATAAGAAAGTTAAACGCAGAAAAACTATCGTAGGTATTCTTAGACCTGAATTTAGGTGTCCGCTCTTCCTTAAGTATTCCTATTTTAGACCTTAGGTGATTCGCCTTAAAGTCTCTTCGGTATGCAGTGCCTCCCACAATCACGCTCGCTTGCGCTGCATCTTTGCAGTAATTATAGAGGAACGATGTAGCTTTAGGTAGAGCGTCGGCATCTAAAAACAGCAAGTATTTCCCTGTTGATTTTTGAGCCAATTCGTTTCTGTTCAACGAACGTCCTTTTGTTCTGCTGTGAAAATAAAGACACGTTGCATGTTCTTGCCATACGGTCGCCTTCGAATGTGGAGCGGGAAATTGGTCGGAGATTAAAATCTCTATAGACCAACCCGCAGGTAGTCCAAAGTGAACACAGCGTGACAACTCAGTTAATAATTCACTCACGTCATCGCCGAAAGAGGCAATACATATGCTCAATGAATGATGAGGGAAGTTGTCCATATTGATTAGAAATTTTGAACTATAGTATCATTCACGGATCCTTGGTCCACTTTAAGCGTTCTGTTCGAATATTTATGAATCAACTGAAAATCGTGAGTAGCCATTAAAACCGCTTTGTTTTGGTCTACTAAACCAAGCAGTAATGACATGATTTCCTCTGAAGTTCGGGGATCTAAATTCCCAGTAGGTTCATCAGCTAAGATGACCTTAGGGTCATTTAATAATGCTCTTGCGATAGAGACTCGTTGTTGCTCTCCACCAGAGATTTCAAAGGTACTCTTATGCTTCTTGTGCTGCATACCTACCATAGAAAGCACCTCTAGTATGCGCGCGGAACGCTTGTCTTTGTCTTTCCAGCCGGTTGCTCTAAGGACGAAATCTAGGTTGTCAGCAACGCTGCGGTCACTCAGGAGTTGAAAGTCTTGAAAGACAATACCTAAATCTCTTCTCAGCGCTGGGATATCTTTGTCCTTCAGGGTAGATAAATGATGCTCTCCAACAATTCCTGTACCCTGGGTAAGGGGTAGGTCACCATACAGAGTTTTGAGTACGGAGCTTTTCCCAGAGCCTGTTTGGCCAATCAGGTAAACAAATTCTCCCGCGTCAATATTAAAATTGACATCACTCAGTACCAGGTGCTTTCCTTGGAAAATATTTGCGTCTTTCAGTTGAATCAATGACATGTCGTTGGTATAGCTAAATTGAAGGTTGAACCTGCGATTCAAAGGTATAAGAAATACCAAACGAACACCATTGAGCGTTTTTTAGATGTGAATAACTCCATTGAATTAACCTTTTGTAAGCATACAAGCCCCATTGGGTAGGGTTATTTTTAAGGATAAACCAAAACGATATGAGAAAAGTATTCTCGATGGCATTTGTCTTCATATGCTCATTAAGTGTTTTTGCACAGCAAACTTCTTTAGAACAAGGAGAAGAGGCCACGTATAACACCAGTGTGGATCTTTTTAATGACGGATTGTATGCCGCAGCGCGCGTCGGCTTTGATGAGTT
>Ga0209815_1001159_pt1 | contig 17950 bp, 14 predicted proteins | sample CoawatmetaG00DNA_FD_187507 | JGI IMG/M metagenome (GOLD analysis project Ga0209815, IMG submission 187507) | Marine microbial communities from the West Antarctic Peninsula - Coastal water metaG002-DNA (SPAdes) (version 2) | ecosystem: Environmental > Aquatic > Marine > Coastal ...
TAAAGAAGCTAAGCTAAAAATGGATTGTTCTTAATCAGCTTTTAGTCGAAAATTAAGAAAGAAATAAATATGTAGAAAGCTTTTTGACTGCTTGTTTGGACCCGAGTTCGATTCTCGGCGTCTCCACTTTATTACACCTCAACTTATTGTTAGTCAATTAGTTGAGGTTTTTATTTTTAAATACTGTACGATTATTGTATTGTGAATTAATTTTAAACTTTAAAGCAATAGAAATGTAATCAATAAAATAAAGTTTTTTTTTAGGCTTCATTTCGTGCATTTGTTGCATTATAAAATATTTACTTCTTGAAATAACTTAATAATCTGAATTCATTGAAGACTGACACTATTCAATAGAAATATTCATTCTACATCAACTATTTACATAATAATTGTAGATTTAAGCAAGCATAAAAAAACCCTCACATTTCTGAAAGGGCTTCTTAAATTATTTTAAGTATGGTTTAATTTCTAATAACTTTATATGAGTATGTTTCCTTACTTGCTTTGTCAAATGTTTTTACAATATACGTTGCTTTTGAAAGGTTAGACATATCAAGATTATTACCTTGTGCTTCCATTATTTTTCTACCAGTTAAATCAAATACTTCTATATTATAATCCTTTTCAGAATTTAAAGAAAGTTTTGAGTTTGTTGGGTTTGGAAATAATATTGGAGATGATTTTAAATCAACAGAAGATATTGATAAAGAGGAATTGTAGGCTAAAATATCATATTCAATAGCCAAGAAATAATTACCGGATTCATTTGTAGAAATTTCCCTTCCTGACCATAAAATATCTCCTTTATTAAAACCTTCTGTATAGAAATTAGAATTTAATACATACCAAAATTTATTTTCTGGAACAACCCAAGTATTCCAGGTGTCTTCTCCATTAATTGTGATTGGCTTTACATAAGAATTTTCATCAAAATAATATAAAATACCATAACTATTGTTGTAAGCGTGAGCTACTGTATTACCTGGTCCTATAATACAGGGACACTCAAGAGCTTGATAGCTATTGGTAACGTACTGTATAGTTCCATCGCTAGTCAACCATATGAAGTATTGTGTTTTCGGGTATAGTAAAATCAACACCTTCTTGTATCAAATGAGTACCTGTGATTTCCAAAGGAAGTAAAAAGTTTTGTTGCTGGTAATTTTGACTATTTATAATAAAAGGTAGAGCAATAAAAAAAAAGTAATAAAGTAAATTTTTCATAATAGTTTTTACTCAAAAGTAATAAAATAAAATAAATATGCAAAACAACCCTTATTCATTGAAAACCTCTATTTATCAAAAAGAATATTTATAGTCTTAATCTACTTTATACTCAAACAATATTTTATTCTCCTTTGAATACGCTAACATAAGTATCTATATCTTCCGATGGTGATACAGATACTGTTGCTTGTATGGCAGGTGGAATTTCGGTAGGAGTGGCTATTTACAATGTATTGGGTAAAGAAGTACTTTCTATAAAAAACACAAACACCATTAATGTACAAGCATTACCAAGTGGTGTGTATACCATTCGTATTTCAGATGGTGTGGGTCAAACTAATAGAAAGTTTATAAAGAACTAAGCCTAAAACGCTTCGTTTAAGTATAACTATTCTGTTTATCAAAGTAAACTTAATAATAGAGCACTACCCACTTATGTATTTAGGTGGGTTTTTTAGTTGAAATCTGTGGCGTGCGCGAACATATAATTCGTAGTAGTCACATTACTAACATCCCATTCTCCAATAGGTTAAGTATAATAGAGTAAGTGCTCATATAGTTTTATTTGTACTTTATAATAGAAGATATAAACTAATTACATCTGTCAAGTAATAACAGTTATTTCTCTCTTGTTTTAAGTTTATTACTTGTAAATGTCTAAAAGTGCATATTGCTCTTCAATAACAGTCTTGAACTCTGTCTTTAAATCTGAAACTAAATCGCTTACACTTGGAGAGTCTGTAATAGTTGTTACACCTTGGCCCGCAGACCAAATAGTAGCCCAAGCTTTTGCTTCGTCTTTATGTGCGGTTAGTTCTTCTCCAAAATCAACCTTCTCTTTTCTAGCTAGCATTTCTGCAGTAACTCCCATAGCGTTTAAACTAGGAGCTAAGAAGTTCGCAGAAACTCCAGAAACTGCTGCTGTATAGACAATATCTGTTGCGCCACAATCGATAATCATATCTTGATATTCTTTTGGAGCTTTACTCTCTTTTGTATTTATAAAGCGAGTTCCCATATATGCTAAATCAGCCCCCATTTGCATCGCAGAAGCAATATCTCTACCTGTACTAATGCACCCTGCAAGTAGGATTGTCTTCTTAAAGAACTTTTTAATTTCTGTAATCAATGGCATCGGATTAATTGTTCCTGCATGGCCACCAGCTCCGGCAGCTACCAGAATTAAACCGTCTACGCCAGCTTCTGCTGCTTTTTCTGCATGTCGTTTTTTAATAACGTCATGAAAAACCAAACCACCATAGCCGTGCACCGTGTCTACTAATTCTGAAACTGCACCTAATGAAGTAATAATTAAAGGAACTTCATGTTTTACACAAAGAGCTAAATCTGCCGCTACTCTTGGGTTTGTATTGTGTACAATTATATTAACACCAAAAGGTGCTGCTTTTTTTCCTGTTTCTTTTTCAAAAGCAGAAAGCGCAGTTTTTATTTCGATAAGCCATTCTTCGAAACCTTCAGATGTTCTTTGGTTTAAAGCAGGAAAAGTACCTACAATTCCGTTTTTACAACACTCGATTACCAATTGAGGACCCGATATTAAAAACATTGGAGCTGCTATTGCAGGAAGAGATAGTTCTTTAATAAATGATGCTTTATTCATTCTTAGATATTTTTGTTGATTGTTTTTTTTGCGTTAGGGATTGTTGTAAAAATATTTTTTTGAAATTTTTCCCTCAAAAAAGATTGTAACAAAAAGCCTGCCCTTTATGGCAATGCCCAAATAATACTATTCATTTTTATTAGATTACTTCAAATAAAGTATGTGCTATCACACGAGAACCAATCATTCTGTAGGGATGGCCAACAAAATTTGCACCTCCGTTTAAGATTAAGATGTTGTTATCAATTCCTAATTTTTCTCTGCAAGATAACACTTGTTTAGTAAATGCTTTGTTTAATTCGTAAAGATCGATATCGTTAATTGTCAATCTGTGTTGTTTTAGTAATTTTGGAATTGCGAAAATTGGTCCATTAATAAATGGTTTCATTTGTTCCTTGAAAACTCTTTCCAGCACTTTTTTCAATTAGAAAATAGTGAGTAGATTTTGAAATAGGTTGTGAATGCCTATTTCGATAGACTTTTTAGAGGAATTTGCATTTACGTCCTTTGATTTACACAGGGGATTAAGCCACTTCTAGTAATTCCGTGTACCCTTTTTTGTGACCAGTCATTTTAGAACTCCAGCAACCACAGTAAAGCTAATTTTGAAGAGGTCTATCCTAAGATTTATACTCATTTCTGGTTTTAGCTTCGAAACGATCATTAATCAGTTTAAAACTTTCTTTTGATATTGGTCTATTCCAATTATCTCTAATAACATCATCATCGAGAAACTTATTCTTTCGAATACCACAGTAGAGGGGTTTCTCCACATTGCACTTATTGATTGTTTAGTTATATTCAGCCCCTTGATTGATAACTTTTGTCTGATTAGGAAGTCTGGAATATTTTAAAGTTGCTAATCCCAGACTATTTTTAAAAGTTTACCTCTCATGTTTAACTTTAACTCTTGATTAACTTTTTATCAGCTTTTTCAATTAATATTGTGTTTAATTCTTTTTAGGCTTTACCTGAGTTCTCAACCACCAATCCCGATCCGGGTTATATTCGTATTTTTTTTGTTGCCTTATCGATTCCTCTCTAAGCTCTGCTTCTATTTTATCATAATCAGGATCATTAATTAAATTATGCATTTCTCCGGGATCAGCTTTAAGATCGTACAATTCATCCATATCATTTTCTAAAAAAGCATCAATCAGTTTATATTTATCCGTTCTAATTGCGATCAGATTTGGTCCTGCGTAAGGATAATAATCATCTACATAATATTCAAACATAATCGCTTTTCTCCAGTTCTCTTTTTTTTCACCTTTAAGCAAGCTCACCATAGATTCCCCTTGCATATACTCTGGTATTTCAACTCCTGCTAGACTAAGGATTGTGGGAGCAAAGTCAATATTTAAACATTGTTCTACTACTTTAGTGTTAGGCTTAATTAGTTTTGGGTAACGAATTAACATAGGGATTCGCATTGAGTTTTCGTAAGCAATTCGTTTATCCCAAAATGTGTGTTCGCCCATAAAATAGCCATTGTCGCTACTATAGATAATTACCGTATTATCTAATTCTCCCATTTCTTCTAAAGTGTTTAATACGCGTCCTAGAGATTCATCAACTGCCGCTAAACAACGTAAAATCTGCATGTTTTTTTCGTACTTTATGGGCCATTTTTTTGCTGGTAACTCAGCAGGTATTGGTAGGTTGTTTTTCCAATCAAACTCATAAGTTTTTTTCCGAAGCCATTCTGGTTTCCCTTTAAACGTCTCTTTGTGGGTGTCAAATGGAGGTTTTGGAAGTTCCTCCCCTTTGTATAAATCTTTATGTCTTGGTGCTGGCAAATGTTTTTCATGTACTGCTTTATGCCAGAGATTTAAGCTAAATGGCTTATTGGGGTCTCGTTTTTCTTTTAACCATGTAATTGCCTTATCTGTTAGAATATCGGTCATGTATCCTTTTTCCTGATATTCTCTCCCGTTATCATTTACTTGTGGATTAAAATACTTCCCTTGACCGATAAAACTAAACCAATAATCAAAGCCAGGTCTAATATGTTCTTTCCCTCTTTTATGCGCCATGTGTATTTTACCAACATGAGCAGTTTGATATCCAGCTTCTTGCAAATGACTTGTATACGGTGCAAATTCGTCCCATTTTGGGTCTACATACCAGTTGTTTTGATTGACACCGTGAATATGCGGATAAGTACCAGTTAAAAAACTAGCTCTTGAAGGTGAACAAATAGATTGTGTAACAAAGATGTTTTCAAAATTAGCACCTTCTTTAGCTAATCTATCCATATTTGGCGTCTTTAAAAAAGGATAACGTCCGCTTATGCCCAATGCATCGTAAGCTTGATCGTCAACTAAAACAAACAAAAAATTAGGTTGTTTTTCGATTTTATTATCGTCGGACGATAAGCAAGATGTAAGGAGTAGCGTTATGCTTAAAACTAGTATATAATTTCTCATCATTATTTTAATTTTATATCAACGAACTGTACAGACGTTATTGTATTCCGCAAAATGAGCATCAGTATTCTTTCGAACATCTTCTATAGTTACACCTGGCATAAGTTCAATTAAAGTCAACTTATCATCAATGTACTTAAATACTGCTAAATTTGTGATAATAATATCAACTACTTTTTTAGCAGTAATAGGCAACGTACATTGCGGTACAATTTTAGAGGTACCATCTGGTCCATTATGTGTTAAGGTGATGATTAATTTTCTAGCACCAGAAGCAAGATCCATTGCACCACCAACGCCTAAAAGGGGTTTTCCGGGTACTGCCCAATTGGCCAAATTACCTTGTTCATCTACTTGTAAACCGCCCATGACGGCAATATCTACATGACCGCCTCTAATCATGGCAAATGATACCGAGCTGTCAAAATAACTGCCTCCAGATAAAGTAGTAACTGGTATTTTTCCGGCATTTACAGGATACTCCATAGCACCTCCTCCATCTTTTGGTGATGGACCAACGCCTAACATGCCGTTTTCGGTATGTAATAAAATACCGTGTTCAGGTTTGATCAAATCGGCTATTAATGTTGGGATACCGATGCCTAAATTAACTACATCGCCCTTATTTAATTCCATTAAGGCTCGTTTTGCCATATGAAGACGACTAAAATCTACCTTTTTCTTACTTAATTTTATGGAAGCCGAAGAACCCAAATCTTCAACTGTAGTTTTTGCTTCGACTAAATAATCAATAAAACAACCTTGGGTATGGATGGAATTGGGGTCTAATTCTCCCACGGGAACAATATATTCCACCTCAGCAACTACAATATCTGCTGCCATAGCCATGGTGGTGTTAAAATTTTGCTCAGTCATTCTATACATAAGATTTCCTGCGGTATCCGCTTTCCAAGCTCTTATAAAGGCTATATTACCTCTTATTGCTTTTTCTAAGACATTTAATTCGCCATCAAACACTTTGGTTTCTTTACCTTTTGCTATTAAAGTGTCTGCAGATGTTTTTACATAAAAACCACTAATACCGCTACCGCCTGCTCGAATGGCTTCAACCAAAGTACCTTGCGGAAGCAGTTCGTAAGTAACACTTCCTCCCAAAGCCGCTTTTACGGCATCAAGGTTACTAGTGAAAAATGACCCTACTATTTTCTTTAACAGTCCATTATTTAACAACCTTCCCCCGCCGAGATAAGACTCTCCTACATTATTACCAATAAAGGTTAATTCGCGGGTTTCAGTCTCAGCCAATGCATGTAATAAATGTACAGGATTTCCTGTCATTCCAAATCCACCCGATAGAATTGTATCTCCGTCCTTGACCAAATTCGCGGCTTCTTTTGTACTTATTTGTGGTACTTTTTTCATTTGTTCTATATATTTTCAATAATTACTGCATAACCTTGGCCTACACCAACACACATGGTTATTAAAGCAAAACGTTTTTTCTGTTCTAACAGCTCTAATGCTGCCGTATGTACTATCCTAGAGCCACTAGCCCCAAGAGGATGCCCTAGAGCAATTGCGCCTCCATTCGGATTTATTCTGGGATCCTCATCACTCAGCCCTAATAGTTTGCTACAAGCAAGCACTTGGGCAGAAAAAGCCTCATTAATTTCAATAATTCCCATATCATCCAAAGTAAGTTTTGCTTTTTGAAGTGCTTTTTGCGCTGCATATACAGGACCTATCCCCATTATACTTGGTGCTACTCCCACAACTGCTGAACTTACAATTCGTGCCAAGGGCTTTAAGCCGTATCTAGTAACGGCATCTTCTGAAGCAATCAACAAAGCAGCTGCTCCATCGTTAAGCCCTGATGCATTTCCAGCAGTTACAGTACCTCCATCACTTTGGATTTTGAATGCCGTTTTCAAAGTAGACAAAATAGCCATAGACGTATCGGGTCTTATAAATTCATCTTTATCAAAAATAATAGGTTCTGATTTTCGTTGGGGCACTTCAACAGGTGTAATTTCCTTGTCTAGCCTACCATTCAATTGAGCTGCTGCTGCTTTTTTTTGTGATTGCATTGCAAATGCATCCTGTGCCTCTCTAGTTATACCATATTTTTTGGCAAGATTTTCAGCAGTAAGTCCCATGCTTTCTGTACCATATAGATTTTTCATTTTTTTATTGACAAAACGCCAACCAAAACTACTGTCGTGCATGATGGTATCTGTTCCAAATGGCATAGTTGTTTTTGAAATAACCCAAGGACTGCGCGTCATGTGCTCTACCCCCCCAGTAATAAATAGATCACCATCCCCTGATTTGATTGCTCTATTTGCATGTATTATTGAAGACATGCCTGAAGCACACAATCGGTTTACTGTTTCCCCTGGAACTGATACCGGCAATCCTGCTAACAGAAGGCTCATTCGAGCAACATTTCTATTATCTTCTCCAGCCTGATTAGCGCAGCCTAAAATTACTTCATCATACATGTTTTTGGGTATATTCGCATATCTATCTACTAAGGCTTTTATTGGCACTGCAGCTAGGTCATCAGTCCTAATTGTAGACAATGCTCCTCTAAATTTCCCAAATGGAGTCCGTACACCATCAATAATATAAGATTGCTTCATTTTCATTTTTATATGTAATTATTAAAGAATACTCTCAAAAACTTTATAAATATCCTCTCTATCCATTTGTCTATAATTATAAGACAGTAATCTAGTTTGCTTCATGGTTCCATCTGTTAACGCCTCTAAATCATTTGTAGTTATACCGTAAGGTTTTAATGTGGTATATAAACCCAAGGCAGGAATTAGTTTTTCTAATTGCTCAAATAAATAAGCCGATGCTTCTTCATTATTAATGTGATTTATTTGCGGATGCACACTTCTACATATTTCAGCATACATCGGAAAAGCAGTTTTAGCATTAAATTTCATTGTAGCTAGCATTACCAAAGCATTACTCTCGCCATGAGGAATTTTAAAATTTGTTCCTAACGGATAAGACAGCGCGTGTACCGCGCCTACCGTTGCATTTGCAAAAGCAAGTCCCGCAAGCATGGAACCTAAAAGCATATTTCCACGTACTTCTATGTGTTGATGTCCATTGTTTACTGCATCAAAAATATTTTCGTACAACAGTTTAAAAGCTTGTAAGGCCAATTGGTCTGAAATTAAATTCTTTTTGACTCCAGATGTATAAGCCTCCATAGCATGCACCATTGCATCTATACCTGTTGCTGCTGTAACTTTTGGAGGTAATCTTAGGGTCAATTCGGCATCCAACAGCACCACATCACTTATAAGTTTAGCATCTACAATAGGACTTTTCTCTCCGTCTTTTCCTGTAACCACAGCCACATGAGTAACCTCTGATCCTGTGCCAGCTGTGGTTGGAATTAACACGAGAGGTAAACGTGTTCCTGTGCAATTATCAACCCCATAAACTGCTTCAACAGCTTGCGGTGTTTTTAATAGAAGCGCAATAATTTTAGCAATATCCATAGGGCTTCCGCCACCTAAGCCTATAACTGTAGCGATTTTATTTCCGTTTAAAAAACCTAAAGCTTTCTCAATGGTCGATACCTTTGGCTCAGGTTCTACTTTATCGAATACCCTAACTTCTAACCCGCTTTTTTCAATGGCTTTTTGAACTTTTGAAGCGATTCCCAAACGCATAAGCGTTGCATCAGTTACCAATAAAACAGGGCCTTTTAATTTTAAGTCTGAATATGTTTCTGGACGGCTTGCGCTTCCTGGTTCTGATATTATATTTTTAGGTGCTTTAAAATTAAATTTCATTTATATTTTATTTGAAATGACATTGTCATCATATCTTTGATTAAAACTTTAAATTAATCCAATCCGCCAATACAACGGTATTTAACTTCCTGCCACTCTCTAAGCCCTTCAATTCCGCCATCACGACCAATTCCAGATTGTTTAAAACCACCAAAAGGCGTTCGCGCACTTGAAAAGGCAACGGTGTTTTCTCCAATAATTCCAGCTTCCAGTCCATCAGACATTCTCCAACATCTCGCTCTATTATTACTATAAAAATATGCTGCTAATCCATGAATGGTATTATTTGCTTTTTCTAAAACTTCTTCTTCTGTTTTGAATTTTGATAACATTGCTAAGGGGCCAAAAATTTCGCATTGCATAGCCTGCATATTATCATTTACATTTTCAATTAAAGTTGGATTGAAAAATGCTTCTCCACTTTTAGATTTTGTTCCTCCTAAAAGCAGCTTACCTCCTTTTTCTAGAGCATCATTTACAAACGATTCTAATTTATTTACCGCTGCAACAGAAATCAAAGGTCCAAGATCCGTTCCTTTATTGATACCATTTCCTACGGTTAATTTCTTTGTTTTTTCGATTAGTTTTTCAACAAACTCATCATAAATACCTTCTTGAATAAAAATCCTATTAGTCGCGACACAGGCTTGACCAGAATTCCTGAATTTAGAAGCAATTAAACCATCTACTGCTCCATCTAAATTAGCATCATTAAACACAATAAATGGTGCATTACCACCAAGCTCTAAACTCATTCTTGTTATGGTTTCAGCACCAGCTTTTGCTAATAATTTCCCAGTTTGCGTTGAACCAGTAAAACTTATTTTATGAACTTTAGTACTCGATGTAAATAAATTACCAATATCAGCTGTGCTATTTTTTGAAACAGTAATTAAAGAAAACACGCCTTTTGGGACACCAGCTTTATCTGCTAATGTTTTTAATGCTAAAGCAGATAATGGTGTGAGTTCTGATGGTTTTACTACAACAGTGCATCCAGAGGCCAAAGCTGGTGCAGCTTCGCGTAAAATCATGAGTGCTGGAAAATTCCACGGTGTAATAATAGCACCCACACCTAATGGTTGATAAGTTACCATTAAACGCTGACCTAAATTATGCGCAGGCATCATTCGGCCTACTTCCCGTTGTGCTTCTTCGGCATACCAATTAAGGAAACCTGCTGCATATTTAATTTCTCCTGCAGCTTCTGCTAATGGTTTCCCTTGCTCAATAGTCATTATTTTACTTAGGTCTTCTACATTTTCATAGATTAAATCTGCCCATTTACGTAAACATTTTGAACGCTCATCTACAGTGGTTTTACTCCAACCTAAAAACGCTTCATTTGCGCTGTCAATAATTGTATTAGCTTCAGTTTTAGAGGTGTCACGCACATGTGCTATCAGTTGATTATTGGCAGGATTGTACACCTCAAAACTTTGCTTATTTGCTTCCTTTAGGTCACTTAAAAGCGATTCATCTTTCAACTCAAATACTGTATTTGTTTCCGTCATTTTTATTTCTATAAATATATTTTAATCTGCTAATCCAATTGTTAAACCACCACAAACGTATAAAGTTTGACCGGTAATAAAACCACTTTCAGTACTTAAAAAGAAGTTTACAGTATGAGCAATATCATTAGGTGTACCAATGCGTTTCATAGGTACGCTGTTTATAATTTTTTTTGTAGCTTCGGCTTTTGGTGGATTATTTTTGTTGAAAGCTTCAGTCCCAATTGGGCCAGGAGCAATGGCATTTACCGTAATACCATGTTGAGCAAGTTCTAAAGCCCATGTCCGTGTCATGGCTCCAATAGCTCCTTTACTAGCTGAATATGCTGTTCTTCTTTCTTTACCGAGAACGACTCTACTTGTAATATTTACAACTCTTCCAAATTTTGCTTCCTTCATTGCTGGTAAAATTGCTTGTAAACACAATAAAGTGGATTGGGCGTTAATCCCCATTAAAGTCATAAAATCTTCTGAAGTTGTATCCTCAACTAATGCAGGTTTTACAATACCAACATTATTAACTAAATATAACACGTTATATGTACTGCAAATTTTTGCAAGCACCGATTTACTTTCTTCGATATTAAGAAAATCGACATGCTCGAAGAGTATTCCAGACGCATCTTTTGGTGCGACAATATCTAAAACTATGGGAGTATACCCTTCATATTTCAATCGGTCTACAACGCCATAACCAATTCCGTTTGCTCCGCCTGTTACAATTACATATTTGTTTTCCATCTTCTTTGGTATTGGATTGCTATTGTTTATATCGATTTACTTTTAATACTCTAATTGTATCGCAGTTTTTACATTCAGAATTTTCTTTAGATACGATGGTTTTACCTATTTCTAAATAATTTTTATTACGATCAGAATAAGATTTCCAAAATGGCAGTCCTTGTTGATTAGGATTTCCTGTTTTCGCAAAACTTGTCCAATATTTTATCATCGTTTTGGCGATTGCTTTATCTTTTTCTGAAGCATCATCAGCTAATGTATTAAACACATAAGTAAGTTCTGATGCGTGAATAGCACCTAACTGTGGAGACATCCTATTTGGAACTGTAAATTGATATTGATACACATCGGACTTCATTTTCGCCATGCCATTTAAAAGATGTTTGGACGGCTCAACAAACCAAGCATCTGTGATGTATCTTGCAATGGCAACTTTTAGTTCATCAAGAGAATTTGTTAATTCTACATACATTTCTACAACAGATTTAGCATCGGCTCCATAAAAATCTGTAAGACTTTCAATAAAATCTTCTTTTGTTTTTTGCTTAAGATATTTCCAATAGTAAAACCCTTCTTCCCTATTTGTTCCAATAATCATAGGAATATCTGCTTGTAAACCTTTATTAAAAACTGCTTCAGGGTAATCTGGAAGTAACCAATCATCAATTGTACTTCTTGTTTCGTAGTAAGCTTCTTGTTTCGTTAATTTCAAAGCATCAAGTGCTCGCAATTTATTTAATTGGTTTTTATCATTATTATCTACATATTTACTTGCCCAATCTGCTCCCATTTTTTCTGCACTTGGAAGATTAGCTAATGCGTCTTTTAATCTTAAAACATTAGGTTTTGCTGTATTACTGGTAAAACCAAAAAGCCACGGACTTTGAATAATAGCTTTGTGAAAAAGTCCTTTTGCTAATGGTGAAGCACTTAAAACTGAAACGGCTGTTCCGCCTGCCGATTCACCAAAAAGTGTAATATTGTTTGGGTCACCACCAAAAGAAGCAATATTGTTTTTAATCCATTTTAGAGCTTCAATTTGGTCGAGATATCCATAATTACCAGAAACACCATGTTCTGATTCTTCACTTAACTTGGGATGCGATAAAAATCCTAATTGCCCCAATCTATAATTAACGCTAACCAAAACCACTCCATTTTCAGCAAAATAACGTCCATTATAATAGGACCTGCTCGTTGTCCCCTTATTTAAACCACCACCGTGTATCCAAACCATTACGGGCAATTTTTTTGATTTATTTACTTGGGTTGTCCAAACATTTAAACACAAACAGTCTTCAGACATATTATCGATAAGATTGTTGTTATCTATTTGTGGGCAAGATGCTCCAAATTCTTCGCAGGGTTTTATACCCTTCCAATTATCAATTTTCTTAGTTGGTCTCCAACGTAATTCACCAACCGGTGGTTGCGCATAAGGAATACCTTTAAATGTCACAAGCTCATTGACACTATCTAACACTATTCCAGAAATTGTACCAGATTGAATTTTAACAATGTTCATGCTCGCTGTATTTAATTTTGGTGTTTTACAACCCAAAACTAAAACGCCGATAAAAAATAAAAGACTTAGGTTAAAACGTTTTATAAAATTAATCATAACTGTAATATTAAAGTGGCATCCACATTAGTAACCCAATCTGTATGAAAAAATATAGAATAAAAGGTATGACTAAATACCCCATGACATCTCTTGCCTGAATTTTTATTCCTACACCCATAACTGGCAATACTAATAAAAGATAGAATGGTTGTAATAGGTTGGTAAGGCTTTCGCCGTATGCAATAGCGAGCGAAGCTCTGGCTTGAATTGCCATTAAATCCACACCTTGCAATCCATTAGCAATATGATTTGTAGCCTCTATAACACTAGGGCCAATAACAGCAAATTCACCACCGCCAGAAGGAATTGCAAAATTAACAATACCACCAAGTAAATATGCGAAAATAGGATAGGTATCTATGGTAGCCATTGAGACAATGGCATTAGCCAATTGCTCTCCAAGACCAGTACCAGTCATAATACCCATTATTCCGGCGTAGAAAGGAAATTGAAACAAAATCCCTGAAACATTAGAACTTGCACGTTTCATAGATATGCCATATCGAATTGGCGTTTTATGTAATAAGAGTCCGAGCATGATAAAAATGAAAATCATGATATTCAGATTCAAATCGAATCCTCTAGTGCTAAAATGATAAAAAACATAGCAGATGCCCATAAGCCCAATGATCCATTGGAGTATTACACTATTGTTAAGCGTGTCGGAGAGTGTTCGGGTATTCATTCTGTAACTATTAGCTTCTACTTCAATAGTCTTTTCTTCGGTTTGTTTTTCAGAACTTATCATACTATTAAGCTCTACAACTTTATCTTTTTTAGGAAGCAATAACAACATGATTATTGGTGTTACAACAATATACAACAGTGCCATTGCAATATTTAGATTAGAACCTAACGTATAGGTTGTAGGGATCGTTTCCTCCAATATTCCGGCTTTAATCATATAATTGTTCTTCGTATTTAAAAGTAACGGAATAGAACTTGAAAAACCTGTTACCCAACTATTATTTGAAAAATATACACAGGCAATTAAATATGGATAATGAACGCCTTTTACACGCAGAGCCAACTCGCGAGCCAATACAGCTGCAATAACCACCCACCCCCAACTAATCATAGAAAGTAGAACACCTATTAAAATGACAAAAAAGTAAACCTGAATTGGTGTCTTAATAAAATAGGTAAGTTTATTGATTCCTTTTCTTATTAAAGGCGAAAGCGCTATACTGTATCCGGTAACTATTAAAAGCACCATTTGCATCCCGAATTCTAAAAGATTCCAAAATCCGCCATACCAAGATTGCAGAACTTCTAAAGGTGAAGACTTCATCCAAAGCATTGCTATTAAAGAAATAACGATGGTTAAAATCAATGCAAAAACAAATGCATCAGGCATGTTTTTTCTAAACAAATCTGTAAACTTTTCCCCTAGTTTTTTTATCATTGATTTCATAGTTACTGATAAGGTCAAACTTAGCAATATTGCTAATCTTTTTTTTATTCTATTACAGTAAATACCAATACTATTATGAATAAAATTTCAATTTAATCTAAATTTAATTATCTTACAAGCCTAATCGACCTGAAATTAATCATATTAATATTATAACTAAATAAAAATGAGGGCAAATAGAATGGTTACCCCGCTTTCGGATAATTACTTTTTCACGATGTTAAATTATACACAGGCTAAATTTACTTTTCCTATTCATTTTCATCCAGAATACGAACTAAAATTAGTACTCAAAGCCAATGGCAAAGGAATTATAGGGGATTCTGTGCGATATTTTAAAATAAATGACCTGGTACTAATTGGCCCCAATACGCCACATGTATGGATAGCAAAACCGATAGAGAAACACGCCCATGTTATTACCATTCATTTTAATGCCAATAATTTTTTGAACGAAGCGTTTCTGGGGAAAATGGCATGTCTCTCGCTCAAAGAACTCTTGCTCAACTCCAAAAGGGGCGTATTATTCAGCAAAGAAACCATTCAAAATATGTCGCTTAGAATCATTTCATTATCCAATGAAACCAAAGGGTTCCCAGCCATGTTAAAATTCCTGAACATCTTATTTGACCTTTCTAATTCAAAAAACCAAACACTATTAGCCTCAGAAAGTTACAAAAATCAATACAGCTTCCACAAAAACGAACGCATCCAAAAAACTATTTATTTTATAGAGAAGAATTTTCGTGACACCATTAGGATTGAAGAAGTAGCTAACGGCATTTCACTCTCTCCTACTGCTTTTAGTCATTTTTTTAAAAAATACACCAGCCGTTCCTTTTCAGATTATTTAATTGATTATAGAATTGGTTACGCATCCAACCTTCTAGCAAATACAGAGAAAAACATTTCAAACATCTGTTACGACAGTGGGTTTAACAATCTATCTAACTTTAACCGGGCATTCAAAAGCAAAAGAGGATGCACACCAAAAGCATTTCGCGAGCGCTACAATAATCATCAGAAAATATTTTAAACCATTTCATTTTTTTCAAGCTTCATATTCCTTACCCAGTCTGCCTGTTGTAAACAGTGTGTTAATACATATAGTACTTTAAAATAAAAAAAGCTTTGATTTTTCTGAGCTTGTTTTGCTCGAGGAAAGAAAGATTGCCAAGAGCTGTTATCCCCACAATTTCAACTCAGTGAGCGCCTACCATCGCACAATTTTTATCGGAGATTGAAGGCTGTTCTAGAATTAGACTTTCTATACCCAATGACCAAGCTTTATTTCGGAGAAAGTGGATAAAAAAGCATCGACTCCATCGTTTTCTTTAAATTGTGTTTGGTAGGCTATTTAGAAAATATTATTAGTGATAGACATTTGATACAGCATAGTAGTATGCGTTTAGAGATACTGTATTTTCTTAGCTATGATATCGATGAAGAGCAATCATGACATTCTACGGCTGGTCGTGCCTTGCAATTATATCTTGAAAGTGTATTTGAAGAGGTCTTCATCAAAGTACTCACTATCTGTGTACAAAAGTGGATGGTAAGCGGGCATACACGAGCGATAGATTTCAGTATGACCGATCCCCGATGCCCGCATCAGTGAAAACATGGCAAAGCAGGAAAGTTAAATTATATGAGCCAACTCAGTGCAGATATAGTGCATTATGTGATAACAGAAATTAAGGCTTATCATGCCGATAAGAAAGATAATTGGTAATTACAAGATAGCATTTAGCGTCTAAAAAAGCAGATTACATGAACAAGGGTTTATAAGGCGAAATTGTGCAGCTGATACAGGATATAGTAGTGCTGAGAATTGTGCTTTTTGGAAACCGATGGATTGTAGCGTTTTATGCGACTACATGGAACTTACAGAGAGGTAGCAGCGGGGTTTCTTTACAACAAGTTAGATGACCATTATGTTTGTCTACAAGGCAATATAATTCCATTAAAAAAAGTGTTTTGTGAGGGACATAACCCTAATAAAAAGAAAGAATATAGAACCTCAAAATATATATTTAGATTGTTCGCTGCGTGCTCAATGTTTAAAAAAGAGTAAGGAAAAGCAAATTATTATAACCTTTTGTAAGTATAAATAGTAGCGCAATTAGACACGAGTAAACGGCAAGCAAGGTAGGTTTTGAAACGCAAACTGCAAAGTACAGCGTAGCCTGTATTTGCCACCCTCATGCAGTTTATGGGTCTCAGGAAAATTAATACCATTAGAAGGGAACAAGCTAACAAAGTGATGCATTTGTGCCATGGCTTATAACTTGAAAAAGTACTTGAAATTCATTCTCAAAACTGTAAAAAGGTGATACCAAAGTAGAGGATCATTTTATATTATAGTTAAAAAGGTTTATTTCCAGCTCAAATAAAGCCATCCGCGAGTTTCTCTTTTTAGAAGTAAATAGAATCTAAAATAATAAAACCCTTTTATAACAGCACCTTTTTAACCTGTTGTGCATTTTAAATAATGCTAATTTTAATATTATTAATGTTTCTATCAAATATAAATTTATTGACATACTGCATAGTAATCAACGCTTTTATTTTAGATATTACGCTAGTTTTAAACTCTTCAAAAGGCTCTGCATACTTACGTCTGATCATAAATTGGTCGCATAATTGCGAAAATAAAGTTTCTGTTCTTTTCCTCTTTTTTTTAAACGCATAAGGTTCTTTTTTGTACTCTTTTTGTTTGTTTCTCATAGGCGTCTTTAGTGTTATATTACAAGTTTCAACTAAGTTAAACTGTATCTCTGCTGATAAATAACCGCTGTCACCAACTAAGATACAATCACTAATTTGAGCTTTAATCTCTTTAAGATAATTTACATCGTGAACAGATGCTAGGCTTAAATCCATACTTTTAACAACACCATTTATAGAACCAATTGCACGCAGCTTGTATCCGTAATAATTAGTTCCTTATGCTGCCCAATACCCTTTATCAGGAAAAGCATAAGTATCTTCTCCACAGATTTTTGAACGATAACTTCTAGATAATTCACAAAGGTCTAAAGGCTTGCAATCCACCACAAAATAATCTTCAAATTCATTAAAATGAGAAACTAGTTTTAAGCAAATAATATCTAGATATTTCAATAATTTTCTTCGTCTTTGATCATAAACACTTCGTTCAATTTTATCAGAAATAGTCTGATTAATTTCCCGAATAAATCATTTTAGCTATTTGTACTCATAAATTCTGATGTGAGACTTACACTAATGAGCTCTAACTCACTTGTTTTTGGTCTACGCCTTTGATTCGTTAAAAGTTGTTCTTTTGATATTTTCCTTAAAAGTTCCAATATCGTTTCGTGATTTTAACTTAAGTTTAGAACTGTAAGTTATTTGTAGTTAAATCAATTTGCTAATTTTCCATCAAATTGACAACCTTTTCCTATTCAAGCATAATGCACAGCTGGTTTTTTTAGTTAAATTCATTGAGCATTAAAGGTTTGTGAAGCGATTACTAGTGTGAACTTCAGATTGAAATGAACCAAATCTTTACTAAATACTTAATTTTCAATAATAAAATTCATTGTTATTACACAAAAATAACCCGCAGTGCATCTTC
>Ga0209815_1001165_pt1 | contig 17832 bp, 11 predicted proteins | sample CoawatmetaG00DNA_FD_187507 | JGI IMG/M metagenome (GOLD analysis project Ga0209815, IMG submission 187507) | Marine microbial communities from the West Antarctic Peninsula - Coastal water metaG002-DNA (SPAdes) (version 2) | ecosystem: Environmental > Aquatic > Marine > Coastal ...
TCCTTAGCGGCATGCTTGAGCTTACACAAGAGGACCTAGCCAATAAAAAGCTAGAGCCAGAGCAAGTGCGCAAAGCATTGCAGTTTACCTTGTGGCGCTTAGAGGCTTTGCGCCATTGGCAAAAAGAAGACATTTTTGCCATTTGCAAAGGTATGGCAGAAACCTTAGAGATTAAGCCAAAAGATTTGTTTGCGACCTTGTTTGTAGTGATTACAGGCACCGCAAATTCTGTGTCTGTATTTGATGCCATGCAAATACTAGGTCCAGACATGAGCAGGGCGCGTATTCGCCATGCTGTAGACCTATTGGGCGGTGTTTCTAAGAAAGAAGCCAAGCGCTGGGACAAAGAATACCAAGCACTCTAAAGTGTATAGGGCAGGTGAGCGGAAGTGATTGATTAAAAACAGTCTTTTTCTGTTAAAACTAATAAAAAGAGGCTTGCAATCCAGCCTCATATGCCTATAATACGCCTCCATCAAGCCGTAACAGCAGCATTAATAGCGCCTTGATAACCCTCGTGTGGGGCCTTAGCTCAGTTGGTAGAGCGCAACACTGGCAGTGTTGAGGTCAACGGTTCGACCCCGTTAGGCTCCACCAATAAATCGTTATAAATCAGCCGGTTACAAACTTAACAGTTTGACCGGCTTTTTTGTGTCTGTAACTTAAGTCCATATTAAGTCTACCTTTTTGTCAAAATTAAATTTATTTGTGGGCTTGCCTATAAAGTTAACGTGAGTGGCTACGAAAAAATGCGATGGCTTAACGCCATAATCTGCCTTCATAGGTCAATAGGCTGGATAACTCGGCAAAAAGAGCGCTACCAATTAGGGTTAATCAAGGTGGCCTCGACGTAGAATTATCCAAGTGTGAGCACCCCAAATGCTTGAAGACCTGTTAGGGGTTGTCAGCAGTATATCGGGCGCTTAGCCCACACCTATAAGTTAAGCAAATTTGATCAAAACTTAATCAAGGCAGATAGTGTTTTTTATTTTAATTGCTGATATTATCAATTAAAGCAATTTTACTTGATCTCTATTTGCGCATACAGTATCGCTCTGTTTTTAAAATAATGAGTGCAACCCGCTCTTTTTTTGTAACAGGGCAAGCAGTAGGAAAAAAACGACTATACTTTCAGCATGTTATGAGCTTATATTGTTATAAGAAAAAGTAATAAAGTGGCTGCCACTGCCGGCAGGCCTCATAAATGTACTTTTATGTTTCTAGGAAGGTAATGCACAATCTATACAGTATTTTTGAGTTTAAACTTCCTATTGGGGTAGAAAAATTATCTTTGGGCAATGTTTATCCAATTAAGATTACTGGAATTAGTGGTTTTATACATACTCCACACTTATCTTTATGGTTACTTGCACTTCCAGTGAGAATTCTTCAAAAACGAAAATAGGATTGCTGTGGCTGGGCATCATGGCAGTTGTGATCAGGCCATGAGGTGTTTTTTACCAGCCGCTGATAGTGAGTTAATTAACCAATACCAGAGTGAGCGAGAAATGCGATTTAAAAAAGCCCTGTCAATGCTATCTAAGTCATCTCCTTATGCCGTATCTACGGCAGGTGCGAATAGTGACCCAGAATTTCAAATGATCAAAGATTATTTGTACGTAGAGACGGATATTGAACGGGCATTTAAAGAAAAACTGGATAATATCTCTTCTAATGAGATAATTTTTCTCTGCGGTAGTAGTGGTGATGGCAAGTCCGAAATATTGACTCGCTGCAAAGAAGAGTATCAAGAGCTAGTCGACTTTCATTTAGATGCAACTCACAGCTTCAAACCTGATGCTACCGCAGTTGAGACGCTTGACGAAATTTTCACTGAATTTAAAGGTTCAAAAAGACCTCTTGTTGTTGGTGTTAATGTAGGAATGCTTGGTAATTATGAGAAAGAAGGCAACCCAACCCATGATGGTATCAGGTCAGCGATAAAAGGTTTTCTCAATGGTGATGCGTTAAATGGGAACTATACGTTTATAAGCTTTGAATCGTTTCCAAAATTTAAAATAATTGAAGGAAAAGTTAGTTCTGAATTCTTTGCTAGTCTACTAAATAAAATTGTTGTCGACGACAGTAGAAACCCATTTCGTGATTTATTTAATGAAGCGATGCGTCGCCAGAAAGATAAGCACTTAATTTCCAATTATCTTTTATTGAGAGATCGTCTTGTACAAAAAACAATAGTCGAACTTTTACTTTGTGCTCGCATCAAAAAAGATCAATTTATCACCGCTCGTATGCTTTTAGACTTTATATATTGTGTATTAACAGGGCCAGACTATCTTTTCGATAATGTATTTGGTGGTGGCGACAATGAAATATTAACAGTAATGGCTGACTTTGACCCCAGTATAGTGCGTAACAAAAAGCTAGACCTGTTTGTTATTCATAGAACATTAAAGTTCGAAGATAGTAGTTATTCAGAGTTCATCAAACAATTGGCTGTGAAGTTTAAAGTCGACGGCGACTTGCCACCCTCTTCTATGATTAGATGCTTCTATTTGCTAAAAAATAGCAATCTTGAATGTAATTACCATTATGAATTCAGAGACTCATTTAATGAGCAGTCTTTGGAGCTATATAAGAGCATATGGCAGTTGCATAAAGACTTTACTGGTGATGCAGAAGGCAAGGCGAAATTAAAACGATTTTATAATGAAGTGGTTTTGCTCTCTATCAATAAATATGCCAACAGAAATGCCCCTCACTTGAGTAAAGATGAGTTCTATATCTCATCTCATGGGAAATGTGAGTTGGCGGCAGAGGTTGATATCGCGATTTCTTATCCACTCATACAATCAGATCTTCTCAAGGATATATCTGAATTTTATCTTCATATTAACGTGAATGATGAGCAGCTGGCGTCAGTGCCGATTAATGTCAATTTAGTCTCTATGATGATGGACATTGTAAATGGGTTTAGACCAAATAAGCATGATAAAAATAGCGTCGTATTATTGGATGACTTAGTTAATAAAATCACACAGCACGCAAATAGCTCGAAGGTATTATTTCTTCACAGAAAAGGTGGGCGTATCAAACTAAAAGATAATCCAGATGGCGATATTAGAGTGAGTGGTCTGTAATAATGTCTATATTAAAAGAAAATATTGTTGTTTCTGGTGTTAATTCTCTCAATGGTTTTTTCCCCGTTCGAACGAATAGCAGTGATGACTCTTTCGACTGGGATGTGGCGAAGGGGATTGTCGTCAGAAATCTGTATAGAAAAACGTTGGTTGAAGGTCTAGTAACGAAGACTGATGAAATTAGCTATGAGAAATTTAAGGGAATATGTCGAAAAGACTTTGGTGAACGGCTAGACGAAATGGCTCTCTGGGAGTTTTTGGAAGATATGTATTTCTCGTTGGACACTTTTTTTAATATTGCGCCCGAATGCCTTCTTTTTAAAATTGCCACATTGCCTAGTAGCTCTTCAAAGAACCTATTAGGTAACCTCTTCTCAGGTTTAATGCAGGATTACTATAATGAAAAACCGGAGAGGATGAAAAGAAATTTTTTGGAGCAGCAAGTAGTTTCATCGCTTCGTTCTCCCAATGTCCTAGTAGATTTTATCGGACCTCGAAATTCAAAAAAGATTGATGAAAATCCTTTCCTGCCATTTCTTACCACATACTTCTGTAAAGATATTAAATTGCTCTCTGACCACCCTGGTTATTTAATACAAAATCTCGAACAGTTTTTGCGGCTATATGGATATTTGTATACAGCTCAATTGTCATTGAATATTAATAGTTTAGTGAGCGAACCAATTTCTAGGCCATTATATTTCATTATGGAAAATGAGACTGCGAGTTTGGAGCGCACTGATTTAGTTAGGAATGGACATCAAAAAGTTTCAAAGAATATTGAATTGATATTTCCATATTTGACAATGGCTGAAACATTGCAGGAAGTTTCGACAGGCGGTATTAGAATTCCGCTTTGGGAGTTTGCCTCACAGCTAGTTTATTCCGATGTACCTTCATTGAAGGCATATGCTAAAGATTTTGAGTTGGATCGTAAGCTAAATTTTCCCTTTGAAGAAATGAATGAAACTCCAAAGTACTGGCTAGAGGCCTTGTTAGAAATGTCTACCTTGCAGTTTAAAAAAGGTCAGACACGGTCGGCTGCGCAGGGTAAATTCATTAGAGCTACAGAGGTTGAACTTTGCAGTACCTTTGTGCGCTCGCGAGGTCGTGTTGGAAAGATATTAGTTATGAATCAAGATTACTTAACATTATTGACAAACTTGGCTATCGGAGAAAATCAACGCTTGCGATTTTCTGATTTGTTAAAAGAATTTGAAGCTCGAGGTGTCTATTTTGATAAAAAAACTCAACAAGCACTGATTAAATTCTATGAGCGTGTCGGTAATGTTGAGCGAATGAGTGACAGTGGAGATGCAGTATATGTCCGTAAAACAATTTGAAGAATTTATTGCGTCTTATTTTTTAAACTGGGCTGAAAAATCTATTCAGCCTGGATTTCGCTATCAGTTCCAATCACCAAATTTGGACAGTAGCGCTAAATTATATAAGTCTTTCGTTGCTCTTAAGTTTGTTCCAGACTCTATTGATGCTAAAGACGTAAGCTTAGCTTACATAACCTGCGGCGATACTAAACTAATACCTGTATTACATAATGATAGTCATAACGAAGACGGTGGCTATACTGAAAACTTCATCTCGTTTTTACGTGATGAAGTAGCAGGGCAGCAGGGAGCGTTTAAATCATCTGCTCTTCTTATTATTCATAATAGTCTCCTTGATACGATTGTTAATAGCGCTGAAGACCTTACAAATTATATGTCTGTCTTCGACCCAAATGAGATTAAGACCGCATTACTGGACTTGGTTGACTCCGATGCGCCAGCTTTTCAAATTTCGCGCATTCTCTTAGATTATCAGTTTGACTTGATCACAGAAGACCAGGGCAGCATGTTTGGGTTTGAAACTCTATATAAAGTCATTGCTGATGGTATAGTAGAGTTTCATGAGCTGGGTTTATTGCCTGACCCTCCCATTCAGACAATGACAGGCTCTCGAGCGTCTGAACAGATACGTAAGAGGTTAGATAGAAATAGAGAGCTTCATGATCAGATCGTGGATGTATTAGAGCACTACCCTGATCAACTTATAGGTAATTTGCCAGATCTAAGTGCTTCCTTTATTGATAGGCATTTTTCTCCAGAAGCACCTGATGCATGGAAAGATATTACTTATGATGAGTTTCGAAAAGAACAAGATAGAAATCGTGATCAGAATTTGGAGGTCAAGGGCGAATCATCAGCAACAGGCGAGTTAATTGTAAGGACCCGCGATTCGAGTAAATCTGCGCAGAAAGCGCGCCATCTTCTCCTTGTGGTTGATAAGGACAGGCAGGACTTCGATATTTCATTGGAGTTTATAGGTGGTAAGGTTAAGCAAAATGAATTAAAGGTGGTAGATAAATGCCCGGTTAGTCCAATAACATTAGAAGGTATTCAGCTGACTGGTGGCAGCGTTAATACTTCTTTGGTTATTACTGGTTCGATGCGCATAGAGCCTCGTTATTTTCGAGTTGAATTGGATCGTGAAAAAACGTCAGAAAAATATAAGTTTCATTGCCTAGTTGTTCAAAAGGGCCTATTCAATACAGAAGCAATAAAAAATCATTTTCTGATTCATGTAAATAAGAATTTCGTAAACCTTCAAACGCAAGAAACGACTCTTGAAATATCTGCAACTGGAGGAAACAAGTCTTCAGTGATGTCTGACGTAGGTCAGTCATTTAGTGTGGTTGATCAAGACATTGTTGATTTCACCGAGCTTTCCAATGAAGTAGACAGAATTAACTTCGATGTAGTATCCGGCGAGGCTAAAATAACCTTTGATGTAGAGGGTGCCGCAGCGACGGATGTCCTGGTATTGCCATTACTATTAGATCTTACAAAAAAGGCACACTTATTCTCAGATGAGCTTTATGGAGTATATAACCGCACTAAAGAGCGAGTTTATATTAATAATCAAGAGGTGAAAGGCTCATCCCGTGGCACTCAGCTGCTAAATTATGAGGCGATGTTTGTCTCTGAAGAATTGGTTTTCTGTGGTGAGGGCGATGTAGACAGTGTCAGCTATAAAGACTTTAAGTTTGATGCCCCGGCGTTATCAGCAGCTTACAGCGACCTCTACAAATACTATCGAGATAATAATACGCTTCCGTCGCTATGCGGATGGGGCCCCAAATATCAGCGTCTTGTGGGCGCTGTGGTGAAAGAATATCGACTATATCTAGACGCTATTCCACAAAAGCAATACCTTGATGATAACCACAGGTGTATTGTTCAGGTTGGCATGGCCAACTTAGACAATAAAGAATATATTTTACCTATTCATCCTTTAGTACTTTCTTATTATCTTTATCTTGCTCAATGTGCAGTTAAAGATCCTTCTGAAAGCTTCTTAAAATTACCTGGTGTTACATTAGAAAGGTTAAATCCCCAAGGTCTGTTGCCATTTATCTTTGATGCAGACAATGATTTTTCTTACGTTAAAGCTGAAGAAGATAATTGTTTTTGGTTACATTGTGTCCCCAACAAAGAAGCTAATTACAGCTATGTAACAAAATTGGTTAAAGATAAAATTTCTGAGTTTTCGACCGCTTTTAGCTCACTTTTTGAAAAGCATAGGAACTCAGAATCAAGAACTACCTTGATTGTTAATTCAGTTAACAATTATGACAATCATGAATTGTTCATGGGTGCAGTGGCTCACGTGGTTAAGTACCGAACTAAAACCTTTAATATTCATATTAATCTATATGATGATCAGCTCATGGAAACTGAGCTCGACCGTTTTTCTGAAATGGCTAGCTATGATCGTATTAAGCAACACTATCGATTGAATAAAGGTGCGGCAAAAGATCATGCCGACACTATTGTAGATATGCTGCGCACCCGTGTTACCTACAGCAAGTTCACGCATTCTAAAGTGGAAGAGCAAGCCTATGCACATCTAACATTTTTTAGAAATAACCAAAAAGTGAAAGTCATCAATGTAAATCCTGTAGAGAAGCTCTCAGGTGTTTGTTGCCATGGTTTAATTAACGGTGAAGCTTCCGCAAATGAACACGGTAATTATATTACTGGGTTCGGCCTGAATGGTGTTGAGTACAAAGATTTACCCCATGTGGAAATAGCTAAGCTTGTGGGTAGGCTGATTCGTCCTGCCAGGGAATCAACTGTTGAGTACCGAGATAATAGCGCTATCGCGCTCGCGGTAGATGACCGTTTCAAGGAGCTATTAGAGCGTTCATATGACAGCTCTATATGGACATCGATTATTGACCCTAAGGTTACGCTCGATTTCTTTGACAATAGCGAGAACATGTTACTGATACATTACTCTGATCAATACACCAGCTCTGCCAGTTATGATGCTATTACCGTCACTCGACAAACTGACCTGTATCACCGAGTATTAGCCGCGGAAGATGGTGGCCTAATAGGCGAATTTAATGCCTTTAATGGCGAGTGGTTGCTGCAGATGGTGACGGCATCAGCCAATATCCGCAAAGAGCGAAAAGGTATACTTGCCGCCTACAAACTGGTGAGTTGCCTGCTTGCCGAATCCGATATTACTTGGGTGCCAATGTCAGCCGCCGAGATGATTCGTGTGTCAGGTAATATTGGTTTGAACATGTCCGAGTCTGAACTTTCCCGGCATGTGCAGGGTTACAGCTCAGGGGCTATCTCTGATGATGTGTTGTTTGTCGGCGTTAAAGACGAGAATCTTTACCTTTTGCCACTTGAGGTTAAAACTGGTGTTGGTTATAACGCCGCCAAAGCCGTTAAGCAGGCTCAGGAGTTGTCTCGTTATTTAGTAAACGATGTATTAGGTGGCGATGCGCTTGAGAGAAAAATATATCGCAGTCTATTTATTCGTCAGTTATTGATGCAGGTTGATAAATACTTATTATATTCTGTATATCCGAAAGACTATTTCAAGCCTCTGTTAGATACCAAAGAATGGTGGCTGCAAGGGGATTATGAAGTTTCAGCTATAGCAGATTATCCTCGAGGGTTTGTGGTGGCCAATTTAGAAGGTGATGCTTGTCTAGAGACCAGTGCAGTTGAAGTCGATGGTATTTTAAAAATTGAAGTTCCTTACAGTTTTATCCCTGCTTCAATTTCTACCAGCCTGCAGGACCTTATGGCGAATAAGATTAGTACAGCTGTCGCACCATTGCCCGATAAGTATTTTCTCACTAATGCCGAACCTGAGCCTTTTGAACAAGTGGAACCTGCTGACGTAACTGAACTGATAGATGATGTGGAGCCAGAAGCTACAGTTAAGCCAGTGGTTGAAGTGCCGCCCGTAGTGGAGATAGAGCAAGTAGAGACAGCCCATAACCTAGATAATGAATCCCTTAAAATACTGGTGGGCAATGATGTTAAACATGATCAGCCTGTGTTCTGGGAATATAATCATCGTGATTTGCCTAATAGGCATCTGATAATTTTTGGTCGTTCAGGGCAAGGTAAAACTTACTGTATTCAAGGCCTACTCATGGATATGGCTAAAAATAACGTTAATTCAATGGTAGTGGACTACACCAATGGTTTCTTGCCTGAACAGCTAGAACCAGAATTTAATGCCAAGGTTAATCCAAAGACCGATTTGGTGGCGCACAGACCTCTTGGATTGAATCCATTTGAACGGCAAACACAATCGTTCGCCGGTATACAACTAACAGATAAATCGCATAACGTAGCGGGTAGAATTGCGTCTGTTTTTAATTCAGTTTACTCAACGATTGGTGAACAGCAGCTTCCAACAATGATTCGTGTAATTGAGGAAGGACTTGACCTATATGGAGATGGTTATAGTTTTGAAAAAATGTTGTCAGATCTGGCAGAGGACGGGAAAGTGGGCGAGGCTTTAGCTAACAAGTTGTCCCCAATGGTTAAAGCTAATATTTTTTCTACGGAAAAATCAAACGGTGGTTGGGATCAGATTTACACATCACATGACTCGAAAACTAGATTGATACAGTTGGCATCATTACCACGCGATGTATGGAGGTTAGCATCGGAATTTATTTTATGGGATTTATATGCATATGCTTGTAATAAGGGCACAAAACATAATCCTCTTCCTGTTGTGTTGGATGAAGTTCAAAACTTGGACCATCGACTAGACAGCCCTTTAGGTAAGATGCTGACGGAAGGAAGGAAATACGGATTATCACTTATTCTAGCAACTCAAACACTCAGTAATCTTAAAAAGGACGAACAAGATCGCTTATTCCAGGCTGCGCACAAATTGTTCTTTGCGCCTGCTGAGACTGAAATAAAAAAATATGCTGAAATACTAGAAATTACTGTTAAAAACTCAACTCGCCAACAATGGGTTGATGTATTAAGTTCGCTTAAAAAGGGGCAGTGTTTGTCTGTCGGCTATCACTTGAATGAATCAGGCACTTTAGAGCTAGGCGTCAAAAAAGTCCAGGTTTCTTCTTTGGCTGATAGGATTATTTCAAAAAATTGAGATTGCTATTTAATATAGCTGACAAAATTTAGTAGAAATATTTATTACAAATCATATGTTAGATTGACAGCGCTATAGTTGGAATACTGTATTGGGATAATAAAATTTAATCTAAATAATTTTTAAGGACTACAGGGATGGAATTAACTGCTGTTACAAAAAACAGTACAATCGATATTTAGTGAGCAACGGAAGTATATCGTGCCACGTTTTCAGCGAGAGTATTCCTGGGAGGCTGGCGAGTTGTCGCAAATTAAAAATCAAGATATAAAATCATTGTTTAATAAAGATGATAAAAGTGAGCAGGAACAATTGATGAAAACCATCCGTGAGCTCGATAAGCATTACAGCTTATATGTGGATGGAGATAAAAAAATTTCAAAAATAAAAGACAAGGCTTTTTGGGAGTTGATTGAATAATAAGCAGAATATGGGTTCTAAAAAAATATACTTCACTAATTGAAATTTGATGGTTCAGAGTTTTAGATATCGTAGTGTCTCAAATTTTTTCTGCCGTTTCTAATCCGAATTATGTGTTTTTTTCAATTATGACCATTGACTCTAAAGTGTTTTTTCCTTGAATTATACGACTTCCATCATCTACATGTGCCACCCAAGCATCATGGACTTGTGGTTTCGTGAAGCTAGGGTAGGCGTCTTTAAGTAACTGCTCCGTTATTACTCCGTGGTCTCCCAGCCAAGTGTGTTTATCTAGCTCGCGCCCGTTATGCTCTACTGTGTCCGTTGTTGGATCAAAGCGGAAGCCTCGTTCAAAAGATGTGAAGAAAGCGAGTCGCGCGCCAATGTTAGCTGTTAAGCCTGTATTGCTCTGGAGTCGCCTTAATGAATTAGTAGCGCTTTCAGATATTTTCATTTTATTTGGTAACATAATTTTAGTCCTTCTGGGTTAGCGCCAAAAATAGCCTTCATTAAACTCTGAACAACCCTTGCTCGAATCATAATCGACTGAAAAAGCATGAGAAATTTCGGGTGATAAATTGCTGTAAAAGTCTTCATCGATCTCTGTGTCTGTTGAGAGAATTATTACTTGGTGGCTTGCTGTTGGGAAATAATTCTTCACTAGCTTGTTGCGATGTTTTGAATCAAGTCTTCCTAATGGTGTGTCGATAATGATCGGAAGATTACGACCTGAAGTTCGTCCTAATGCTTCCAGCATAGCTATAGCGTAAATTTGCTTCTCACCTGCGGATAGCTTTTTCTTGTTAATAGTTTTCCCGCGTTTATCTGTAAGTTCGACATCAAAGGTCTGTGGATCTATCTTTGCCAGGATATCCATATCATCTTTGCGTGCTAGTTTACCAAACGACTTGATAAACTCTTGCTCGAGAGTGGCGAGTTTACGAATTTTTGTTTGTTCAGAAAACTCACTAAGCATCTCTCTTGAATTGGCGGCTAGTGTTATGCCTTGGCCGTGGCTCATGGATTTGCTGTATTTCTCGTCCAAGTCTCGTAGTCTTCTCAGGTTGTCCATTGCCTGTCGAAGCGATCTTTTGGCTTCTTCTTTGTTTACTTCTATTTGTTTTAATAGGCTGCCTTTTTGGCTCTGCAGTTCTCCTAGCTCGGTTAGGATGTCGTTTAGGCGAGCCTGGTCAGGCGCTCTTGCTATATTGGCTGATGCTATAGTAAGTTCTTCTTCCAGTTCTTCTGCACGTGAGCTTAATGCTTTTAACTGCTGTACCTGCTGAGGTACATAAGACCATACTAGTGACTGTATTTGGTTAAATTCAGTGTCTGAAATATCGTGAATAACGGTAGTGTTCGAATCGTCTTCCATTACTTTATCGAAAGTTGAATCTATCGCGTTGTTTACAGCTTTTTTACTACTATTACCAACTACTTTGGCTAGTTCTACTCGTAACTTTTTTATATGTTTATTTAGTTCTTCTTTCGCTACTCGCTGGGTCTTTGTGGCTTTTTCTTGTTCCAACCGCTCAAGTAGGTTTGCAATTGAATTTTTTGCTAGCGCTAAGGGTATGGCATCAGAAAAAAGTTCTTTGATTTGGCTGTTAGTGCTGTCTTTCTCTTTGATGATTTGCTCGGTACGAAGTTCTTCAGCTTGCCGAGATTTTGCCCAGGCGCCACCTAGGTCATTGATGCGTTGCTGCGTTGTGGCAGCTTCGGCCGTTATGCTAACGAGTTCGGTGTTTAGGTCGACATTTTTTCCGATAAAGCTTTGGTACTCAGCATAGTTATCTTTATATAGAGTTTCTAATGACTTCAGCTCTTTAGCGATGTCTTTTGGAAGTTTAGTTTGGTTGTTCTCTCGTAAGTAAATACCAAGGTCAGCTCGTAGCCGGTCAACGATATCTAGGCCTAGTAGACGCTTAATTGCGTCAGCTAGTGCTTCGTTGGTTTCATCTTCTGCTAGGTCTGCTATTTTTTCTCCGTCAAAAAAGAACAGATCTGCCACACCGATTGGTATAAGCTCATTCAGAAAGCTTTGAAGTTGCTCGCTACTTAAGCCTTCAAGTAGTTCTTCATTTTTATATATTTCAAGATGCTCTACGGTTTTTTTACCAGATTCTTGCCAGCTTCTAACAACTTTAAAGTCGTCGACCGTGCCATGTTTGCCATAAGTAAAGTCTAGTTCTACAGCGGCAGAATTGGGTGCAACTATGCTCTTACGTGGTTTGTGAATGTATTCAACAAGTTGCTGATAATAAGCAATGTTAGAGATGCTGCGGCCCATGCTCTGGCGACCATAGAGAGCAAGCCTAACCGCAGTTAAGGTTGTTGTTTTACCGGCGCCGTTTAAGCCACCAAAAAGAACAATAGGGCGTTTGTTGCCGTATTTTGTTCTTGGTGTTAAGTCGATGTCATGTCTACCGCTAAACACGCCGAAATCATTAAGGCTGAGAGACTTAAGTATCATGATGAAATTTTCTCATATTCTGCTGCCAGTTCTTTCAGCTTTTCGTCATAGCCCATATCTAATGCTTTTAGTCCGGGCTTATGTTTGTTCACATCCATTTTCTTTTTGATATCTTCTAGGGCTCCCCAGTCTCTATTAAGTAACGATCCCATAGATTTATATAAACCTTTTCGTTTACTTAACCCGTCCATTGAAAGCTCTAGCTCAATCAGTTTCATTGCTAATTCATAAGGTACTTCGTGTTTACTTTCTAGCTCTTTGAGTAAGTCAGCATCTGCTTGGGTGAATGCCCCAGCATCCTGGTCAGCCCAGTCCAGGTCTACACCGTAGACTTCTCGATAAATCTGGGGGAGGGTGTCGGCCCAGTCTGGCTCGTTAGGATCATACATCCACTCTCTGCGTATTGCATAGAGCTCTTCAGGCTGAATTAATGAAATTTTTATACCCTGATCATTCAGCTTTTTCTCTATAGATAACAGTTCCTTTAACCACTCCTGGCGTTGTTTCATCCAGTATGGCCCAGGAATAGTTTTAACTATGATGTCGTTATCGTTATCGATACCTCTAGTGGCATACTGAACTCTGCCAGTACGTCTTTTATAGTTTCGATATTGGTCTTTTGTTTCTGGATTAGTGCTTTCATAAAGTTTGTTTCTAAACTTCTTTAGCTCTATCAGCCACTCATTACCATTTCCTGACTCGATCAATCCCTCAATGGCTCGATCTTTTGTAACTACGGTGCAAGTCCAGCAGCCAAAGCGCGAATTACCGCAGGAAGGTGTGCTGGTATCTGTTACTAACGGGCATTCACCATCCGTGGTGGAGTCTTTATATAAATGGAACAGTTCGAAATGATCGCCTCCCCATGGTGCAGGCGCCCCTAATAAGAACATCCATACGTCATCATGTGTCCAATCTTCAATTGGTGTATAAGTTAGCGCACCCGTAAGGGTTGAATGACGATTAAATTTCGAACCTTTTATTTCGCGCGCTGCCTTTTTAAGCGTACCGTCCTCGTTACGAACTTCTTTACCCTCGATATTTCCTTTTCGAGAACTACTCTCTTGTTTGCGTGACCCAAGAACAACAACTACTTCACCAAAGCGCTGTGCTTTATCCAAAATAAATTCGCTAACTGGATCTATTTTCATCCTCTCAGTACACCACCTAAAACTCTGGGTAGGAGCTGGATAGCCTCGTCCTAATAAGTTCGCCCAAAACGTTTGATCCATTTTTGGAATAACGATATGTGCCGTTATTGGCAGATTTTTTTTCGCTGCATGAATATTGATCTGTTCGATAGAGGTGGTAACCATGTTTACTACCATGGGTGTTTCAACCAAGGTGTCTGAAGAGATGACATATATGTGTTTATGGCGCTGTGACTCTTTTAGTTTTGAAACGGCGACATAGATTAAAGAAAGAATTGTCGTGCTGTCCTTGCCGCCGCTATAGCCTATAACCCATGGTTTATCATCGTCGAGATATAACTCTTGAATTTCACTGATCATGTTCCGTAATTTCGGGTCGTCAGCTAATAAATCGTCCATATTTGAATGGAGTGGTTTCTGTGCACTCATTGGTTAAATTTCTCCTCTAGTTTCTTGCTTTCAGCGCTTAGCGGTACGCCTAAATGTATCTTAATTAAATTGCTAGTTAGTGCGACATTCGCGCGTGCTTTACTTAGTTTTCCGTACATTAATGCTCGTCCTTCCCATACTTCAGTATTTGCACGTGACCAATCTATTTCTCTAAGATGTTTAAGTTGTTTCTTCCAAGTTTTAGGCTTTTGACTAATAAGTTCAGCGCCAGCACTTCCTAGAGCCTGCAACGTCACACCGTGAGCATGTACGTAGTTTTGTCTAAGTTCTGCTGTACTGACTTCTTTTTTCTGAGCAGATAGCCAGTCTGGAATGTATTGACAAACTTCAGTCCAGTACTGAGCTGCTAACTCTCTTTCTTCTTCGTTAATTTTATCTTTTGCGCTTTTTTTTAACAGGCTGCGACTAGCCAGTTTAATACTACTTAGAGTGAACAGCTTACTACTACGGTTTGATAAGCTGGACTTATCCATTTCGGTTAAGCGTCGAAAGCAGTCTACGTGAGCGACAACATAACGAGCCATTTCTGAGCTTGGATCACGATGGTCATAAAGCGTGCTGATTGAATCATTAGGGCGGACAGCGTGTTTGTTGAGGTCAGCAAACATTTGCTGGCTACGCTTTAAGTCCTTGTCTACAAAAAATAATACCGGAATATGATCATGGCCAAGTTCGTGGGCTTCCTTGATTGCTTCTTCAATAGCCGCTCTTCTATGTTGGCCATCGTTTATTAAAATTTGGGCGCTCATCGATACTGTGAGCATTCCTAAATTAACCGCTGGGCCAGTATCTGCCATCGGTTCAAAATGAACTTGCTCATCAACTGAAGCTGTTATTGCAGAAAGCGTGTAGTCGAGAGGGTTGTCAATTAGATATTCTGCTATTTCTGGAATTCTACTTTTGTTTAATGAACGTTGTGCCCTGAGCTCAGGAGGTACTTCTGCTTCGTCAAATACAAATATTTTAGGAACTAGACGCATCGGGCACATAGCTATGTAGCATGGGCGCCCGGCCTGCACACCTCTCGCAGCAGGAAAGGTGTGGCTATATTCGTCTATTAGCGTTTTTGCCATGTTTTGTCTCACTTTTTAAAGTAGCTAGGAGTTTAGTGATTGATGGATATTGTATGCAATTGCTTGTAATAATGGAAGTCATTTATGACTTCCATTTGAGGATTGTATCTTTTTTTTGACAAGCAAAGGTTTTAATTGATCTTTATTGTTAAAAGTAATGAGGACGCTTTTTTACGCCAACAATTTTGCTCAAAAACCACGATAAGTATTTTAGCTATAACTGTAATTAATGGGCAGTTTGTAAAGTTTCGGCTGACTAGTCCTTTCTATCCAGAATTAAATGAAGCGATTCAAAGTACGGTAGGTGAGTTTCGTCACCTAACTATGCTAGTGTGTTCTCCTTAGCATTTAAGTAAATAAAGGGTTGTGGTAAGACAATGAGTGATCAACAGGCTGCATTAGCCAGACTAAGTTCCATACTTGAAGATGTGTATAAACAGTATCGTGACAACGGCGTAATGCCCAATGATAGGAAACAATACTTTAGTGGCTTTACCGATGCGCTAATGACTCTAGGATTATTGAATCAGTCCCAGCTGGAGAGCCTGATTGAAGATACCAACATGAAGGTTTTTGGCATGAGCCTTAAGGAGCGCCGTGAAGAATTGGATATTAAGGCAGACCCTTCAATGTTTGATTCCCCAGCATGGGTTAGACAAGGTAAAACTATTCGCTTTTGACTGACGCCATGCAGTTAATCTGCCGACCTAGCAAGAGGCCCCATAACCATCTTCGACCTTTGAAGTTAAAGCCCTAATAGGGCGCAGTGGAATAACCACTCTTTCTCATATCTCACCAAATGATAGATTTTTCATAAAACCCATCCCCCAACCTCCAGTTCCTTAAGAACAAAGCTAGGTGTTTGGCGGAGTGATTGTTTGAATTACTTATATTGCAAATGTAACGCATTTGTACAATACTTATCTGATGATAGCTAAAAAAACCACCACACTAAATCTGCGAGTCGACCCTTTAGTTAAAGACGCTGTTCGCTATGCCGCCAACCAAGAACACAGGAGCGTTGCCAATATGGTAGAGATGATGATTCGACAATACTGTCGTGACGCAGGTTACCCTGTATTAGAACAAACCCCGCTGTTTGACGATGAATAATAAAATGCTCAAAGGCCTCGTTGAAGCCGGTGCGATTAAAGCGGTTAGTATTATCGCTGATGGCTCTGTTGTGCATGCCGAAGTCATAACCCTTAGTGGTGATAAGAAGGTCATCACCACTCAAACTGGCACGATTAAAACGTGGGGTACGATTGACTCAGCGGCCAAGTGGCTGAAGACGATTGGCTTAGGCACTATGAAACTTGAAGTGGGGAAGTGGATGCCCAATCAAAGAGGGCTGTTGTTATAGCCTAAAGATTTGCTCCTTTCAGCACTTCGTACACTTACTCACCAAATGCCTGATGGATACTATTCTTTCTTCGTAAGAGCCATTAACACCATAGGGCTTCATCCCCCAGCAGTAGAAGGGTTTAATCCAATGATCAGTGCATATGGTTTAGTATTGTCCCATATACGCCAGACTGCATACCTATACTTTCTGTAGTCTGACAGTTTTGCGTCCATTTGCAGAATATACTCCTTACAATCCTTAAACTGCTCTGCAGGTCACTGTCACGGGTATGAAAATTGGCTCTATCCCTTTAACAGATGGCAATAAAGTTTTTCATAATAATTGACATATAAGCTGTCTACATAACCATACTGGCCAACTCGTGTGGTTGGTTGGAATAGCAATCCTGCAGATATGCCAAGCAAATAATTGTGTTATCTAAAATCTAAATAGCTATATCAAATGGTGACAAACAGATAGGGAAGAAATATTTGAGGAACAAAAACAGAAATCTGCTTTAGCCCCTCTTGATTAACTTGCTAACAGTAAACAGTAATTAAAAGCATTAAACTTACCAACAGCCCTAGAAATAAATTAATGGCAGTGAGAAGTAAGGAAAACAGGGGCTGCGCACACAGCCCCCCCCCCACATGCAGAATCTGATAATTTCTTGGGAGAATAAATCATGAATACATACACACTATGCAGTATCTGATAACCCTGATGAGAGAGTGATCATGAATACATACAGTCTTTACAAAATACACAAATAAACCTAAGAATTTTTCTGAATTTAACCAAAATCCAATGAACTGTTAACTAAATGAACACCAAAAGTTTTAACTTGTACTACAATTTAAAACTTTTGCAGAGTTAAAATACGATTCTTTGTTAACCCATCTTGTCTGCCATGTGTTCTCAACACCTGACACCATAAAAGGAATTACCATCGTTTTTCAAAATATCATCTATGCTAAAAGGGTAATCAACCAAGGAAAGGTATGATGAACACACGCCCTAAAGTGTCACTCTCTGACACTGGCATTATGATCTTATGTGAATACCCACTGTCTACTCAAGAATGCGGCCACCAGTATTATGGTGGTGATGGCGTTAACAAAAGCCTCGAAAAAGCTTAATGTTCAAGTAAAGCAGAAGTATGGGCTAAATTTTATCAATAATAATATTAATAGGGCTAAAGCCGCTCGTCGATAATTCAACACAGTGGTTTTAGCTGTTACATGGGCGTAGGGAGTAATGATGGGAAAGTTACATACTAACGCTAGCAAACCACAATGCGCTAGACTGTAATTTGAGCTTAATGCGTAGCCAGTAGAGCTGAGTTTTTTAGTCCAAACTAAGGGAGTACTTAAACATGTGT
>Ga0209815_1001166_pt1 | contig 17830 bp, 13 predicted proteins | sample CoawatmetaG00DNA_FD_187507 | JGI IMG/M metagenome (GOLD analysis project Ga0209815, IMG submission 187507) | Marine microbial communities from the West Antarctic Peninsula - Coastal water metaG002-DNA (SPAdes) (version 2) | ecosystem: Environmental > Aquatic > Marine > Coastal ...
ACCTATAATTGACCAAATCACAATAGTTGATGATATTTCAAAAAACTGTATACCGTTAACTCCTAATTTTGCATTAGAAACAAATGATGTAATTGGTTATCAAATTTTAGATGATTTAATTTCAAGTGGTTCTCAATCATCAACTGAAGTTGTTAATCAATTTGTATCATCTTCTGAATTTTCGTTAGAAAATTTAAATATAAACTTTGTTACATCTGATCTTGAATTAATAGAAGGAACAGGAACGGGAACATATTATCAATCACATCCAAGTCAGTCAATTGATTATGGATCTTTTATAAAATACTCATCCGCAGAGGAACGAGTTGAAAACTTTGTTTATAAAGTTAAACTAATTCAATCATACGAAGAACGATATGGTGGATTGGTATCAGGAAGTTCTATTAACTTCGGTGGAGTATCAAGTAATATAACAGGAGATGCTACAAGTTCAATTGCAGTAAGAAATGAAGCACAGAGAACACTTGGTAAGATAAGTGAAATAAAGAGAGGATTTGATTCTTTTGAAAAATTCTTATTTACAAGTTCATCCGTAAATGGGTTAACATGGCCAGGAGCTGGACAGAATGCATTATCAGCTTCATCACATGCAAGTACAACAAAATGGTATAATAATACAATTGTAAGTGCCTCTATATATGATGGTAATAACCCATCTCGATTAGTTAATAACTTACCTGCTCATATAAAAAATGATCCTGAAGGAACTTCTTTCCCATTATTCTTTGACATGGTAGGACAGCACTTTGATGTGGTGTGGTTACATATAAAAGGTATAAATCAAACAAAGAAATTAGAACATAAGTTTGAAAACGGTATCAATGATAAGTTAATTTATCATATGTTAGAATCTCTTGGTTGGGATGCTGATATGGGTGCTGAATCTCAATCACTTTGGGAATATGCATTTGGTAAAAATGCAGATGGTTCAGTTGGTACTGAAATGAGTGGTAAGGAAAGACAAAATGAAGTTTGGAGAAGATTACTTAATAACTTACCATATCTACATAAACACAAAGGTACACGAAGAGCAATATCCGCAGCATTAAGTTGTTATGGAATTCCACAGTCAATGTTAACTGTAATGGAATTTGGTGGACCTCAACCTGGCAATGGAACTACTTCATTTACATATGAAGATAGAACATCTGCTATTAATATAACTGGAAGTGATTCTATAATAGTACCTTGGAAATCACATAATGAAAAATATCCAGATTCAGTAGAATTTAGATTAAATACAGACCAGAAAAAAGACCAAAGATTAGTAAGTACAGCTGGATGGAGTCTTGATATAGATTATCCAGAATCTGGTTCACTTGCTAAATTAACGTTGAACGTATTAAGTGGTTCTGAATTTGTATCATCCTCAACAGAACAAATTCCATTCTTCAATGATGAGTATACTCAAATTGCTGTAAACAGAATTACAGGAAGTACAGAAGATACATTCAATGTTTATTTGAAAGAAGGTTTACAAGGAAGAATTAGAAACTCTACAACAACAACATTAAATGTACAAAACATTAGTAATGGGTGGGAAACTGGAAATGTATTAACAATAGGTGGTACTACGTTAACTGGTTCTATTGATGAATTTAGATTATGGTCTGCTCCTTTGAGTGAATCTGTTATTTCTAATCATACATTATTGCCAGAAGCTATTAATGGTAATCACATATCATCATCTACTGAAGATTTATTATTAAGATTAGATTTTGAATATCCAAAGGATAGAAGTTCGGCAGGAGATACATCTATTAAGAATGTTTCAATAGATACAACATATAGTTCATTTGTAACTGCTTCTAACTTTACATCAATTACCGATTATCCACATCAATATGTTGTGTATGATAGAGATGTAACGGCACAAGTACCATCAAGTGGGTTCTCACCTGGTAATAAGATACGTTTCGAATCTCAAACAAAAATATTAGATTTATCATACAGAAATAGAGCTACTAAAAAATCATTAGATAATGCACCTATTGATTCTGATAAATTAGGATTATTCTTTTCTCCTATGAAGGAGATTAATTTAGATATTATGAAATCCCTTGGTGGATTCAATATAGATGACTATATTGGAGATCCTTCGGATATGTATTCTACTGAGTATTCTGAATTGGCTAAATTAAGAAAGTATTACTTTAAGAGATATGATTTAAATATTTCCGAATATATTCAGTTAGTAAGATATATCGATAAATCATTATTTGATGTATTAGAATCACTTGTACCAGCAAGAGCTAAAGTTGCAAGTGGAATATTAATTGAACCACATATTCTTGAAAGAAGTAAGATAGAGAAAAGACCTACAAGTGCATCATTACATATTCATGATTCATCAATAGTAATAGAAACCCCAATTAACTCAACAAATGAGGCATTGAGTGGTATATTAACTGCATCTGATTCAACTGTATTAAATGGTGGTAAGAATGACTTTGAAGGGTTTATAGATTCTTCAGCTTCATCTCCAAGTTTAGTAGGTTCTAATCAAGTTATTAATGGAACAATCGTTCCAATTAATGAATCAAACCAACAAGGATTTATTACAATAAATAGTGGTTCTGATATGGGAGGTATATCTATTTTAATAGATGCATCATTCAATACTCCAATACAAGGTGAGTTTGATGGTTCTACCTTCAATCAAATTGGTATGGATGTGGATTCACTAACAGTAGCTGGATTTGGATTATATGCAGAAAACGGACATGCTATTGTTACAAAATATGATAAAGATAATAACTTTATCCAAACAAGAAAAAGAGTTGATGTTATAACAGAAAGTTTTACAGTAGATATTCCAGAAAATATAAATTCATCGGATCAATCAATGGGAAGGCAGTTTGTAACACAAACATTTTTACGTAAAAAACTAAGTTTAAGAAATTTTGCAGAATCTGGTTCAATATCAGGTGGTAACATTGTTAGTGTTGTACCATTGGATGGATATGTACCATATCATTACAGAAACGTAGGAGATTTAACAAGTGGATTAGAAAATTCATTCGCAAATGGTTCTAAACAAACAAGTAAAACAACATTAGATGGTGGGTCACCTGTACAGACATTTACAACGAATCCTAATACATTAAGAGTATCGGATAGTGGTAGAGGAAGTGGAGAACCTATCTTAGAAGTAGATTAATAACAAAAAATAATTTATAAATAATAGGATTTTATAAAATACTTATATTTATATATTGAATAACAAAGGGAAAATTTAATTATGGCTTATTTAAATAACGCAGAAATAACAGTCGATGCAATCTTAACCAAAAAAGGTAGAGAGAAGTTAGCATCTGGCGAAGGACTTAGTATCTCAAAATTCGCATTGGGTGATGATGAGGTTGATTACACATTATATGAACCTGCACATCCAAAAGGAAGTGCATATTATGATTCTGCAATCAAAGCAATTCCGATAACGGAAGCATCTCCAGATGAAACACAAGTATTAAAATACAAATTGGTAACACTACCTAAAGGAACTGTTAAAATTCCTAAAGTAGAGTTTGGTATTCCAAGTATAAAAGTATCACCAGAATCTGGTAAGGTACAACTTTCTCCTACAACTTCACCAAGTGGTAATACACAGGCTGGATATACTATGATATTATCAAATAAGAACGCAGGTTCGATAGTTGGTAGTGGATTAGCGGCAGGAGCAGGAACAACACCAACATTTTTGGGTGATGAATTAACAGCAACTGCGGCTATTGAGACTGGATTAAACTTTGTTTTTATTCCAAATCCAAATATAACAACAAGTATAAAAACAACTATTACTATATATGGAAATGAAACTGGAGGTTCACAAACAATACCTGTGAATGTATTAGTTAAAGTTCCATTCATTAGAAAGTAATAAAATAAACTAACAGAGAGACAAAATAACATGGCACAAATAAACGGACAAGCTGGAACGAACTTATCACAAGAGTTAGCAAACTATTTAGATGCTAATCAAGGTAACTTGACATCTGAGCAAATAACGAAAATAATTAACCAATATTTATCTGGTGGAGATAAGTTAGGTGCTACTGGAGGTTCAATCTCTAATGGTATCTACAAAAGGTTTGGCGAATTTGACCAAGTAAACGGAAAGATAGAAGTTGTAACAACTGGTCTTTGGAGTGGTGATACTGGAAGTTTAAGTACTTTCAATACTTCATCAGTACAAACGACTAAGAGTTTGAACTACTATGTTAATGTATTTGATAAAGACCCTTCTACTATAACTTCAGCGGCTGTACAATATGCAATTGCATACGGACATAAATTTGCAAGTGGTTCGGTTGATTTAACAACATCGGATGATTCAACTTTAGCAAGTAAAGCAACTTATGCACAATACAAATCTATATTATTAGATCAAGGAGAATCCAATTTTCAATTTACTGATGGAGCTTCTTTAGAAGTGAATTCAGATGATATTTATGTTATAAACGTATCACGTGCTCGTTACAAAGAGAAAATGGATGCAGGAAACTGGTCATTAGTATTAAGTGGTTCTACGGGAACACACACTCTAATTGATGATAGTGGAAAGAAATTCTCAGATGAGGTTGGAAAATCTGGTAGAGTATTTAATGTTGCTAGTGGTTCATTGAACTTAGGAACAGAAAATCTTGCAACTATAAATTCAACAACTGCTTCAAATGGTCAAGGTTTAGGTAAATTCTTCCCAGATCAAGGAATGATAGTACTTAATCCAACAGCTGTTCATAATTTAATTGGAACATCTATTGATAGTGGTTCTAATTCAGGTGCTGGACTTTACGCAGGAACTGCATATGAAGGACAAAATCATTTATTACTACACAACGCAATTGCTGGTGGTAATGATTTCCAAGCAAGAAGAACAGAAAATATTTCTACTTCTCATTTCTTCGTAAGAGCAACAAACAGAGAATTTAACTTCTCTAACAATCCTACATTTGTAACTGGTTCTGATAATTCATTTGTTGAATCAACATTTGAAAAAGACCCAAGAACATTTATTACAACAGTTGGATTAATGAATGATGCTAATGAAATTATAGCGGTTGCTAAAACATCACAACCAATTCCAAAATCATACGATAAGGAAGTATTAATAAAAGTAAAATTAGATTTCTAATTATATTTCCCCTAATTTAAAAAAAACCTCACTCATAAGTGGGGTTTTTTGTTTTAGTATATTTATATAGAGGAGTTAAATCTATATGTTAAAGACAATACCAAAATCAAGTATTTCCAAACGGGCCTTTCAAGTTAATAAATCTTGGACGGTTTCAAGTGCGGAATATCCTATAATATCAGGCTCATTCACAACAGATGTGGCATTTGATAAGGAAACCGCTATTAAACAAGAGGGATTGTATACGTATCCTTTATTTAAATCAATAAAATCAAAATACTATTCCGAGGTGTCTAATCCATTTTTACTACATGGTAGGATGTCAGACATTGGTAATAAGAATGAACGTATTACAGGTACAACAGGATACGTTGTATCAATACCACAGAAAAAGTATGGAGAAGGAATACAACCAAGTTCTTTAGTTTTTAAAGATTTAACAAATGCAAATGAATATTCCGATGATGGTCATGGAAATATAACTTCTAAGAATGCAAAATATGTTATATCCTCTCTTGATTTACAAAGTAATGAAATTAGTATAGTAGATTCAGAGGGTGAGGAATTTACAGGAACATTATTCTCTTCACCAGGATCTGAAGCTATTGATTTAGAAACAGGATTCGTAAAGATGACATTTAATGGTGATACTGATATTGTTTATCTCGTAAGTATTGATTTACAAGAAGGTAGTATTGAATTTGAACTAGGTTTAGATTTTGATGGATTAGATATTGACCAATTGAGATTTGGTAATGTAATATACTCAGAGGGATTAGTTATATTTAATGATACTGCAACACAAGCAAGTAGTTATACAATGGACTTTAAATCAACTAAAACTATTAGTGAATTAGAAGTATTAGTAACTGCCAAGGCAGGAGAATTTAACTTCTCACAATCCCCATCAGCCGTGACAATGGATATTAGTGGTTCATATGAAGCTGAAATCACCGCAGATACTGGAATCGTATCAGGTTCAAGAAAAATAACAGTAATTGATAGAATAGAAACAACTCCATATTTTAGTGGTTCTTTCAATCCATCAATAAGTGGTTCGTGGGATGATTATGATGCATCTGCATCGTATGACCCAACTGGTTCATATTTAGCTCCGTTTATATCAACGATTGGAATCTATGATACTGATGGTGATATGATAGCAATAGCTAAGTTACCACAACCAATTAAGAACCTACCAGATTACGATATGAACTTTATAGTTCGATTAGATACATAAAAAAACAAAACAATATCGGTTTAATTGATTTTACTATATTTATATGGGAAGGTTTAATTAAACCTCGTTAAATAAAAAGGAAAATAAAATTATGGCAAAGTACCAATTATTAGCACAAGATAAGTCAGTAGTTACTGCAGAAGTAGAATTAACGAACGAAGAAGTTCTGACGTATGCTGAAGATAATGAATTACCAGGTGTATATCAATTTGATTCGTATGATGATGATTCAGATATTTTTGATAAGTTAACAGCTGATGGAGCAACTGGAATACACGTATTAAAAGCAATCGTAGAATAAAACAATTATGGCATCCATAGAAGATACATACAAAGGATCAGAATTCGCTAAGATTAACGGATCGAGTAAGGATAAGACTCCTACCTCTGCCGATATGATTAACAAACTACATCCAGACGATAAAGCTTTAGCAACAGCTCGTGGTGGTAAGTTAAATCTAGCAAGATATTCTGACTCAGTAGAACGATAACACACAAAACTTGAGTTTACTGATAAATAGTTCTGAAAAATGGGCGTTTATTCATATACCTAAAACTGGAGGAACATCACTTTCCTCCATTATAAGGGGAATAGATGGAACACATCAAATTACAGGACATGATTCAATCAGGTGGGTTGACGATGATGCGGATTATTATATTTTTACAATAGTAAGAAATCCATATACTCGTTTAGCTTCCGCCTATAATCATGAGCTTAGAAAAAACACACACAGTTATTCATTTGGTGAGTTTTTAGAAAAGGCCAATCCATTTCATCAATGGATTCTTCCCCAAAGTTATTATATCAATGCGGGAAAAACAGAAACAAGAAAAGTATCATTTGTAGCTCATTATGAAAACTACGGAGATGATATTAAAAAAATATTAAATCAATTAAACTGTACTTCACAAATACCGCATCTTAACCGTAATCCAATTTACGATTCTCATCCAACTTTAAAACAAGAAAATTATTATAAACACTTCTTTACAGAAGAGTGGATGGTCGATTGGGTCAAAGAAAGATACGAAGATGATTTCAAAATTTTTAACTATGACATGGACTTACCAAGGTAGAATAATAAACGAATTATCCGATATGCCAGAGGGTACACATGGATTTATATACAAAATAACCAATGGAGAAACTAATGAATATTATATTGGTAAGAAACAAGTAGTATCCATTAGAAAACGTAAATTTGGTAAGAAAGAAATAGCAGCTTTAACAGATAAAAGAATAAAGCGTTATGAAATGGTTACCAAAGAATCAAAATGGGTAGATTACCGTTCTTCAAATAAAACGGTAAGTACTTGGTTTGATAAAGATGGAAGACCATCTGATAGTGAAAACAATAGATTAGAATTAAAAATACTTAAATTCTGTAAATCTAAAAAGGCATTAACATACTATGAGTTACAAGAACAATTCTCTCATAATGTTTTAGCTGATGAATATTCTCTTAATGATAATCTATTAGGAAAGTTTTTTAGAAAAGACTTGGAAATTACATAAAAATTTCGTATATTTAGTTTAACCGATGGTTATAAATGCACTCTTTAATAAAAAGTGATGTATAATTAGGATATATGGAATATTTTTCGTATATTTGTATAAATAAAAGTTTAAATATGCTTTCACACCACGAAAGGCAAGAGGTTATTAATATATTAAACGAGGTTTTGGGAATTGGTACATCAATGAAAAATGATGAACAAGCCCACTTTTGTCCATTCTGCCATCACCATAAGAAAAAGTTACAAGTTAACTTAACTACACAACAATGGCATTGTTGGGTTTGTGATGCAAAAGGAAAACGTATACAAAGATTATTAAAAAGACTTCAAGTTGATACTCATAAACTGAAAAAGATATATGAGATTTACGGTGATGATTATGTTGTATATTCAGATAACAACGAAGAAGAAAAGATAGAATTAAGATTACCAAGCGAATTCAAATCACTACTAACCAAACCAAAGGGATTTAATCCTACATATAAGAAGGTTGTAGAATATGCAAAAGAACGTAATCTAACTACTGAAGATATTCGAAGATATAATATAGGTTTCTGTGATGGAGGCCATTATGCTGGTCGTATTATTATACCATCATATGATTCTGATAATAGACTTAACTATTTTATTGCTCGTTCTGTATTTGAAAATGAAACATTTAAATATAAGAATCCACCTGTTTCTAAGAATGTTATAATGTTTGAAAACCAAATCAATTGGGATGAACCTATAACTTTAGTAGAGGGTGTATTTGATGCAATGGCAGTTAAACGAAATGCAATTCCCATACTTGGTAAATTTATACCGAAAAAGTTAAATGAAAATATATATAAAAAGGGAGTAACATCTATAAACATATTATTAGATGAAGATGCTCAATCTCAGGCACTTCATTATACAATGCAATTTCAAAATCAAGGAATTACTACAAAGAATATAGTACCATCAGAAAAAGATGCTGGAGATATGGGATTCTCTCAAGTAAATACTATATTAAAACAATCAGAAAAAACAAACTTCACCGATATAATTTCTCAAAAATTAAAAGGTTTATGATTTATATAATTAAACATCATATCAAAAAAGGAAGTTATGTTGCCTGGTATGATTTAATACACACACAAAAAAGTAGTGATACTACGTATTGGGAATCCACCGATAAGAAAGATATTGAAAATGGTAACTTTAATCATCAAGGGCCACCATATGCAGATGCGTTAGAACAACATATTAAAGAAATAAATCCAAAACCAATGGATATTATTATTTTTGATATGAAGTATTTAGAATTAGATATTCCTGGTGCATGTGAATCACATCTTATTAAACTCAGTAAGAAGTGGGAAATAAAACTGGTAGCGGTATCTGATGATGTATTCAGAGGTTATTCAGATTGTACCTATTATACTTTTTTTTCTAATCTATTTGATAGGAGAGAAGAATCAAAAAACTTTAATTATTACAGATATCGGGCAACTAAAGAATCATACTTCAATAGTATTGTAGAACTTATAGAACCATTTCAACAAAATATTAGAGAGAAGAAAATGAATATGATTATTGGTGTTGATAAGCCAGAAAGGTTTGAGGTGTTTAAATATACTCATGATATTGGATTAGATAAGGAATCATATATGTCATATAGTGCATTCTGTTCAACATATGATGATTCTAAATTAAGTGATTCTTTAAGAAAATGGAAGAGTGAAAATATACCAAAAATATTAGATACTCCAATAGAGATGTCATTACAAGGTAATGTAAATCCACAGATACCTCCATTTCCATATTGTATGAATAGTTATGTTAGTTGTATTCTAGAAACACAGATACATCCAGGAATTGAAATTCACTTAAGTGAAAAGGCATGGAATCCGTTTCTATCACATAACATACCACTAATACTTGGAAGTTCTGGAATTAATAAATATCTTGGTAAGTTAGGGTTTTGGTTAGCTCATGATTTGTTTGATTTATCAGTACAAGAAACAACAGAAGAAATAATACAACAATATAAGTTCAATTTGGATATTATAAATAAAATGACTAACGCGGAGTTAAGAGAATACTATATAACAAATACCTGTAACATTGAGAAAAATTATGAGTTAATGAAAAGACAGAAATTTACTTACAATAAACTAAACTATAAACAACCAATAGCAAACTTATATGATAATAAATAAGGTTTACCATCTTGCAGATTTACACATTAGAAATCTACAAAGACATAAAGAGTACAGATTAATATTCAAGAAATTTTTAAAACAAGTAGTAGAAGATGATATCGATGATTCGGTTATTTATCTTGCAGGTGATATTGCCCACGCTAAAACAGAAATGAGTCCAGAGTTACTTCAAGAAATCTCTTGGTTCTTTACAGAGTGTGCAAAATTAAAAGAAACTATTATAATAACAGGTAATCATGATTGTAACTTAAATAACAATCACCGATTGGATGTACTAACTCCAATTATAGAAAACCTAAAGAATCCTCGTTTACATTATTTACGAGATACTGGTGTATATAATATTCACAATCTTACCTTTGTAGTATATTCTATCTTAGATGATAAGGAGAATTGGCCAAAAGGAAAAGATGTTGAAGGAGAAAATAAAATTGTATTATTTCACGGTCCAGTAAATAAAGCACAAACAGATATTGGTTATATTGTTTCTTCTAATTCATTTCAAGTAGAAATGTTTGATGGATTTGATATGGCTATGTTAGGTGATATCCACAAAAGACAAACGTTTGGTAAAGGATATGAACACATTGCATATGCAGGTTCTATGGTTCAACAGAATCATGGAGAGATGTTAGAGAATCATGGGTATCTTCTATGGGATGTTCCTACAAGAACTTTTACCGAACATCATATACATAATGATTACGGATTCCTTACAGTTGATGTAGTGGATGGTCAGATACCACAATGGGTGTATGATGAGGTTGGTACAAAACTTCCAAAGAATCCGAGGTTACGATTGAGATTTACAAATACAGAAGCTTCTACAATGAAACTTCGTATTACAGAATTAAAGAAAATATTTAAAGTTGCAGAGGTAACGGTTACACGAACTGATACAATGGGTCAACTTAAAACAAATAGCAAGTTAAATAAAAACATTGTTGGTAATGTTAAGGATGAGACATTCCAAAACCAATTAATAAGAGAATACTTAGAAAGACAATATCTGTTAACCGATACTGAATTAAATCAGATAACTGATATTAATAAAGAAATGAATGGAATGATAGATGATTCTAAGATAGCTGAGAACATTTTATGGACACCAAAGGATTTCAAGTTTTCTAATATGTTCTCATATGGTGAGGATAACTTAATTAGATTTGATAGGGCCAAAGGTGTTGTTGGTATATTTGCACCAAACGCCGCTGGTAAATCATCTTTGTTTGATGCTCTATCGTTTTGTATATTTGATAAAACATCTCGTACAAACGTATCAAAGAACATAATGAACAATCGTAAACAAAACTTCTATTGTAAGTTTAACTTTGAGATAGATGGTGTTGATTACTTTATTGAACGAACTGCAAAGTATGTTAGGAAAGCAACATCAGTAAAAGTGGATGTAAACTTTTGGAAAGAAGAGGGTGGTATTCCACAATCTTTAAATGGAGAACAACGAAAAGACACAAATAAAGAGATAGAAAAGTACTTAGGTAAGTTTGAAGATTTTGTTTTAACTACACTTTCACTTCAAGGTAATAATGCTTTATTTATTGATAAATCACAAAGTGAACGAAAAGAAGTTCTATCTCAATTTATTGGTGTAGATATTTTTGATAAACTATATCAACAGGCAAGTGATGAAAATAGAGATAATGCCTCTTTAATTAGAAAGTTCAAACGAGATGACTTCACACAGAAGTTAGCTGAAATTGATATTGATTTAAAACAAAAGAAATCAGAATACAAACTATTAGATGTTCAACATGAAACTGCAACATTATTAGAAGAAAAACTGAATAAAGAAATAATCAAGTTAAATGAGAAGATTGTTAAATTAAACGCAGATAGTGGTATATCTATTGAAGAATTAGAAAAAAGAAAAGAACTATTATCTAATAAACAAGATGAGTTAAAAACTCTTAGAGATTCGGTACAAGATAGAATTACACACAGAGAAGAGCTACAAATAACTTTAGATGAGATTCTTGATAAGTTTGATGAAGAGGACTTGGAAGAGGCTGTTACTAAATTAAATACAAATAAGAGAACATCAAAGAAGTTGGAATCCGATATTGAGATAATCAAAGTTAAACTTGATTCCTTATATGAAAGGAAAGAGCATTTAGATTCTCACAAGTATGATGAGGAGTGTAATGTATGTATGGATAACTCTCAAACAATTAGAGAACAGAAGGCAAAGGTAGATTCCCAAATAAAAGATGGAGAATCTTCATTACATGAACTCAATGAACAACACCTATTTGTAACAATACAAATTGATTCCTTAAAGGAATATGATAAGGAATGGGCTAATTTTCAAGAAGCTAAATCTAAAGAAGATAAAATAGATAGAGAAATATCACAACTTATTAACAAGTTATCAACAACCGAAACGGAAGAATACAAGAATTCTACACAATTCGCTCAACAGCAGCAACTTATTGATGAATATTATACTAATGAAAAACAAATTAACAAAAACAAAGAGATTCGTAGTCAGATTGTAGATGTTCGTTATGATTGGGATAAAATTAAACAACAGATTAAAAATAGTAATTCAGGAATACTTGGATTAAATGGTAAAATATCAGCTCTTCAGAACCAAAAGGAAACTATTGAAGATAGGGTATCCGAGGTTAAACAATTAGAATCACAAGGTAAACTATTTGATTATTATTTAAATGCTCTTGGTAGAGATGGGGTTTCATATGAACTCATCGAAAAGGCACTTCCAATGATTGAAGGTGAAGTAAACAATATATTAGGTCAAATCGTTGATTTCGGAATGCAATTAGAAATTGATGGAAGGAATATTAATGCATATCTTGTGTATGGAGACCAACGTTGGAGTTTAGAAATGTGTAGTGGAATGGAAAGATTTATTAGTGGACTTGCAATTAGAGTTGCGTTAATAAATGTATGTAACCTTCCTAGACCTAATTTCCTCGTGATAGATGAAGGATTTGGTACTTTGGATAGTGAGAACTTACAATCTTTATTTATGTTGTTCACCTACCTTAAAACTCAATTTGATTTCGTAATGATTATCTCACACATAGATTCCATGAGAGATGTAGTAGATGATTTAATTACTATTAAAAAAGAAGAAGGATTTAGTAACGTAAAATACTAATGAATAAACTACATACATATGGATGTTCGTTTACCCAAGGAATGTGGGAATATGATTATAGAGGTGATTCAATAACTGAAAATAATTACAATGGTAATAAATGCAGTAGATATTATAAAGAGGGGATTGACAAAAATTGGAATTGGCCAAGTACATTAAGTAGAGTACTTAGATTAGAAAATTCTAATTATGCATTGGAAGGAAGTAGTCCTCTTGAAGTTATACGAAAAGTTTTTGAAACCTGCCCACAATGGAACGATGGTGATATTATAATTATCCAACTACCTTTATTTATTAGACAATATAGTTTTATAGATAATAAAAGAGTGGGACAAGATTCTAGTGGTAACAGAGAACAAAAGGTATGGGATATAGTGAATGGAGTTTTTAATTTACTTGAACAAACCAATCATAAATGGTTTTGGTGGCAAACCGAACATTGTCAATTAGAACACATAGAAAATGGTGATTTTTTTGAACATAGAAAATTAAATTTTCCAAACTTTACAAACTTCAAAGAGTGGATGATAAAAAATGATGTAAGATATTTCTATGATTCAGACTTACTTAAGGAAAATTGTGTAGATTATCATCAAAATAAGCACGGACATATTGCACATGCAAATGTATTTAAAAAACAAATAAAACGAGAACAGTAGTATGATAGTTGATTTAAATACATTTGTAGATGAACGAGGTTCTTTAACTTGCGTAGATACTAAAAAATGGGAACAAGTAAATATAAGTGTAAATAATAAAAAATTTACATTTAGAGGAATGCATTATCAAGAATCCCCAAAACAAGAAAAACAAATTATAGTTACCAAGGGAAGTATAATAGACTTCATTTATGACTTAAAAACTAAAACTTTAGAAGCATATGCTTTAAGTGAAGGAGAATGTGTTTATGTAAACAAAGATGCTGCACATGGGTTTTTAACATTAGAGGATGATACAACAGTTACTTATTTGGTAAACGGTAAATACAATCCATCAATGGAACGATCTATTATATGGAAAGATATTCCCCATTTAAAGACAGTTATTCTTGGTAATTGTAATGAAGATGATATTGTAATATCTAAAAAAGATAACGAAGGTAAATAATTAATTTGTTACTCTCAATACATTCGTCAACTTAGGTTGCCGAATTTTTTGCTTTATTAATCTTTCAATCAATCCACTTTTGGTGTATCCATTTTCTGCACAATAACTATTCAACTCCTTGTAGAGTTCTTTCTTTACTTGTATTGTAGTATATTTTCCCATTATATATAGACTTCTATATAATATATATAAGTAAATATTTTTTCTAAATATTTATATAGGAAAGATATATTTTATGGCGATAATTAAATCATACTCCCCTTTATTAAACTTATCAAATTTTCAAGTGTTTGAAAATGATGATTTGCCCAACTCCGAATACTTTAGAATTACGGAATTAAGTGAAACCCTAACAGGTGGTAAGAATGGATTCCTTATTGAAGGTTCAGTACATCTAAAGGAAACTAGTGAAATTAAGATAGAAATTTTAGATGTAGCGGGTAATCCTATATATTTTGAACCAGGTGATGGTACTCCTGAATATTATGAGGGTAATGCCAAATTGATATCAGTTCATGTATATGATGATGCATCGATTGGAATTGGTAAGATTACAATACTTGGTGAGTTAAAGACGTATATAGGTGATGATGGTGAAATAAAAGATATCCCCAATGAATGGGCAGGTGTTTACAATGTAAAGTGGGAAAGGTCAATTCAGATAAATAAAAATGTATCTAATGAAACTATCGTTAGATTTTACAAAAGACCAACTGTTCAGATAGATGAACTTGTAAAACCCATCTTTACAAAAAACATACCAAGTGTAACACAAACAGGTACTTTGTTTGGAATTTCTCAAAATCCACCAAGTCAATCTGATTTATCTAAATGGAGAGCTGGAACTAATTACAAACTAAAAATATCAGATGATATTAGTAATTGGACATCTTCAATCGATGATAATATAATATCAGTTCCTTCTTTAAATTATTCGGCAAGAGTAATTGAGGTCTTAAGTAATAAAGAAGTTATGGTAGATACTCCATTTACTTCAAGTGGTGATTTGGTGAATGATATGGTTGTGTCTAATTATACAACTACATTTGAATTTGTAGAAGGACAAACGGTAACTGATTCAGCATTAACAGGATCTTTTGCAAAGATAAACTTTAATAATTTAAAAACATTTGTTGGAGATGTTGCTCGAGTAAAAGTATTTAGAAAATCAAGAAACACAGTTGGAGATTTCCAATTTGTTCAAGAATCTAAATTAGAATCTTCTGAATTATTAAAAGATATAACTACAACATCTGATACTGAATTATCATATGGAAGATTTGATGAATTAAATTTATCAAACTATTGGATATCATCATCAAACGATCATCCATTAACAATAAATTCCGATGTATTAAACGCATCCGTAAAAGTTGATTACGATGCAACTGCAGGTGGAATTCAAACATTATCAACAAGTGGTAGTTTAAGTATTACCGAGGGTGTTGAATATACTCTTAACTTAAAAACTCTATTAAGTGGTTCAGAAGGATCATCTCAATCGGTAAGAGCATATTTTAGTGGTTCTAACTACACACAAGACTTTTTGAACATAAGTGGTTCATCAATTTATAATACAAGACAATCTGTATCACAAAATATATTAGCAACAGGTACAGCAAATGATGTTTATTTAAAGTTCGACTTCAATGGTGGTGATTGGTACGTTTCTAACGTATCTCTTAAGAATGCACAAGATACTTCATTCTCACCAGATGAATTTACTTTAATACAAGATATTCCAAGAAAACTCGCAATAGAAACATTTGATTTCAAATTTGAGTTTTATGATATAAATAACAATTACATACCAGTTGATGTAACTACAACAAAGGCATTTACAGGTGGTAATGATTTCCCTTCAAGTGATAAACTTTTTACTTTTGAATCTGATAGAAATGCATTTAGGTTTACAAGTGGTTCGATAGGAAATCCTCCATTCCAACAAATACAGTTTAAGACTCGTTCAAATAACTTAACAGGTTCTGCAACTTATGCATCTTCTGCATTTGATATAGGTGGTGCATATATAATTCCTTCGGAATATAGTGGTACTTATCCTGGAACTCTTTCAAACGTAACTTCTGCAGGAGCAATTATAAAAATAGCTGATTTTAGTGGTAGTGATGATTCTGTTACAGTAGGTTCTATTGTTTATACTGCATCGATAGAAGAACAAGTAGAATTTGAAACTGTATATAGATTAGAAGATGGTGATAACGCACCTCAACTTATTGTAACATCAAATGTAAATCAATTTATATACGAACCAACAACACTTTCACCAAAACCAAGTGGACAGAGTGCTACGATACGAGCTCAACGAAAAAACTTAACATCACTTACAACTCCAATAGAAGTAAATTCAGGAAGTGGAGCTCCTCCACTATCTGCACCTGTAATTGATAATGCAACTGGTATTAATACGTACACAATAAATGCTTTACAATATTCATCATCATTTGCTAATTCATCTTTTCCAGAAACAACATATTCATTTACTGGTTCTGACCAATTTGATTTACCATTTTCAGATGAGATAACAATATCACCTGTTATAAACTTTGATGCAGTTTCACTTGTTCTTTCAAATGAATCAACTTCATTCCCAGCAAAATCAATAGGAGAAGTAACATCAACTTTTGATTCAAGTAAAGGAAATGTTCAAATGTTTATTGGAGGAACTGAAATAGAACATGATGATATTGGTGGAGGAAGACTTAAAAATACTTTTGATATCACAAGTATAGTTGAAACAAATGTAACTGCTATTTCCACATCACCAACAGATTCAATTTATGGAATAACTGCATTTCCAAATCAACATGATAGTGGTTCATTAGCACTTAATATAGAATATCTTTCAGGAGATAGTTCTACATCACAATCATTCCAAAAGGTTGTATCTTATACAAAATCTAGAAAAGCAGTTCCAAATGTAGAGGTAAGTGTAAACTTACAATCACAAGGAATAAACGCAAATTCAGTAGGAAGTGGTTCGGAATCACCTAAAACTATTTCAGTAAAGGCAACAGAGGGTGGAACTAATAGATTTACAAGTATTGGTACTGTGGTATATAGTGGTGGATTGAGTGGAACAGTATCAACAAATACTATTACATTTAGTGATTCTGCAGATGATATGTTATCTGATACAGAAACTATTACTATTCCAGTAAACTTTACGGATGGTGAAGGAACTGCTGGTACTAAAACAATTGTTGCAAGTGTATCTCGTATTAGAGAAGCTGCACCTATCACAACAATAACAGCAAGTCCACAATCTCAAAATGTAGGTTCTGATTATGATTTTGTTTCATTTGGTTCACCATCAAATATAAGTGTTGGAGTAAATCAAGGTTCTACGGATTTCACACATACAACTGGAACAGTAACTGCTAATAAATTTAAAATTACTGGTGTAACAAATGGAACAAATAATAACAATGGAACTGTAACTCCAAATACACCAACTA